>Ga0307486_1000203_pt1 | contig 59949 bp, 56 predicted proteins | sample CBIW02metaG_FD_203663 | JGI IMG/M metagenome (GOLD analysis project Ga0307486, IMG submission 203663) | Sea-ice brine microbial communities from Beaufort Sea near Barrow, Alaska, United States - CBIW 0.2 | ecosystem: Environmental > Aquatic > Marine > Coastal | place: USA: Alaska | collected... | reverse complement strand
GGAACCTCGAAACCGGACAGCCAACTGCCAAACTGGATGGCAATTCTTCTAAAACTCACGCCACCATTAGCCCAGATGGGCAGTGGGTCGTCAGTGCGGACGAAGCTGGAATCGGGCTATTCTGGAACACAGGCCGGCCAGCAGCCCGACACCGGTCAGCGTCATACTACGGCGGTGTCTACCTTGACAACTCGCCTTTTGAAACGGGCGACCTCCGAAACTGGGATGACAGTGGGCTCATCGATGCACCCCCCGGCCTCAACAACTTCACCATCGCCGTCGCCTTCATCCACAACAGCGAATACTACCTTCGTTTCGGCAACAACAGCCACTTCACCGCCCTGTTCAAAACCGGCAGCCCCTGGCCCGTGAAGTATTTTGATCTCGGCGAGTCACCCAAATTGGTCACCTACGGCAGTCAGTACGACCGCAACACCGCCATCGCCACCTCACCCGAATCGGGCACCCTGGTGATGGGGCATCAATCGACCGGCGGCATCAGCGTGTATCAGTTTGACCCAGAAGAGCTGACGTTGGAGCGGGCTTGGGTGGTGAAATAGCTCGAAACTGCAGCCGTCACCGCCGACCATAACCAACGATTTCTCCGGGTTCTAAGGGGTAAACCACGGCGAATGGTGATCTGGGCGCATCAACTGGGCGTAAATCAATGACTGACAAATCTGGGGCGAGTGCATAGAATGATGACAATACAAAGCTCAAATCATGCAACAGTCAAGGAGCGTCCGGTGACGACACTGGAGCAGAAGCCGGTTAAATCCGAAGGGCGTAACGACCCTTGGAGCAACCTGCTAATAAAAGTAGGAAAAAACCAAGACCGACAGGCTTACCATCAGCTGTTCGAACACTTTGGCCCGCAGATTAAGTACTACGCTATGGCAAATGGCATGGCGAATCACGCTGAGGAATTGGTGCAAGAAGTGTTTGTGTCGATCTGGAGGCGTTCATGTCTTTATGACTGGCGCAAAGCAGCGGCATCGACTTGGATTTTTACCATTGCGAGAAATCAGCGTATTGATATGCTGCGCAAAATGAAACGCATTAGCGCCGAAATTTCGGTAGAAACCGAAGATCTGTGGCAAATTCCCGGTGATAACGAAAACGAGCCCGTTACGTCGCTGCATCGTTTAATGTCGGAGCGTCGAGTACGTGAATCTCTCAGCCTGTTACCGGAAGAACAAACGACTGTTATTGCCAAAGTGTATATGGAAAGCAAGTCTCATCAGATGGTAGCTGACGAACTGCAAATACCCCTGGGAACAGTAAAAAGCCGAGTTCGTCTAGCGCTCAACAAACTGAAAGTGATTTTGCAGGATCAAAACCAATGACACGGCATCACCCCGAAAGTACAAGCCTGATGGAATTCAGCGCGGGTACATTGTCTGACCCTCACGCCTTTTGTATACGGCTGCACCTTGAAAAGTGTGCGCTTTGCCGCAGCCGGGTAGACACCCTGGAAAGCTTGGGTGCAGTGATGTTGGAACAACAACCCCGTACTGAAAGTTCCGAACCGGCTGCCTCGACCTTCGACGCAATTCTTGCGCGTATTGACAGCGATACAGCGCCTGTAAGTGCCCCTCAGAAACGCCAAGACCTTGTAAAGAAATTGCTGGGTTGCGATATCAACGATCTGCCCTGGAAGCGCCAACTGGGCGATGTCAGCATGCTTGACGTAACAGATCGTTTCCCCGGGCAGACAGAGAGGGTGGTATTGCAAAAATTGTCCTCTGGAGGCAAAGCGCTTGCCCACACCCACCGTGGAACCGAGACCACCATTGTTTTGCAGGGTGCATTCTCTGACCAAAACGGTATTTTTAATCAGTGGGATTTTGCAGTGCTTGACCAGAATGACAATCACCGCCCGGTCGCTGTTGGCCACGAAGATTGCATTACGTTGTCGGTGCTTAGTGCACCGCTGAAACTAACGGGTACCTTTACCCGGCTGCTCAATCCGTTCATGAGCTGAGCAAGTTTATGGATTAACCAAGAAAATCACTATCAGCACACTGTTTTTACCAAGGCAGTGTGCTGCCGTCCCACGATAAAAAGCTGCCATTCGCCGATTCGTCAATCTGGTCAATCACTGCCAACAGGTTGGCCGCGGTTTCTAAGGCATCGTGAACCTCCAGGTTAGCCAGCGATTGCGAAAACGGCTCACTCAATGCCGAACGAGTTGTGCCCGGATGCAACGCAATACAAGCCACCGGCGACATGCGCCTGGGCAATTCCACAGACAGCGTTTTTACCAGCATATTTAGTGCTGCTTTGGAGCTACGATAGGCATACCAGCCCCCCAAGCGGTTGTCGCCGATGCCCCCTACCTTGGCGGAAATCGCCACAATGCGCTTTGCGCGTTTGTGCCGTAGCCAAGGCAATAACGCCTGCACCAGCAACCCGAAACCACTGGCGTTTACCGCCATAGCGCGCGCCAGAGAACTGGCCTGCAAATCTTCTAGCCGCTTCTCTGGCTTCATATTCGCTCCGTGTAATATGCCCGCAGCGTAGATGATCATATCCAGCCCTTCTGCTTTTGGCACGATAGCGGCCAGTTCCGCGGCAACTTGACCCAGGGCCTCGGGTTTTTCTGCATCCCAGGCCAGTACCTGATGTGACTCGCGCAGAAACGCTGGCGCTTTTTCCGGCTGACGACAAATGCCAATAATTTCAACATCGGCTCGAGCCCCGAGTTTTTCGGCCAGTGCTGCGCCAATGGCGCCAGACACACCCGCAATCAAAATCCGCATAGTGTTCACCAAGGTCAGTTTAAAAGAATTGTGCACGGCGGTTCGTTGCCATGCAGAGCTAAGCCGTGCTTTACGTAATAAACGTTACGCCTACCGAAACTCAAAGGGTCAACATTCCGCGCCATTGCTTCATTATTTCAGCTTTTTTGTATCTGCCAGCGCTGGGTTACAATAGCAGGCACGAGCCCATTGGAGAGATTATGAACGCCGACGATTACGCCTTCCGCTTTGGCGGCATTGAGCGCCTGTATGGACGTAGTGCGCTTGAGGCCTTTCGCAAGGCCCACATTGCCATTGTCGGCCTTGGCGGTGTGGGGTCTTGGGCGGCAGAAGCTTTGGCTCGCAGCGGTATAGGCACGCTAACGCTGATTGATATGGACGATATCTGTGTATCCAACACCAACCGCCAGCTGCACGCGCTCAATGGCCAATACGGTAAAACCAAAACCGATGCCATGGCCGAGCGTTTGCGGGCCATCAATCCTGCCGCAGATGTCCGCACCCAGTTTGCGTTTATTACTATCGATAACATCCCGCAACGGATAACCGCCGACATCACCGGTGTAATCGATGCGATAGACAGTGTGAAGCCAAAAGCCGCTTTATTAGCTTACTGCCAGCGCAACAAGTTGCCGATTGTATGTGCAGGGGGCGCCGGAGGGCAGATGGACCCAACCCAGATTCGCGTGGCCGATTTAAGCAAAACGACCCAGGACCCGCTACTGGCCAAAGTGCGTAACTTGCTGCGCCGACAGTACGGTTTTTCCCGCAATCCGCAGCGGCGTTTCGGCATTGAAGCCGTATATTCGCTGGAACAGCTGACGTATCCCGCCGCCGACGGTACAACCTGCCTACAAAAACCGGTTAACGCAGGCCCGGTTCGGCTGGATTGCGCCACCGGCTTTGGCGCCGCCAGCCCGGTGACTGCTAGCTTCGGGTTTTTTGCGGCCTCGCGGCTACTTAACAAAATTGCACAACGCGCCCAACCCTAATTCACGGAACCGATTTCTATGCCCGTAAGCACTGTTTTGCTGCTCGCTTCTATCGGTGTGCTATCACTGTTTTGCCAATGGCTGGCCTGGCGCGTACGCATGCCGGCCATACTGTTTTTACTGGCCGGCGGTATTGCGTCGGGCCCGGTGCTGGGCTACTTGAACCCCGAAGATGTGTTTGGCGACCTACTCTTTCCGATGGTGTCACTGGCTGTGGCCATTATCTTGTTTGAAGGTAGCCTGACGCTGCGCTTTGCCGAAATTCGTGGCCACGGCAAAATGGTTCGCAATTTGCTCCCAATTGGCGCGATTGTTACCGGCACCATCGGCGCCTTGTCGGCGCACTATATTCTGGGCATTTCCTGGGAAATCGCTCTGCTGTTTGGAGCCATATCCATTGTCACCGGCCCCACGGTGATAGCCCCTCTGCTGCGTTCGGTAAGGCCAAGTTCAAAACTGGCCAACATTCTTCAATGGGAAGGCATTATTATTGACCCCATTGGCGCCCTGCTGGCAGTACTGGTGTTCGAAGGCATTGTGTCCTGGGGCCAGGGCAACGTGTTTGGTCACTCCCTGTATATTTTCGCCAAAACCATTGCAGTAGGTGCCTTGATTGGCGCCGCAGCGGGCTACCTGAACGGTCAGGTGTTGCGTAAACACTGGATACCCCAATACCTTCACAATGCCGGCACGCTGACCTTCATGCTGGGCGTGTATGCGCTGTCTAACGAACTGGCCCATGAATCCGGCCTGCTGACGGTAACCATCATGGGTTTGTGGATGGCCAACATGAAGCAGGTGCCGGTCGACAGTATTCTGGAGTTCAAGGAATCCCTAAGCGTACTGCTGATTTCCGCGCTGTTTATCATTCTGGCGGCGCGCATCGAATTTTCTGCCATCGCCGATTTGGGCTGGGGCCTGGCTTGGGTATTGGCCATATTGATGCTGATAGCGCGGCCTCTGAGCATTTTTCTATCGGCTATTGGTACCAGTCTGAACTGGCGCGAAAAACTGTTCTTAAGCTGGATAGCACCGCGGGGCATTGTTGCCGCGGCGGTGTCTGCACTGTTCGCCTTCCAACTGCAAAAAGTGGGCTATGAAGGCGCGGGCGCTCTGGTACCGTTGGTTTTCATGTTAATTATTGCCACCGTAACCATTCAGAGCCTGACCGCTCGGCCGCTGGCAAACCTGCTGAATGTAACGGAGCCGGCGGAGTTCGGATTTCTGATTCTGGGGGCTAACCCGGTGGCGCGAATGATTGGCCTCGCTTTAAAGAAACACGAGGTGCCGGTGGTTCTTGCGGACACCAACTGGGAGAACGTGCGCCAGGCGCGAATGGAAAATCTGCAGGTGTACTTTGGTAACCCGGTGTCTGAGCACGCCTCTAATCAGCTGGATTTGACCGGAGTCGGCAACCTGCTGGTCATTTCACCCTACAAACACATGAATTCCCTGGCCACCTATCACTTTCTGGACTGGTTTGGTGACAACAGCGTGTACAGCCTGGCAGAAGGCGATCAGGACCAGAAAGCGCGTCATCAAACAGCCGAAAAAATCCAACAGACACGCGGCCTTTTCAACGGCGTCAGCTACGCCAAGCTGGCCAGCTTGGCAAGCCAAGGCTACTCGGTAAAAACCACCGAGCTAAGCGATGAATTCAGCTATCAAAAATTTTTGGACAAGCACCAGAGCCAGGCCCTGGTACTGTTTATGTTTGATGGCAAAGGCCGCATTACGCCGGTGAAATCCATGGACAAACTCAAGCCCGATGAAGATTCCACGCTGATCAGCCTGGTTCCGGCCCGCGCACCGAAAGAGCGCAAGGAACGCAAAGACCGTGATAACGCCGAAGTTAACGGCGCAAAATAACCAATCAGTCGCGGCAGTCCAGTACCAGCTTGCCGCGAACGTGGCCGCCTTCGAGCAACTCATGGGCGGCCGCTACCTCTGCCAGTGAAAACACCTTTTCGATATGAACGGTGACATCGCCATCTTCAATCAGCTCGGCGATTTCCTCAAGATGAAACACATCCGGGCGCACCGTCATGCCGTGGGCTCTCAGGCCCATGGCTTCGGCGGCACAAATAATCACATCTGCAGTCACAGTGGGCACCGTTACCAACACACCTTTTTCACCCAGACAGTTTAACGAGCGCCGGCCGGCGTCGCTGCCTACCAGATCCAACACCACATCCAGGCCAAAACATTCCTGAGCCGCGTCGGTGGTCGTGTAATCGATGATTTCGTGCACACCCAGACCGTCAAGAAAATCGTGATTAGCCTTTGAGGCGGTCGCAATAACGTGGGCGCCTTGGGTCAGGGCAAATTGCACCGCTAAGTGCCCGACGCCTCCGGCACCGGCGTGAATCAGAATTTTTTGACCGGCCTGCAGGTCAGCCACCTCGAATAACGCCTGCCAGGCAGTCAGCGCCGCCAACGGCAACGCCCCGGCAGTCACCAAATCCAGATTTTCCGGCACAATGGCCAATTCATCCGCCTGGGCCAGCACATAGCTGGCGTAGCCGCCGCCCGTCAGGGCGAAACCTACCAACCCCATCACCCGGTCCCCCGGTGCCAAAGTGGTCACACTATCGCCGACGCTTACAACTTCACCGGCCAGATCGTAACCCGGTGTCCATGGCAGCAGCTCTTGTTCACTCAGCTGCTTGGCCACAAAACCCAAGCCTTTGCGGGTTTTCCAGTCAATCGGGTTAAGCCCGGCGCCGTGGACCTTGATCAGCACCTGGCCCGCCTGAGGCTCAGGCACTGGAGCATCAACAAGCTGCAAAACATCACGGTCACCAAACTCTTCGTAAACTACTTTTCGCATGCTGGTGTTAACGGTGTCTTCCATGGGGTGCTCCGGCAAAGGGGTCAGTCATCGTTTGGCAGAGATAATAGTGAACTCTGCACATTTCGAGTGTATCAGATAAGGCAGCGTGTCCCTTGATTCAAGACATCACGCTTAGCCTTATATTGACTCAATCGTCGGCGGCAAGAAAGTCCACACACAAGGTGGCAAAGGTGTCCGGTTTTTCGGCGTGAAGCCAATGGCCTGTGCCCTCAATCACCTTTACGCTGGCGTTGGGAAACAGCTGCAAAATGATGTCTTTGTGCTTGCTTTGCAGATACGCCGAATCGGCGCCTTTAATAAACAGCACCGGCCCTTCAAACGGGCCTTCACCTTGCGGAGCATCGGAGAGCTGCGAATAGCAACGCTCGATTGTCGCCAGGTTCAGCAACCAGCGAAAAACCGGCCCGCCTTCAATCGCTTGATCCTTCGGAATCCGTTCCAGGTTTTTCAGCAAAAATTGGCGAACGCCGGCGTCGTCCACAAAGTTTGCCATCTGTCGGTCCGCCTCGGTGCGCGAGCTTACCGCGCTCAAGTCCATGGCTTTAAGCCCTTCAAGAATGGCATCGTGGCGCGGTTTGTAAGCCACCGGCGAAATATCGGCAACAATCACCCGGTCAACTCGATCTGGCGCCAGTAATGCCAACTGCATCGCCACTTTGCCACCCATGGAATGGCCCAGCACGCAAGCCCGTTCAAGGCCCTGCTTATCCATATAGGCCAGTACGTCCGCCGCCATGGATGGATAGTCCATGGTGTCGGTGTGGGGCGACTGGCCGTGATTGCGCTGATCCAGGGCGTGAATCTGCCAACGGTCTTCCAAACGACGGATTATTCCGCCCAAGTTGTCCAGCGAACCGAACAACCCGTGCAATACGATTAATGGCAAGCGCCCGGATTCATCCGGTCCGGCTTGGCGGGCGTTGAGTTCAACAGTCATCAGAGATTTCCTTACGGCGCTTTTGGCCGTTAGATTAGCACTGGAACAGCCGCATCGACAAAGATCCTGCACTTCTTAGATCGGCTGCACTGTCTACGCAGAACCACAAATGTGGTTGATGACAGGCGCCATGCTATCTTGGCCCATTACAACGCTGCGCTTGCGGTGCACACTGATACAGGAATCTAGATGCCCGAATTCTCATTGATTGCCGTTATTGTTACTCTGGTGTATCTGGCATCTCTGGTGTGCATCTACCGGATTCTGATGACTTATCGCACGGCTCAAGGGGCTTTGGCCTGGGTTATCGCCTTGCTGGCACTGCCGTGGATTGCTTTGCCGTTGTTCTTACTCATTGGGCGTTCACGCTTTGGTGGGTACATTAAAGCGCGACGCATGGGCGACGAGGCGCTGACCAATCTGCTGAACCGGTTTGAACAGCAAGAAACCTCGTTATGCTCACCAGCGCACGAACATTTCAGCGACGAACTTCAGGTACTCAGCAAGCTGGCTCGCCAGCCGTTTACCGAAGGCAATTACAGCACTTTATTGCGCGACGGCGAAGCGACTTTCGACGCCCTGTTTGACTGCATGGAAAACGCCCAGCACTACATCCTGCTGGAGTTCTACATTGTGCGTTCTGACCGTGTTGGGCAGCGCATAAAGTCCATTCTGGAACGCAAGCTGGCAGAAGGGGTGGAAGTGTGGTTTTTGCACGACAATATCGGCAGCTTTGGCTTGCCTCGCAAATACATCAGGGAGCTGACGCAAGCGGGCGCCCACACCGCCGCCTTTGGCGATGGCAACGTACGCCGCTGGCGCTTTCAAATGAATTTTCGCAATCACCGCAAAATTTTGGTGTGTGATGGCAAAGTAGGCTTTGTTGGCGGTATCAATCTGGCAGACGAGTATCTGGGCGCAGCTATGGACCAAGAACCCTGGCGCGACACCCACTGCCGTATTGAAGGCCCCGCGGTAACCGGGCTACAACTGGCCTGGCTAGAAGACTGGAACTGGGCCAGCGACACCTTTCCAGAGCTGAACTGGGCACCCCATCACAAAACCCCGGGTGACGAGCGAATTCTGATTCTGCCCACCGGACCCGCCGACAGCTGGGAAAGCTGTACTCTGTTTTTTCTCAACTGCATCAACAACGCCCGCGAGCGGGTGTGGATTGCATCACCCTATTTTGTGCCCGATGTTCAGGTGATGAACGCGTTGCAGCTGGCGGCGCTGAGAGGGATAGACGTCAGAATTTTGATTCCGGAAAAATCCGACAGCCGCATCATTGGCCTAGCGGCCTATTCCTATCTGGTACAGGCCTGCCAGGCCGGCATTCAGATTTATCGCTATCAGCCCGGGTTCATGCATCAAAAAGTGATTCTGGTGGACGACCGCTACACCGCTGTCGGCACGGCAAACCTGGACAACCGCTCAATGCGCCTGAATTTTGAAATTACCGCAATCAACACATCAGGCACGTTTGTAGAAGAAGTGGACGCGATGCTGACCGAGGACTTCAAACAGTCCCACTTGATGGACGAGCGCGATTATCGCGACCGTTCCCTGGCGTTTCGAATTACCTGCCGTGCCATACGCCTGGCCGCGCCGCTGCTGTGAAGCCGCTAGCCGATAGCGATTTCAGCGCTGGTTATCGTCACCAGACGGCAGCGGCTCTACGGCCAAGTGCGACGTATCGGGCACGATCGGCGGTGGCAATTCGTCTTTGCTGCCGATATCGCTGCCGGCCGGTGCCAGGGTCCAGGCATCAAGATGATCAAAACTCGGGACCTCTACCGGCACGGACTCAGCTAGGGTTACGCCCGGTGGGTCCAGAGTCAACGCGGACCCCGCCAGCACCGCATCGGTGCGCTCGCCAGCGATAGGTAGGCCACTGGCGCTCGCCTGAGTTATCGCGAAGGGGCTACGGGCGTTGCGCTGCGGTGGCTGGGGAGCAGCGGCGGACTGCGGTGCAAGGTTTGAACGCGCTGGTTGCGCTTGCGCGCCGGCTTGCACAGGTACCATAGCCTGAACGTAAGACCGCATGCCGTGCTTTTGCAGTAAGGCGCGGTATTTTTCGGCCTCGGCCTGGTCGAGCTGGTTGCGAATAACCACCGGCTTGCCGCTGAACATGCGGTCAAGCTGGGTATCATTGGCCTTAAATAATTGCCGCGCATTACTGCGAGCTGCAGCAGGGTCAGTGTCTGCAACACACTCGCCTTTAAACATGAGCTGGAACATATGCTGCTACCTCTGCTATCGAATCAGAATGACGAGTTACCCTGCCCTTAATCCTGGCCCAGCAGACGCGGGAACGACTCTAATGAACTATTCACCGCGTCAAGGTTGAATGCCAACACGTCTGCCAACAGCTTTTCGCTATAGCTGGATACCGAGTGCGAACGGTAGCGCTGGCCCCAGGCCACCAGGCGTTCGGCGAAATCGCGCATTTTCTCCGGATCACCGCTTTTGCGCACGCTTTCCCACTCGTCACCAAAATCTTCCGCCAACTGCTGCCGCAACCAACCCCGCTCCTGCATACTCAAAGTCTGCGCCAGTAGGCGCTCACCTTCTTCCGGCTTGCCTTCTTCCTCGACTTCTTCGCCGGTTGAGGCCACGTCAGGAAGAATCAGCTTGAACACTGAACCTTCGTCCAGGGTGCTTTTCAGGGTCAGTTCTCCGCCCATCATTAGCGCCAGTTTACGGCTGATGGCCAACCCCAGGCCAGTGCCGCCGTAGCGCCGCGAGTTCTGGCCTTCCTGCTGCTCGAAGGCATCAAAAATTCGCTCTTGCTGGTCAGTCGCAATACCGATTCCGGTGTCAGTGACAGTAATTTCCAGCCGGTAGCGCGGGTGCTCGGGTTCTCCGGGTTTGGTGCCCGGCGGATAGCTCTGCTTTGGTAAGGGGCTGGCCTTGGCGCGTACCGTCACCCCACCCTCGTGGGTAAATTTTATAGCGTTACCCGCCAGGTTGAAAAGCACCTGGCGCAGGCGTGTTTCGTCCAGCATCAGCGCTGCCGGCATCTTCTTACCCACGCTGACCTCCAGGGTAACGCCTTGGTCGCGGGCACGCAGGTCGAAAATGTGCAACACATCGCCGAGCATCCTGCGTATAGACACCGGCGCATAATCCAGCCGCATTTTGCCCGCTTCAATTCGTGACAAGTCCAGAATGTCGTTAATCAGCATCAGCAATGCGCGGCTACCGGCGCGAATGGCGTCCAGATAATTACGCTGCTGTGGGTCTGTTACCGTATTGCTCAACAAATCGCTGTAGCCGATCACCGCGTTCATCGGGGTCCGAATCTCGTGGGACATGTTGGCCAGAAACTCACTTTTTGTCAGACTAGCGGCTTCCGCTTCCCGCGCCAACCGCTCGGCTTCAAGCTTAGCCGCCCGCAGCTCGTCTTCACTGCGCCGCAGCGCGTTTTCCGAGCGGATTCGCTCGTCCACTTCCCGCGACAGTTTGCGATTCCAGTACAAGAATATCAGCACCACCACCACCGCCAGCAGAATCACCCGGCGCACCACGGTGTAATCGGTCGCCTGTTCTATATCCAGGTGAATCCAGCGGTTATAAATGGATTCGGTTTCCACGCTTTCCATGCTGCTCAACGCTTTGTTGAGGATGCGTTGCAAATCTGGATTGTTTTTGCGCACCGCCAATCGCAATTCGTACTCATAGGGCGTCACGCTGGTAATGCGCAGGTTGGTTAATCCTAGGCGGGTCACGGTGTAACTGACCGCCGGAATGTGCGTTACCATAACGTCCAGATCGCCGTTCGACAGCGCCAGCAAGCCTTCTTCCACGCTGGTCACCGGATAGATATTCAGATTCGGATGATTGATCAACAGGTAATCGTGAGCGGCATGGCGATTCACCACCCCCACTTTTTCCTGGCGTAGTTCACGCAAATCGCCGATGAAACGGCCGTCGTCGCGGATCGCCAGAGCAATAGGTACGGTCAGGTAGGGCCGGGTAAACAGAAAATCCTGTTCTGTGCGGGGAGTGCGTGAAATGCCCGGCAAAATATCCACTTCGCCGGTTTTGAGCTGTTCTTCAGCCTGCAACCGGTCAACCGGCGCGGTGTTCTGAAAGCGCACGCCCAGCTTGGCTTCCAGCCGCGACATCAAATCCGGTACTAGGCCCGCGGGCTTTCCATCCTGCTGAAACTCGAATGGCGGCCAATCTGTGCGGTAGGCCACAACCAAATTGGCGTTGCCCTTGAGCCAGGCCAAATCCCGCGCTGACAGGTCGTTGCCGGGCTTTTCCTGGGGCGGCACTTCCGTGGTCAGCCAGGCTTCCAGCACTTGGCGGTGCTCGTTGCGGTCGATGCGGGCTATGGCGTCGTTGAGCAGTCGCAACAGGGGTGATTCGGCTTCGCTCGCAGGTAGCCGCAACACAACATCAATGGTTTTCTGGTCTGGCAGTACAGCCAGGCTAATGCCATTCACGCGCGCCGATTGCAGATAATCCGATACAACCGGCACCGGCCCCAAAAACCCAACCGCCTGCCCTGACAGCACCACGTTCACCGCCTCGGCAACGTCGGCCACCATAACTGGTTCAAAGTTCTCCACGGGATCAAGCAGCGGGTATTGATTCACATCGTTGCTAATCACCGCCACCCGGCTGTTTTCCAAGTCTGCCAGGTTGCGAATAATGCCGTCACCGGCGCGGGCGAACAAGCCATAAGTTAACGACATCAAGGGCTGGGTATACACAAAATCGGTGGCTGGCGGCGCATCGCTGAAACGGGTCACCAGTGCGGCATCCACGTCACTACCCGGCGGCCGTGGCTCTACCGGCACGCCCAATTTTATCGACAGCTTGGCCAGGTAATCGATATAGATGCCAGCCAGGGAACCGCTCCCGGTATTAAACGCCAGCGGCACCTGCTCCGCCTTAACCGACACGGTCACCCGCTCGTGTTCGGCCAACCAAAGCCGGTCGGCGCTTTCCGGCGCCAGGCCCAGGGGCGGCTGAGCGGCAAGCTGAGGGTCGTTAAACGGGCTGGCGCTGGCAGCCGGGGCTCCGACTACAACCGGAGCACCCAGCATGTTCGCCGGCTCGGCGCGCAGCGGAGTATGAAGCCCGCTTAACAGCCAGCACAAAATTAGAACATGCGCAGCCTTCACTGAGGTTCCTCAAAGGTTTGGTTTGGTTGAGCTGAACGAAATAACAGCGGACTTGGACCGTTTAGTCCGCGCTGATCTTAACCTGGTTGCGGCCGGCATTCTTGGCTATATAAAGCGTGCGGTCGGCGCGTTCAAACAGGGTATCTTCGTCATCGCCACTTCTGATGCTCGCAATCCCTGCCGAAAAGGTAATGGTAACCGGCTGATTACTAAAGTGGAACGGCAACTTTGCGACATTGGCGCGTAAGCCGTCAATGACTTGTTTGGCCTGGATACCTGTGGTTTCCGGTAGCAACACCACAAATTCCTCACCGCCAATACGGGCGATAAAATCTGTCGACCGCAGTCCTTTTTTCAACTCCCGCGCCAGCAGTTGCAGCACCCTGTCGCCCGCTTTATGGCCGTAAGAATCGTTAATGCGCTTGAAGAGGTCGATATCGACAATGGCAATTGTCATTTCACCTTTATAACGCTGCCACCGCTCGACCTCGAGTTGCAGGCGGTCGTGCCAGGAGTCACGGTTGGGTAGCTGGGTGAGCATATCGGTATTGGCGCGCCGGCGCTCTTTAAGAACCTGTTCGCGCATCAGCTCAGACTCGGTTTCCATGGTGACGATTTTCTGCTGCATGGTTTCCAGCTGAGTCGCCAGGGTTTTTTCACGTTCACTTTCGCGCTCGCGAAAGTGGACGACTGACTGGGCTATGTCGTCCAGATGAGCAGCCACAGAATGTTTCAGCTGATCGAGGTTGTTACTGCTTTGAATGTGCTGGCTCAGGCGCGTTATCCCGCCCTGCAAATCCCGGCCCAACGCCTCTGATGCACTCAGCCGGCCACTTTGTGCGGACGTATGCGCTACAAAGCTCTGGCGCAGCACGGCCAGGCGATGGTCAAGCTGTTGAATAAATTCGTCAAACTGGGCGCGGCATTGCTTAATAGCCATCATCACCAATTCAGCCACATCGCGCAGACCTTTACGCAACGCGCTCCAATCTTCGCTATAAAGCAGAATCTGCTGCAGAGCGCGGGCTTTTTTTTCCGCTTCTGCACTTATCGGTATCTCGCTGACGATTTGTTCCACTAACTGGCCAACACGGCGTGCAATACGCAGGCGCTCGCCGTCCTGGCCCAAGTCCATAGAATCTGCGGTAGGGCAAGCATCAGAACCTTGTGAAGCAAATTCCGCTTGTTCCAGAAGCACCATTTGGCAATCAATCTTTGTTTGCAACGCCTCCCAGCGCTCAACGTCAATAGAGGGACTACGTACTTGGTCACGAACGCTATCTAATAGCTGGTCAAGCTCGCCAGACTGCCCCTTCAGACCCAAGCTGGTCCGCACCAGCATTCGCTCAAGCAACATGCGGTGCTGTTGCCACTGTTGCTCACGGTGTTCGGCCGCATCCAACTCCCGTAGATATTGGTCTTTCCAAGACAACTCTGCGCTCATGGGACCTCCTGCGCGTCACAAGGCCGTGTGCTGATCGGCTTATTCATGATTGATTCGTCGCCGTTTTGCTCTTGGATGACTTTGGTCATACACACTGGCAAGGTGTTGAAAGTCTAGGTGAGTATAGACCTGAGTGGTCGCAATGTCCGCATGGCCCAACAACTCCTGAACCGCCCGCAGATCGCCACTGGATTCCAACAAGTGGCTGGCAAATGAGTGCCTCAGCATGTGCGGGTGCAGTTTCTGATCGGCGCCTTTTACCACGCCCCACCGCGCCAGTCGCACCTGAATACTTCGGTGGCTAAGGCGGTCGCCGCGGCGGCTGACAAATAATGCCTGCTGCCCGGCACCCGCAAGCCCTGGCCGCACCGCTAACCAAGCCTGAAGCGCCGCCAGGGCAGGTCGCCCAACGGGCAAAACGCGCTGCTTATTGGCCTTACCAGTCACTTTTACCTGAGCGGCTGCCAGGTCTACCGTGGCCAAATCCAAAGCGGCGACTTCTGCCAACCGTAAACCGGAAGAATACAGTAATTCAAAAATGCACACATCCCGCAATTCCAACGGATCGTCCGCCTGGGCATCCAACAGGTGCGTTAGCTGGTCTACATCGGCAACGACAGGTAACCGCCGCCCGCTTTTTGGCGCTCTAATACCTTCCGCCGGGCTATTTTCTGCCAGACCTTCACGCAACAAGTAATGGTAAAAACGGCGTATGGCTGAAAGGTGGCGGGCTATGCTGCGGCCGTTCAGGCCCGCACGGCTCAAGTGTGCAACGTAACGGCGGATGTCGTGACTGCTGAGGTTTTGCCAGCTGGCTTCCGAGTGCTCTTGAGAGTGTTTTTGAGAGTCGTCTTGAGATTGATTAAGCGAGTGCTTTAAATAGCACTCTTGAAGCCAGCGCTGCAGGCGCAGCAGATCTCGCTGATAATGCTCGCAGGTGAGCGGTGACAGGCGTTTTTCAGAGGCCAGGTGGCGAATGAAGCCGTCAACACCCTGAAACAGGCCAGTGTGTCGAGGTTTGTCACCGGCCCAGAGCATCGGTCAACGAGACTCGGCAATGTCGGTTAGCGGCAATGCTACCAAGTGGCGCTGTACCATTGGCGGTAGTAACCGGCTTAAAGTGTCGCTGATATAACTTAAAAACAGCGAACCCATGCTCTGGTCAAAATAACCCGGTACACAGCTGCCAATGGCAAACACACCGACAAGTTCATGGTTGCGCAGTGGCACCAGAGCCACCGAGGCAACCGGCTCGTCGCGATCAGGGAACAAAAAAGCGCGCTCGCTTTCGCGGAACTGGCCGCACACTGCGCGACCGCCATCCAGCAAATTACCCAGCCGTTTGTGCGCTTCCGCCGGCGACACCACATGCAGGGCGCCTTGAGCCGCCTGCGGTAGGGGGCCATCGGTAAATAGAATTATACTGACCGCGTCCAGACCAAAGTCACCGCGGATACTGTCGTCAATCACCGCCGCCATGTCGTTCAGATTTTTGGCTTCGATAATCTGCATCAGCAAGCGTTTGCTTTTCTGGAACAGCTGGTCGTTCTGGCGCGCGATGCCCACTAATTCAACCAGCTCATGACGCAGAGTGTCTCGCTGCTCGCGAAAAAGATGAACCTGGCGCTCAACCAACGAAATGGCCCGCCCGCTATCGTGGGGTAAAGTCAGGTCGCGCAGCAGGTCGCTCTGTTCAACAAAAAAATCAGGGTTGTCACGCAGGTATTGCGCCACTTGTTCTGCATTTGGAACGCCGGCCTCTTGGCGGGCCGCTGAATCTGTCATCGTGTGCTCCTGGTGTCAGGATCGTTGCCTGCCGGTTCTGGCGGGTTTACGGCGGCGAATGCCAGGCTCTGCGGGCAGTCGCAGCTGGCCCTCAAAAACGTTGGCAACGGGGCCATCCATCATAACAGCGGCTCCGGGCCCCTGCCATTCGATAATCAACTGGCCTCCGGGCAGTTCTACTTCTACCTGCGGATCGAGCAAACCCCGCAAACATCCTGCAACAACCGCAGCGCATGCGCCAGTGCCGCAAGCCAGAGTTTCACCACAACCACGTTCAAACACCCGCAAGCGAATATGGCTGCGATCCACAATCTGCATAAACCCAATATTGGCTTTGGCAGGAAAGCGCCAATGCTTCTCTAACAGCGGCCCCAGCGTTGCCACCGGAGCGTTGTCGACGTCGTCAATCACCAGAACGCCGTGGGGGTTGCCCATAGACACCGCCGACAACTCTATGTTCTGGCCATCTACGTCTACGTTGTAAACCGGTGCAAATTCTTCAGCGCTGAACGGCACCATGGCGGGTTCAAGCCTTGGCACGCCCATATCGACTTTCACCAACCCGTCTTTCCCCACCCGCAGCTCAATAATGCCACCCGCTGTTTGCACCCGCATCACTTTTTTGTTAGTCAGGCGCTGATCGCGCACAAAACGGGCAAAACAACGGGCTCCATTACCACATTGCTCCGCTTCCGAGCCGTCGGCATTGAAAATCCGATAGCGAAAATCCACATCCGGCAGCCCTGGCGGCTCCACCACCAGCAGCTGATCAAAACCGATGCCAAAATGGCGATCGGCCAGCTCGCGAATCATCTCCGGGCGCAGGCGAAACATCTGGCTGATGGCGTCAACCACCATAAAATCATTACCTAGGCCGTGCATTTTTGTAAAACGCAGAGTGCCGCCCGCATTGCCACCAGAAGCGGCGCTCGGACTACCAACAAAGGCGCCGCCAGCGCCGCGCCGGGAGACCGGCCCGTCAACGCTGACCAACAGCTCCCCGTCGTCACTCATAATGGCAGGCAACTCTCGGGAGCCAATTGTTCTTCCAAAGTTTCGCGGCGGCGCACCACATGTACCTTATCGCCATCGACCATCAGTTCAGGCGGGCGATTACGGGTGTTGTAGTTGGAACTCATCACAAAGCCATAAGCCCCGGCCGAACGCACCGCCAGCAGGTCGCCGGCGCTCAGGCTAAGCTGGCGATCTTTACCCAGAAAATCACCGGTTTCGCACACTGGGCCCACCAAATCCCAGACTTTTTCGTCGCCCTTGCTATGGGGGGCCACCGGCACAATAGCCTGCCAGGCGCCGTAGAGCGCAGGACGAATCAGATCGTTCATGGCGGCGTCAATAATCGCGAAGTTACGGTGCTCTGTACACTTCAGAAATTCAACACGGGTCAGCAACACGCCGGCGTTGGCGGCGATTGAGCGCCCCGGCTCCAGAATCAGTTCCAATTTGCGATCGCCCAGACGCTCAAGAATCGCTTCCACGTATTCGCCGGGCTGCGGCGGTGTTTCATCGTTATAGGTAACGCCCAGGCCACCGCCCAAATCCAGGTGTTTTATCTCGACCCCCTGCTTTGCCAGACTGTCCACCAGTGCCAGAACCCGATCCAGAGCGTCCAGAAATGGCGCCACCGTGGTTAGCTGTGAGCCAATGTGGCAATCCACACCGCGCACATCCAGGTGGGGCAAACTGGCTGCACGGGCATAGACCGCCGGCGCGACGTCAATATCGATACCGAATTTGTTTTCTTTCAGACCGGTAGAGATATAAGGATGAGTGCCAGCGTCTACGTCGGGGTTTACCCGCAGCGATACTGGCGCTTTCACGCCCAGCTCACCGGCAATGGCGTTCAACCGGTCCAGCTCGGTGTCAGACTCTACGTTAAAACAACGCACACCCGCTTCCAGCGCGCGCCGCATTTCCCAGGGCTGCTTGCCAACGCCGGAAAAAACCACTTTGGCCGGGTTGCCACCGGCCCGGATCACCCGTTCCAGCTCACCGGCGGATACGATATCAAAACCCGCGCCCAGGCGGGCCAGCACGTCCAATACCGCCAGATTGCTATTCGCTTTTACCGCATAACACACCAGATGCGGGTGATTCTGCAGAGCGTTGTCGTAAGCCCGGTAATGGCGTTCCAGAGTCGCTCGGGAATATACATAGGCCGGCGTGCCGTGTTGCTCTGCAATGCGCGCCAGCGGCACATCTTCGGCCCAGAGCTCATCATTCTTATAAATGAAATAATCCATAAAAATTCCTGAATTAACGGGCCTGACCCGATGTTTCTGATATGGGCACAGGCGTCGGCTCCGCGTTTTGTGCTAAGGGTTCCTGGCTAGGCGCTTCGCGGTAGAGATCGCCTTTCTGGCCGCAGCCTGAAAGCCCGACCACCAACAAAAGGCTTAACAGCGCTACGACTTTAACAACCGCGGGGAATTTCAGACCCATTATCTCAACCCTGCTTAAGTGCGTTACGGGCGCGCTTAACGGCTGCCCGAACTTGCGCCGGCGCGGTGCCACCCAGATGGTCACGTGCCTGCACCGAGCCTTCAAGAGTCAGCACGTCAAATACGTCTTCGCTGATAGTACCCGAAAAAGACTGTAGCTCCGCCAGTGTCATATCTGACAAATCGCGCTTCTGCTCTACGCCAAAGGCAACAGACTTGCCCACCACTTCGTGGGCGTCGCGGAACGGCATGCCTTTTTTGACCAGATAATCGGCCAGATCCGTCGCGGTGGAAAAGCCACGCTTGGCTGCTACCCGCATATTGTCGGCCTTGGCCGTGATAGCCGGCATCATATCAGCGTAGGCTCTCAGGCAGCCTTTCACCGTGTCTACGGTGTCAAACAGCGGCTCTTTGTCTTCCTGGTTGTCTTTGTTATAGGCTAGCGGCTGGCCTTTCATTAACGTAAGCAGACTGATCAAATGGCCATTCACCCGGCCTGTCTTGCCCCGGACCAGTTCTGGCACGTCCGGATTTTTCTTCTGCGGCATAATCGAGGAGCCGGTACAAAAGCGGTCTGGCAAATCGATGAAATCAAACTGCGCGGAGGTCCACAGCACCAGTTCCTCGCTGAAGCGCGACAGATGAGTCATCAACAGCGCGGCAAAACTGCAGAACTCAATGGCGAAATCGCGATCACTGACCGAATCCAGGGAGTTTTCCGAAGCGCGGTCAAAGCCCAGCAGCCGGGCTGTCATCGCACGGTCAATCGGATACGTGGTGCCCGCCAGTGCCGCGGCGCCCAGAGGCATGATATTCACCCGCTTACGGCAATCCTGCAGGCGTTCACCATCGCGCACCAGCATTTCGTACCAAGCCAACAAATGATGGCCAAAGGTCACCGGCTGCGCGGTTTGCAGGTGGGTAAAGCCCGGCATAATGGTATCGGCTTCGCGTTCAGCCAAGTTCAGCAGCCCGGCCTGCAGTCGTTTTATCTCCTCGGCAATCACGTCAATCTCGTCACGCAAATAAAGCCGGATGTCGGTGGCCACCTGGTCGTTACGGCTGCGGCCGGTGTGTAACTTTTTACCGGTAACGCCGATGCGGTCGGTCAGCCGCGCCTCGATGTTCATGTGCACGTCTTCCAGACTGACCGACCACTGAAAAGTCCCAGCTTCAATGTCGGCCTTCACCGCCTTCAGCCCTTCCAGAATGGTGTCGCGCTCTTCGTCGGTCAGAACACCCACCGCTGCCAGCATGGTGGCATGGGCAATAGAGCCGGTAATGTCGTGATGATAAAGGCGCTGGTCAAAACCGACAGAGGCGGTAAAGCGCTCTACAAAGGCGTCAGTAGGCTCGGTAAAACGTCCACCCCAAGGTTTTTCCGAGCTTAAGGCCTGCTCCGGCGATTTGTTATCCGTCATCGTTTCAGTACTCCTGTTACATGTAATTGACCGGCGAGCATCTAACCTCATGAGAAATCATGAAAGTGGCAGTTTTCGCGATTTTTAGCGTGAACTTTCCTACATTGTAACGTCTCAAGATCCCAGAATCGCTCTAAATGTCGGCGCGTGACCGGGCCTTGCCAAACATCACGTCGGACACTATCCGTACGTTGACGGGTAAAGGATAATCAATGCCCTGAACCCGGCGTTAAAAATAGCCTGACGCCGGGAGTTACCCGAGCCCTGACTGCGGTTCCGAAACTGCAGAGTTTGGTGCTTCTGCCTGGTCTTGCAGAGCGTTAAATAGCAACCTGAAAAACGTCATGTCGTTGCGACCGGAAGCGGCCTCGAAGGTACCTTACCTTGCGGCCACCGGGAACATCCTATGGCGCTGAAAAATCACGACAGAAATGGTAGATATCCCGAACTCCCTGGAATATAACGACAGGAGGGCAAACGTAACGATGTACGATGGCGGAATACGTGCCGTCATTCTGCATCGCTTCCAGAGCACGATCAAAATTTGCGACAAATTCTGAGCTGACAGAATTTTTTGAAAAAATATAATGAGCGTTTTTGTCAGAGACAACTATCGAACTGTCGGTGATCTGGTCGGCAAGTCCCAACGCCCTTATTTCGTATAAAGCCGTTAACTTATCTGCAATTACCCCATCGACGCGATTAAGTGCCAACATTCGCCAGAGCGCTTGTCGTTGTGACGTGTACTCAATGTTTTTTTCGTAGTCAGGATCTTTGACGAGGGTGTCGTATTCTTCGCTATAAGATACGTTTATTTGCACCCCTAACCTGAAATCTGAACCCAGTACCTCTTTTAACCCGGAAAAACCGAAGTCAGCCTTGTCAGAACGGCGAATAAACAACAGATTGGGAGAGACCGTCGGCACTGTATTTGCGTAATACGCGTAATGCTCCCGCTCGGGAGTGTGATAGGCACCTGAGACCATATCCACACGCCCCTGACTCAATTCTGCGAGCGCCCTCGCCCAGGGAAGCTTAATCAGAGAAAGATTGCAGTCCAGTCGCCGCATGACCTCACGACTGACATCGGCATCGATGCCTGCAACGTTATTACCGTAAGCGACGAAGTAAGGTGGATCATCGTCCCAGCGCAACGTTATATTGCACTCAGCAAAGCCTGGGACAACCAAGCCGTATGAAGAAACAATTAATACAGTAGCTTTGCAAAACCCCGCACAAGAAACACCCCACGGCATGCAAAATATTGCAGGTTCACGGTCATTCCTGGTCAGCTGCATTACGAGTTCCGCTTGGGTACGTAAACTATCTTGATGTAAATTGATCACCTGCGCCAGCTAAAACCGGTGCAGAATTATTCGTGATGGGTATGGGCTTATATGGACTCATACGCCAGTTCTTAGCCTTTTCCGAAATATGCTTTTACTTGCCGTGCAGTCCGATCATTTCCCAGACAAAGACCGGGGTTAATTCTCAGTTACAGCGAACACTTCAGTGCGTACAAAACATGATCTATAGTTCCTACTGGCAGCCCGAGGTCACAGGGCCAAAATGGATAAATAAAACGTAGCAGGAGCATAACATTCTGACCCGGTTAAAGCAGACACCCGGTAACAGCGCGACTGCCGCGGATTCGCGGTTTTTTGTGCCAGACCTGTGCAGGGTGCGGGCCTTGTTCATGCTACTCGTTACCAGCGAACTGCTGGTGCTGGCACTGGCGATGGTGCAAGTGCAGCAAGGCTGGATTGACTGGGGGTATTTTGGCTTGCTGTCATTGTTTGTACAGTGGACCGTGCTCACCAGCATTGCCATGATTTGCCCGCTGCGTCCGCGCCTGGCGCAACTGTCGGTGGCCAGCGCAACGCTGGCCATTGTTGTTCTGGTGCTGGCGGATGTCTTCGTTTTCAGCCTGTTTGCTGACCGGGTGTTGCATCCCGGGCCCGGCGCACCTCAATGGCATAACATTGCTAAAAAAATGCTGCTGGCGTTGCTGATTACCTTAATGGTGCTTCGCTACTTTTATCTTCAGCACCAATGGCAACAACAACAGGAAGCCGAACTGCAAGCACGTTTAAGCTCGCTGCAGAGCCGGATTCAACCCCACTTTTTATTCAACAGCATGAACACCATCGCCAGCCTTATCGCCAGCGACCCCCAGCGGGCGGAAGACGCGGTGCTGGACCTGTCAGAGCTTTTCCGCGCCAGCCTGCGCACCAGCGAACAGCTGATTCCACTGCAGCGCGAACTGGAACTTTGCCAACGCTATCTGGATATTGAGGTCCTGCGCCTGGGGGACCGCCTTCAACTGCAGTGGCATATCGCTGACGGCTTGCAAAACCAGGCCATTCCGCCCCTAACCCTGCAACCACTGATTGAGAACGCCATTTACCACGGAATTCAACCCCGTGCCCAAGGCGGCATTGTGCGCGTAGAAGCGCAGACCAGCGGCGATTTTGTATACTTGCTCGTGCAGAACCCAAAACCCGAACCCGGCCACGGCGGCCACGACGGCAACCGCATGGCGTTGGACAACATTCAGGCCCGTATCCAGGCGTTATTCGGCGACCGCGCGGTGCTCAAACACAGCCATCAGGGCGACATTTACACCGTGACCCTACGCCTCCCCACGCAGCAAGTAGACCCTCAGGGAGCGCAGCGACGCACATCGTTAATAGAAGCGCAGCGACAAACATTATGAAAAGAAGCGCCACAAAAAACCTATGATCCACCAGAGAATTCTGATTGCCGACGACGAACCCCTGGCCCGCGACCGCCTGAGGAGACTAGTCGAAGGACTTCCCGGGTACTGCGTTTGCGGTGAAGCGGCCGACGGCGGCAGTACACTGCACGCCGTTGCCGAACTGGAGCCGGACATTGTATTGCTGGACATTCGCATGCCCGGCGCCGACGGCATGGACGTTGCCGCCCACCTGGGCCAGCTTGAGCGCCCACCCGCGGTCATTTTCTGCACCGCTTATGATCACTACGCGCTACAGGCTTTTGAGGTAAACGCATCTGCCTACCTGATGAAGCCCGTACGCAAAGACGCCCTGGCCACGGCGCTGCAACGGGCCGCAAAAACCAACCGCCGGCAGCAGCCCCCAACCAGCACTGCTCCGACCGCAGTCGAACTGGCGGTGCGCACATATCGCGGCACCGAACTGATCGACTTAACCTCCTTGATCTACTGCCAGGCTGACCAAAAATACGTCACCCTCCACCACTTACAAGGTGACGTATTGTGCGATTACACTCTCAAAGAACTTGAGCAGCATTATGGCGACCACCTGTTAAGAGTGCACCGCAATACCCTGGTTGGCACACGATTTATTCAGGCACTGCACCGCAACGCCAGCGGCCAGGCGATTCTGGTTCTGCGTGGTGGGCTTGGCGAACTACCGGTTAGCCGCCGCCACGCCAGCGAGCTGCGCCAGTGGCTGCAGGATTATCGACCTGGTAGACACTAGCGAAAAACCTGATCGGCACTAGTGAGCGAGCTGGCCCACGTTAGCAAGCAACCTGACCGACCCTAGCGAGACTTTTTTTGGGCGACAAGGTACCCTTGATCCACATTTAACGAACCGACAGTGAGTGTCATGTCCGCAAGAAATCTTCGCATTGCAACCCGCAGCAGCGCACTGGCGTTGTGGCAGGCAGAATTTATCAAAGCCGAGCTGGAACGATTGCACAGCAACGTCACAGTGGAACTGGTCAAGATTAAAACCCTGGGTGACAAGATTCTGGACGTGCCGCTGGCCAAGGTGGGTGGCAAAGGCCTGTTCGTCAAAGAGCTGGAAGAAGCCATGCTAGACGGCCGCGCCGACTTGGCCGTGCATTCCATGAAAGACGTGCCCATGGCCTTTCCCGAAGGATTGGGACTGGTAGCCATCTGCGAGCGTGACGACCCCACTGACGCCTTTGTCAGCAATCATTTCAACAGCCTGGATGACCTGCCGCAGAACGCGGTAGTGGGCACATCCAGCCTGCGCCGCGAATCTCAGCTGCGGGCCAACCGCCCGGACCTGCAAATTCGCATGCTGCGGGGCAATGTAAACACTCGCTTGGCCAAGCTCGACGCCGGTAATTACGACGCCATCATATTGGCCAGCGCTGGCCTGAAGCGCCTGGGTTTTGAAGCGCGCATTCGCAACTGCATGCCAGACACGCTCAGTCTACCGGCTGTGGGCCAAGGGGCTTTAGGCATTGAATGCCGGCTTGACGATCAGGAACTGCGGGCCATGCTGGAGCCGTTGAATCACACCGACAGTGCGGATAGGGTCAAAGCTGAGCGTGCGCTGAATACTCGTCTTAACGGTGGCTGCCAGGTACCTATTGCGGCCTATGCGCTGCTGGAAGACAACGATATGTTGTGGTTGCGCGGCCTGGTGGGCGCGGTGGACGGCAGCGTTATTTTCCGCGCCGAAGGCCGCGTACACCGCAGCGAAGGGGAACGCCTGGGCCGCGAATTAGCCGAAGACCTGCTAGCACAGGGCGCTGACAAAGTACTGGCTGAAGTCTATGGCTACACTCCGACCTGAGCCTGCGCTACTGCCCCTTGCCGGGCGGCGCATTCTTATCTGCCGCCCGCAGCCAGAGGCTGATCGCCTGGCGATGGCCTTTCAGGCAGCCGGGGCACAGGCCGAGTGCTTACCGCTGATTGACCGCGCACCGCTGGCACTGAGCGCAGAACACCAGGCCCACATCCAAAACCTGGACCTGTTCCAGCATATTGTGGCGGCAAGCCCTTACGCTGCGCGCCAACTGCTGGAGCAGATTGATGCCTGGTGGCCGCAACTGCCCGTAGGCATTCACTGGTATGGCGTGGGCGCCGGCACCGTTGCTGAACTGTCACGTTACGGAATTACGGCTCGCAGGCCCGTACAAGGCTGGACCAGCGAAGCCTTGCTGGCGTTGCCGCCACTACAAAACCTGGAAGACCAGCGAGTTCTGCTCGCCCGCGGCGGCGAAGGTCGCGACTTATTGCAGAACACCCTGCGCCAGCGGGGCGCTCAAATAACTGTGCTACCCTTATATCAGCGCTTTTGTCCGCAGTATTCCGCGGCACAATTGGCGCATGCTCTAGAGGGCTTTAACCCGGACGCTGTGATTACCTTATCGGGTGAAACCCTGAAGAATCTCGTCGCGCTGTGTGCGAAGAACGACCATAATCTGTATCGAAAACTATTGATTGTGCCCGTAGAGCGGGTGGCCGAGCAGGCTCAGGCAGCCGGCTTCATTAACCCACACGTTCCAGCAGGCCTGACAGACAACAACATAGTGGCCAGTGTCACAGCACAACTCACTGGCCGGACGGTGGCCCTGTAAAAGCGAAGTAAGGATGCCCGTGACCAACACACAGAAACAACTCCCCGCCCCCATAACCCAGCAACAGCAGCCGGAGCGAACGCGTACCTGGCCGCTGTGGCTGATCAGCATAATTGCTTTGGTTCTGGTGCTGTTACTCGTGCTCTGGAACTGGCAGCAGTGGAATAACAATCAGGCCAGCCAGCAAGTTCTTAAAGACCTGCAACAGGAAACCGCCCAGCTTGATTCACGCTACGGTGAACGCGGCAGTCAGCAGGCTCAGCGCTTGCAGTCGCTGACCGACGCGGTGGCCGCACAGCGAGAACTGATTGCCACCCAACAGCGGCAGATAGACCACAATGCCACCACCCTGCTGGAAGCCGGTAATCGAACCCGCACCGACTGGCTGTTGGCCGAAGCCGAGTATCTGTTGCGGGTAGCCAACCAACGCCTGCTGATCGAGAAAGACATTAAAGGTGCGGCTTCTGCGCTGCAGGCCGCAGATGACGTATTGGCCGAATCGGATGATATCGGCGTGTATCCGGTGCGCCAACAATTAGCACGGGAAATGTTGGCACTAAAGAGCATTGTTGCGGTGGATAGAACAGGCCTGTACCTACAACTGGAAGCTGTTATAGACAGTGTTCACCTACTGACCGACCAGGCGCTGATTCATGAAAACGCGCCCGGCTTCATGCTCACAGCCGATACCTCCGACGTCAACGCGGGCGAGCCAAGCATGGCAGTTCGCGCCTGGCAATCATTCACCCGCACGCTCAAAGAGGTTGTTGTTGTGAGACGGCTGGACGAACAGGTAAAACCCTTGTTGTCGCCGGATCAATCCGCCTACGCCCGTCTGAATCTTCAGCTGATGCTGGAAGAAGCCGAACTGGCGGTCCTGCGCGGCAACCAGGCGCTTTATCAGAAGTCCCTGGAAAAAGCCCGTACCACGGTGCAGGAGTGGTATAACGCCGATAACGCCCGTATTGGCGCTCTGGCAGACACTTTGGGCGAGCTCGCCAGCCGCAATGTAGACCCTGAACTACCAGACATCAGCCGCTCTTTGGGACTGCTAAAACAGCGTGTTGCCGGCCGCGGCGCGAACACTAATGGCGATCAGGATGCCTCCGCAAACAGCGATGGACAGAATGGCAATGTGCCAGTCAATGGGGCCACCGGTAACGGAGGCAATTTATGATAGGTTTGCTGGTCATTATTGTACTGGCACTGCTGCTGGGAACCGGGCTGGCGTTCGGCCTGCAGTATGACTTAGGCTACATTCGAGTCAGCTTTGGCAATTATCTGGTCGAAACCAACTTTTGGGTAGGCCTGGCACTGCTGGTGGTATTGGTTGTACTGACAGTCATGCTGATTGGCCTGGTGCGGCGTTTACGCAACGGCACCAGCCTGATGTCGGGTTGGATAGCCCGCGGCAAAGAGCGCCGTGCGCGCCGCCGCACCACTCAAGGACTTTTAGCGCTAGCCGAAGGCAACTGGCCGCGAGCAAAAAAGATGCTGACATCATCGGCAAGCAACGCTGATACGCCGCTGATCAACTATCTGGCAGCCGCACAGGCCTCGTTTGAATGCGGTGACCACGAAGCGGTAGACGAACTGCTGCGCAAAGCGTTTGAGAGCACGCCGGGGTCTGATATGGCCGTCGGCATTACCCAGGCCCAGCTGCAGCTGGCGGGCAACCGGGTGGAACAGGCCCTGGCTACGTTGCTGCGCCTGCGCAAGCAGTCGCCCCATCATCCGTTTGTACTCAAGCTATTGAAAAACGCCTACTTACGCTTGGAAGACTGGCGCGAGCTGTCGAAATTGTTACCGGAATTGCGCAAGCACAACATTCTTGTTCCGGCCGAACTGGACGATCTTGAGCGCCAGACCTGGCACAATCTTTTGGAAAAGGCTGCCAGCAACTGCCGTAAGGAACAAGCCAATAACTCCGCCGCCAGCCTGGACTCATTCACCGGTCTGTGGGATCAGTTACCCAGCTCTATGCGCCGTGACGAACGCACAATCTTCAGTTACACCAGCCTTCTGGCTGGCCTGGGGGATGAGGCGCAGGCTGAAATACTGCTGCGCAAGGTGCTGCGTAATCACTGGAGCGACGAGCTGATTAATCTTTACGGCCGAGTAGAAAGTCAGGCGCCTGACGAGCAACTGCTACTGGCCGAGCAGTGGCTAAAAGACCGCCCAAATAACGCCGAACTGCTGTTGGCGCTGGGTCGGTTAAGCTTGCGCAATGAGCTGTGGGGGAAAGCACGAGAATACTTTGAAACCAGCCTGAAACTGCAGCGCAAGCGTGAGACCCTAGCCGAGCTGAGCCGCTTGAACGCTCACATGGGGCACGACACCGCCAGCATAAATCTGCTGATGCAGAGTTTGGAAAAGGATAACGGCCTGCCCCGCCTGCCTATGCCAAAAGCCTGACGGTTGGGGTTGGGGCTGAGTGTGCTCCGCCGCTATGGCCGCGGAGCATATTCCAACACATCTGAAAAGAACACGTTAGCCGGCATTCCGGCGGCTTTTAGGGCGTCCATCAAGGTATATACCATGGTGGGCGAGCCACTGGCGTGTACTTCCACATTATTCAAATCAACGTTTGCACCGAGCACCGCGTGCACCAACTGGCCGTGGTGGCCCGACCATTCGTTGTCTTCATTATCACCCACCACCGGCACAAAGCGGAATGGCGGCCAGTCTATCGCCCATTGCTCGGCCAGGCCTTGCAAATACAAGTCCTGTCGCTGGCGCACGCCCCAGAACAACACCACCGGTTGGTTGTAATCAGTGCTGCGCAAGTACTCTATCAGGCTTTTCATTTGCGCGAATCCGGTGCCTGCTGCGATTAATAGCAGCGGCTTTTTGGGTATCGCCGCCAAACAAGCTTTGCCATGAGGCAATTCCACCATCACTTCGGCGCCGACTTGCAGCGCGTTTACAATAATCTGCCCCGACGCCCAGCCCGGCGAAGCCTGAATGTTCAATTCTATATTGGCCTGCTGCGGACTGCTGGCAATGGAAAAATAGGCAGGGCCGGCGTTATCCAGATGAATTGCCAAATACTGGCCAGCATGGAACAACAGCTCGCGGCGCCGCGGTAATTGCAGTTCAATCCGAAAAATATCGTGATTGAGTTTGCGGACGTCCAGCACTTTGGCAAGGACTTTCCGCGGCGGATTACTTCCAGCAGCGATCACAGACGTTATCTCCAGTTCCACATCAGCCAGGGCCCGAGTACGACACAGCATCAGGCGGCTGGCAACAGCTAGTGTATTTTGATTTCTCGTGTTTACAGCCGTGCCGGCAAGCATGCGGGCTTCACAGATCTCGCACACACCGTTGCGGCACGCCATGGGCACTGCGATACCTGCAGCTACTGCGGCGCTAAGCAGATCGTCACCGGCATTGGCCCGGTACTCCAACCCACAAGGCTGTAACCGGACCCGGTAACTGTCCGCCATATTAGACGGGGCGGCCGGACACAGTTTCAACCCCGGAATTCGCCGGCAAGGTAATTCCCAGGCTATCCCACAGTTCATCCACCCGCTGTTTTACCTCAGAAGTCATGGTGATGGGCTCACCCCACTCGCGGTCGGTTTCACCAGGCCATTTATTCGTCGCGTCCATGCCCATTTTCGAGCCCAGGCCCGATACCGGTGAGGCAAAATCCAGATAGTCGATGGGGGTGTTTTCCACCATCATGGTGTCACGTGCCGGGTCCATACGGGTAGTCATGGCCCAGATAACGTCTTCCCAGTTGCGGGCATTGATGTCGTCATCAGTCACGATAACAAACTTTGTATACATAAACTGGCGTAGAAATGACCACACACCCATCATCACCCGTTTAGCGTGTCCCGGGTATTGCTTTTTCATAGTCACGATCGCCAGGCGGTATGAACAGCCCTCTGGCGGTAGATAGAAATCAACAATCTCGGGAAACTGCTTTTGCAGAATGGGGATGAACACTTCGTTCAGCGCCACACCCAGAATTGCCGGCTCATCGGGCGGACGACCGGTGTAGGTACTGTGGTAAATCGGGTCTTTACGATGGGTGATACGCTCGACCGTGAACACCGGAAACTGGCCAACCTCGTTGTAATAACCGGTATGGTCACCAAACGGGCCTTCCGGTGCCATATCGTCGGGGTAAATAAACCCTTCCAGCACAATCTCGGCACTTGCTGGCACCTGCAGATCACTCAATCCGGCCTTCACTAACTCGGTACGGCTGCCACGAAGCAAACCTGCAAAGGCGTATTCTGACAGCGAGTCCGGCACCGGCGTCACTGCGCCCAGAATCGTTGCGGGGTCCGCACCAAGAGCGACCGCCACCGGATACGGCTGGCCGGGATTGGCTTTCTGCCAGTCACGAAAATCCAGCGCACCACCACGGTGGCTAAGCCAGCGCATAATCAAGCGATTGCGCCCGATCACCTGCTGGCGATAAATACCCAGATTCTGGCGTTCTTTAAGGGGACCACGGGTAATGACCAGCGGCCAGGTAATTAGCGGGCCAACATCCCCCGGCCAGCAGTGCTGCACGGGTATCTGGTAAAGGTCGACTTTGTCTTTCTCAATCACCACGTCCTGGCAGGGTGCAGAGCGCAAAACTTTAGGGCTCATGCGCATAACCTGGCGGAACAGCGGCAGTTTTTCGATGGCGTCTCTGAAACCCTTGGGGGGATCAGGCTCTTTCAAAAATGCCAGTAGTTTGCCAATGTCGCGCAGCGCGGTAACGTTCTCTTGTCCCATACCCAAAGCAACCCGCCTAGTGGTGCCAAACAGGTTGGCCAGCACCGGCATGGAATACCCTTTAGGATTTTCAAACAGCAAGGCCGGCCCGCCAGCACGCAGTGTGCGGTCGCAAATTTCGGTCATTTCCAGGTGAGGATCTACTTCGACTGAAATGCGTTTGAGTTCGTCCAGTTTTTCCAGCTGGTTGATAAAATCCCGCAGGTCGTTGTATTTCATGCTTTGCTCCGGTTAGTTCCGGTCATGTACGTGGGTTCTGGGAGATTGGTTCTGGTTAAGCGTTCAGACAATTTAACACTAAGCCCGAACAGGATGAGGGAACGAATTCTGGGAGCCGTGCCGGGGAAAACTTTCCTCCGGCACGGCGCAACACCCCAAACAAATGCGCAAGAAATCTTAGCGGCGCTTCATAGACTGGAAGAACTCGTCGTTCGTCTTGGTGTCTTTCAACTTATCCAACAAAAACTCGATTGCTGCGGTGTCGTCGTCCATAGAGTGCAGTAGCTTGCGCAGTATCCATACTTTCTGGATATCGGCTTCGCTCATCAGCAGGTCTTCGCGGCGGGTGCCGGAGCTGCGGATGTTGATGGCCGGATAGGTACGCTTCTCGGCAATCTTGCGATCCAGGTGGATCTCCATATTGCCGGTGCCTTTGAATTCTTCGTAAATCACTTCGTCCATTTTGGAACCGGTGTTCACCAGAGCGGTGGCCAGAATGGTCAGGCTGCCGCCTTCTTCAACATTACGCGCGGCGCCGAAGAAACGCTTGGGTTTTTCCAGGGCGTGGGCGTCAACACCACCGGTCAGTACTTTGCCGGAGGACGGGATCACGGTGTTATAGGCACGGGCCAGACGGGTGATTGAATCCAGCAGGATAACCACGTCTTTTTTGTGCTCAACCAGGCGCTTGGCTTTTTCAATAACCATTTCTGCCACTTGTACGTGGCGGGCTGGTGGCTCGTCAAAGGTTGACGCAATCACTTCGCCGCGCACGGTGCGCTGCATTTCCGTTACTTCTTCCGGGCGCTCGTCAATCAGCAGCACAATAATGTGGCATTCCGGATGGTTACGGGTGATTGACTGGGCAATACTCTGCATTAGCAGGGTTTTACCGGCCTTGGGCGGCGACACAATCAAACCACGCTGGCCCTTACCAATAGGCGCAACCAGATCCAATACGCGGGAAGACAAGTCCTCCGTGCTGCCGTTACCGGCTTCCAGATGCATGCGCTCGTCTGGGAACAACGGAGTCAGGTTTTCAAACAGGATCTTGTTACGGGCGTTATCGGGTTTGTCGAAGTTGATTTCGCTGACCTTCAACAGCGCAAAATAGCGCTCGCCGTCCTTCGGCGGGCGAATTTTCCCGGAAACGGTGTCGCCAGTGCGGAGGTTAAAGCGGCGAATCTGGCTGGGTGACACGTAAATGTCGTCAGGACCCGCCAGGTAGGAAGCATCGGCAGAACGGAGGAAACCAAAACCGTCCTGTAGAATTTCCAGTACGCCATCGCCGTAGATGTCTTCTCCGCCTTTGGCGTGGCGCTTGAGTATGGTGAAGATAACGTCTTGCTTGCGTGAGCGTGCAAGATTATCGAGGCCCATTTCTTGCGCAATTTCGAGCAATTCGGGCATGGAATTCTGTTTGAGTTCAGTAAGATTCATAGTTTATTGATTTTTCAGGAATGGAAGAAAGCGAACGTTAGGGTGAAGGGGTGCCCCGGAACGGATTGATAAGTACAGTCTAAAGAACGGGATGCTGGCCAGATGAAGCAACCGGGAGATAATAAAGTCCGGAATATGAGAACAGAAGCCAGAGAGTGGGAACATTCGTTCGCCGGGCAGGATCGATAATCGGCTACCTCGGCGCCGAATGTCAAGGCCAGAGCCGAAAAAAACCACCAATTTCGCAAGAGATTGCACGTTCAGGCCGTTTTATCCTGATTCAGCTTACGTTAAGAGACTTGATTTCGACGGTTCCGCCGAGCGTTGTGCGGCGCCCCGGGTTCTCGGCTGCTCCCCACAAAGAGTTACTCCCCTTCCATTAATGCCCCACGATGCGGATACTAAAGGCCAGATTCTTTCACATTTTTATCGCCGAAAACAGGAGCCGCCCATGAGCAGCAAGCCAAGCCACGAACTGATTCCTATGAATATTGCGATATTGACAGTGTCAGACACCCGCGGCGAAGATCAGGACAGTTCCGGTCAGTTTCTGGAAGACAGCGTGGTCGAGGCCGGCCACAATCTGATTGCGCGGCGCATTTTGCCAGACGATGTTTATTTGATGCGTGCGTTAATCAGCGGCTGGATAGCCGACCCACAGGTTCATGCCGTTGTTATTACCGGTGGCACCGGCTTTCATGAGCGCGACAGCACGCCAGAGGCCCTTGGGCCCTTGCTGGACAAAACCATTGAAGGTTTTGGTGAGGAATTCCGCCGGCTGTCAGCCGCAGAAATTGGCACCTCGACTATCCAGTCCCGGGCATTTGGCGGACTGGCCAATCATACGGTCATATTCTGCCTGCCTGGCTCTACCGGAGCCTGTCGCACCGGCTGGAACGGTATTCTGGCCACCCAGCTGGACAGCCGCCACGGCCCTTGCAACTTTTCGGCACTGGTCGGGCGCAAGCCAGATCGGGCAATGGCACGACTGGGGCAAGTGATTGGTAAACGCGCCGTGCGTTAGCGAATACGATAGAAAGTGCGCTAACCGCTAATCAGTTATCCAATTTTCATGCCTAACCACCCCTAACAAAGTAAGCAGGTACCATGGCCGCCGTCGATCTGACCCCCGTTGAAGATGCTATACAGCATTTGCTAACCCTTGCCGCACCGCCAGCGGCGGTTGAGCTTGCCCCGGTTCACTGCACTCTGGGCCGGGTGTTGGCTCGAGATTACACCGTGCCCGCCGATGTGCCGCCAGCGGATAACAGCGCGGTAGACGGCTATGCTTTGCGCGCAGAGGATTTTCGGCCTGGAAAGCCGCTTTTGATTTCGGCGCGCATTCCTGCAGGCCAGGCACCAGGGGCACTGGTTGCCGGCACCGCCGCGCGGATTTTTACTGGCTCCGAAATTCCATTAGGTGCCGATACCGTTGTGATGCAGGAACGTACAAAGGTGGATGCCGATGGCATGCTGATCGACGGCAATGTGAAGCTCGATCAGAATATCCGTCGTCGCGGCCAGGACCTGGCCGCGGGCGACTTGGCTCTGGCCCAAGGCACTTTGATTCGTCCGCAGGAAATGGGTCTGCTGGCCAGCATGGGCATTGCCGAGGTTGAAGTGTTCGAAAAGCTTAAAGTGGCGATACTCACCACCGGAGATGAACTGGTTGACCCAGGCACACCGCTTGAAGCCGGTCAGATCTACAACACCAACCGCTACACGTTGTTGGGCCTGCTGGATCAAGCGGGCTGTGAAGTGGTGCTGTGTGAGAGTTTGGCGGACACCCGCGAGGGTACCCGATCAACTCTGCAGCGGGCAGCAAAGGCCGCCGATCTAGTGATCACCAGTGGCGGCGTGTCTGTGGGTGAAGAAGACCACGTTCGCGCGGTGCTGGAAGAATCTGGCCAGCTCTCGTTGTGGCGTATGGCCATTAAGCCTGGCAAGCCGCTGGCGTTTGGCGATATCAACGGCACCCCGGTACTGGGCTTACCCGGCAACCCTGCAGCGGTGCTGGTCACATTTTTAGTGGTGGGCATGCCGTATATTCGCCAACGCCAGGGGCGCTTGCACATCCATCCGTCAGGCCAGCAAGTCGCGGCCGGGTTCAGCGTTGGTTCTGCCTCCGTACGACGGGAATATGTGCGCGCGCGGCTGGAACAGAACCGGGGCAACACAGTCATTAAAGCGTTCCCCAACCAGAGTTCCGGTGTTCTCAGTTCAGCCTGCTGGGCTGACGGCCTGGCAGCCGTGCCGGAACACAGCACTCTAAGCCCTGGCGACATCATCACTTACTTTCCGTTTTCTGAATTGGTGAGCTGACCATGCTTGAGCAGACCCTTAGCGTTCGTTTTTTTGCCCGCTTGCGCGAAGAGCTGGGCACTGAACACTTAACCATGCCAGCACATGCAGGCCAGACCGCCGCAGACCTGCTGGCTACCTTGGCCAACCGCGGTGGGCCCTGGGCTCAGCTGAACACCGGCCAACCGGTGATGATCGCCATTAACCAGGCCATGGCAAAACCGCAATCGCCCGTTAAACCAGGGGATGAAGTAGCGTTTTTCCCACCCGTGACAGGAGGTTAGCGAATGCCACAAAATTCCTCTGCCAGTTCACAGGCTGTGCCCAGCGTCAGTATCCAAAACGCGGATTTTGATGCAGCGCAGGAGTACGCGCAACTGCGCGACAGCGGCGTGGGCACAGGCGCTATTGCTACATTCACCGGGCTGGTGCGCGACAGCGGTGATCGCCAAGGCGTAACCGGGCTGTTTCTGGAACACTACCCGGGCATGACTGAACAGATCATTAGCGATTTAATTACACAGGCTGGCCAGCGCTGGGATGTGCGCAAAGCACGAGTGATACATCGCATAGGCCGCCTGCCCTTACAGTCACAGATTGTATTTGTCGGCGTATGCAGTACCCACAGGGGAGATGCCTTTGCCGCCTGCGAGTTTATTATGGACGCACTGAAAACATCGGCGCCGTTCTGGAAGAAAGAGCTGACCGACGCAGGTGAGCATTGGGTCGAGCAGAAGGCATCAGACGTTGCGCGCACAGAAGGTTGGTAGCAGAACCGTCAATTATCTAGGTCTTGCGGCCGATTGCGGTTGGTGAACAGCTCAGATAGCCCAGGACAATCTACCGATTGAGCCTGCTGGCTGTGGGCAAACATCATGACCCGACGGTTGTCGTTACACAGCTGCTGCTTAAGCGCAGCCGCCATAGCCACCGGATAAACCCCGTGTAACGGATGATCGCGCCCGTCGCACCGGGCTATCACCGGCCGACCGGGAGCGCTGCGCCAGGCCTGTAACAGCTGCCGCAGCAGCGCCGGGGTAACGCCCGGCGTGTCGCAAGGGCACACCAGAACCGCCTCGTATCCGCGGGAATCGGCCTCCTGCAAACCTGCTAACAGGCCCGCCAGTGGCCCTTGTCCGGCAAACTCAGGAGCGTCAGTAAACACGTCCCCCAAGCGGCTGTATTCCTCGAGGGAACGGTTGGCGCTGATCAGCGCCGAGCCGGTTGCGGCTCGTAAAGCTTCTGCAACCCATGCTGCCATAGGCCTGCCGCGCCAGTGCAACATGCCTTTGTCTTTGCCATCCATACGCGTGCCCGCGCCTCCTGCCAGCAGCAGGCCAATAACCGGCAACGGGGCTTGGGAACTGCTGGTGTCAGTGTTCATCACGCTCTCTTATGGCCGTTTTGCCTGTTGCCGTCGCGTTCATTGTCGCCGGTTTCCGCATTATTACCGTAATCAGCATTTCCGCTACTGTTATTACAGGCGTCAGGGGCGAGGCTGGCACCATAAAAAAACCGCCCTAGAGCAGCGCTCCGGGGCGGTTTTTCAACCTGGCTTTTCAGTCGGGCTTTTCAGTCGGGCTATGCAATCAGAGATTGCTGTCCAGAAACGCTGCCAGCTGGGACTTAGACAAAGCACCCACTTTGGTCGCGTCCACATTGCCATTTTTGAACAGCATCAGCGTAGGAATACCACGGATGTTAAACTTGGGCGGCGTTTGTTCGTTCTCGTCAATGTTGAGCTTGCAGACTTTCAGCTTGCCAGCGTATTCCTCGGCAATTTCTTCCAGCACCGGCGCGATCATTTTACACGGGCCACACCACTCAGCCCAGTAATCCACCAGTACCGGCACATCAGACTGCAGTACGTCCTGTTCAAAGGAGGCATCGGTTACGTTAACAATATTTGCGCTCATTCTCATTTCCTGTTTCTGGCATCTGCCCGGTAACAGATGCAGTTAGCTGTATTGACTATCGCTGTCGTTTTGAAAACCGCACGATAACTCACGCTCTCTTCGTGGACCATGCTTTCAATGGCCAATACTTTACGCCATTGCTCCGTCTGTTGTGAAGCCTTCGCTGACAGGAGGGGAATTCCCTGCTCATTAAACCACAGTCAGTCAGGCTGGCTGACAGGCCCTTGGGTTATCGCTATAGTACGCCCTACGTTCATCCCACAAGGATTCCTAACCCCGTGACGGCAGAACCCAACGCCGAAAACGTTTCCGCGCCTCCTGATATGCTGGCCGCTATCGATATGGGCTCAAACAGCTTTCACATGGTGGTTGCGCGCCTGGTGCACGGCGAAATTCGCACCATGGAAAAAATGGGCGAAAAAGTTCAGCTCGGTGCCGGGCTTGACGCCCAGAACCGCCTGACCGACGAAGTTCAGGAGCGGGCTCTGGCCTGCCTGAGCCGCTTTGCCCAGCGCCTGCAGGGCATGCCGCCGGAAGCCGTGCAAATTGTTGGCACTAACGCCCTGCGCATTGCTCGCAACGCCAACGAGTTTCTCAGTCGCGCCGAGGAAGTGCTGGGCTATCCGGTAGAAGTGATTGCCGGGCGCGAGGAAGCGCGACTGATTTATCTGGGCGTTTCCCACACCCTTTCTGACGACACAGGCCGCCGGTTGGTAATTGACATAGGCGGTGGCAGCACCGAATTTGTGATTGGTCAGCGCTTTGAGCCGGAAGCCCTGGAAAGCATGCACATGGGCTGCGTGTCGTTTAGTAATCGCTACTTCCAGGACGGAAAAATCAACCGTCGCAGTTTAGACAATGCCATCACCCACGCCGAGCAAGAGTTGCAGAGTATTCGCCGCCAGTATCGGGCGATGGGCTGGCAAAGCGTTGTGGGCTCTTCAGGGTCGGTAAAAGCCATTGGCCAGGTTCTGACCACGCTCAAGATCACCGACGGCACCATCACCCTGGAAGCCATGCAGGAACTGCGTAAACGGCTGGTCAGCATGGGCCATGTTGAGCGGTTAGGCGAATTGGGTGTACGCCCAGACCGGCAAAATATTTTTCCTGGTGGTTTCGCTATTCTAATGGGCGCGTTTCAATCACTGGGCATTGAAACTATGAGCTTTGCCGATGGCGCGCTGCGCGAAGGTCTGTTGTACGGAATTATTGGGCGAATACGCCATGAAGACGTGCGGGAGCGAACCATTTCTGCACTGCAAGAACGCTACCACGTTGATCAGCTGCACGGCGCCGCCGTAGAAGCCAGCGCGGTGGCTGCCTGGGCGCAGGTTGCGGAAACCTGGAAGGTGAACAGCTTCAGCGACGAAGACACCTTGCGCTGGGCCTGCAAGCTGCATGAAATCGGCTTGACCATCTCACACAGCCAGTACCACAAGCACGGCGCTTATCTTTTACAATATTCAGACTTGCCCGGTTTTACCCAACAGTTCCAGTGGGATCTGGCGGCCTTGGTGCGCGGGCACCGGCGAAAGTTTACCGCAGCCATTTGGGCTGGAGCCTTAGCGGAAGACATCCCGCGCTTGCGCTATCTATGCATACTGGTGCGCCTGGGCGTGTTGCTGCAGCACGCCCGCAATCTGGAAGAACCACCAGAGCTGACGCTGGAAGCGTCTGCGAACAAGCTCAGCATTCGCTTCCCCGAAGGCTGGTTGGAACAGCGCCCACTCACCTTGGCAGACCTGGAAAATGAACGGGACTATCTGCTACGCCAGGACTTTAGTCTGGACATTGTTACTGAATAAAAAGCACTGAATAAAAAGCACTGAATAAGAAACTGGCGCCGCAAGCGCCGGTTTCTGCTGCAAAGCGGTAAAGCAACCTTAACTTTCCAGCTCCGCTTCCAGAACTTCGACCGTTTCACTGACGTCTAACCACTGGGATTCTACCACTGCCATTTTTTGGCGTGCCTCCGCCTGCCGCCCCAACAGCGTTTTCAACTGCTGTTTGCCGCTGTCACCGTACAGCGTCGGATTGGTCAACTCGGCGTCCATCTCCGCCAGCGCAGCCTGCATGCTGTCCATCTGTTTTTCCAGTGTGGCCTGTTGTTTGCGGAACGGACTGATTTTCTGGCGCACAGCCGCCTCGGCACGCTTGCGGGCCTTGCGATCATCGGCACTTTCACCATTGACGGCCGCGTCTTGACCACCCTCTGCAGCGGCAGACTGTCGCTTAGGCGCCTCGGTATCGTCTTTGCGGCGATCAGCCAACCAGCGCTCGTAATCCTCAAGATCACCCTCGTACTCAACGACACGACCATCGTTCACCAGCCAGAACTCGTCAACGGTGTTGCGCAGCAAGTGGCGATCATGCGACACCACCACAATGGCACCATCAAAGTTTTGCAGCGCCATGGTCAGCGCTTGGCGCATTTCCAGATCAAGGTGGTTGGTAGGCTCATCCAAAAGCAGAAGATTGGGCCGCTGCCAGGCGATCACCGCCAGCGCCACCCGAGCTTTTTCGCCGCCGGAAAAGGAACGTATCGGTGACAGGGCCGCGTTACCATGAAAGTCAAAACCGCCGAGAAAATTGCGAATACTCTGATCCGACGCCCGCGGGCTCAAGCGCTGCAGATGCAAAAAGGGGCTGGCGTCCAGATCCAGGGATTCGAGCTGATGCTGGGCAAAATAGCCAATGGCCAGATGCTCGCCGCAAGTGCGCTCACCGTTAATCAGCGTGGCCTCACCCCGCAGACTGTCCATAAGGGTAGATTTACCCGCACCATTAGGGCCAAGCAGACCAATGCGGCTGCCCGGTAACAGGCTCAGGTTCAGGTTGCGCAAAATAGTCACGTCGCCGTGACCAGCCTGGCCCTGGCGAATACTCAGCAGCGGGTTTGACACCTTTTCGGCCAACGGAAATTGGAAGTTGAACGGTGAATCAATGTGTGCAGGCGCAATTTTCTCCATGCGCTCCAAAGATTTTACCCGGCTTTGAGCCTGGCGAGCCTTAGTGGCTTGAGCCTTGAATCGGTCAATAAAGCGCTGAATTTCAGCAATGCGAGCTTGCTGACGCTCAAATCCGGCCTGCTGCTGAGCCAGCCGTTCACTGCGCTGGACTTCAAAAGCTGAGTAATTACCGCTATACAGCGCTAGATCGCGCCGATCAAAATGCACGACATGTGTCGCGACTCGATCCATAAAATCCCGGTCGTGGGAGATAAACAGCAGGGTTCCGGAGTAGCGCCTCAGCCAGTTTTCCAACCAAAGACAGGCGTCCAGATCCAGGTGGTTGGTCGGCTCGTCCAGCAGCATCAAGTCGGACGGGCGCATCAGCGCCTGAGCCAGATTCAGACGAATCCGCCAGCCCCCCGAAAAACTCGAAACCGGGTGATCAGCATCGCCATCACCGAAGCCCAGCCCGCGTAGCAGCGACTCGGCTCGGCGCGATGCAGACCACGCCTCGTGCAGGTCTAGCTCGCCATGGACACGGGCTTGGGCCAGGTCGTCTTGCGCAGCTTCCGCTCGTGCCAGTTCGTGTTCCAAGCGACGCAAGTCGAAATCGCCATCCAATACAAAGTCTCGAGCGCTACGCCCGGTCGCTTCCACTTCCTGAGCCATGTGAGCAATGCGACAACCTCCGGGCAGAGAAAAATGGCCCTGCTCTGGCGCCAAATCACCCAATATAAGCTGAAACAGACTGGACTTTCCGGCACCATTGGCACCCACAATGGCCATGCGCTGGCCCGGTTGCACGGTCAGGCTGACGCCTTCTAGCAACCACGCACCACCTCGTTGTAAACTAAGATCACTAATTGTTAACATGTTTTAATTCTGGCACTTTAATAATTTCAGGGAAGCCTTGGACACTGCACCGGACGATATCGCGATCATACCGCAAACCGCGGCCAGCCTGACACTGCCGGCAGATTTGCAGACTGACACAGAGCTTTGGTCTTTTGCCTTATCATGCTGGCAAAAACCGGGCGTAGCGTCTGCCTGTCTGTTATTGCAACAACAAGGCTGGAGTGTGACCCGCATTCTATGTGCTGCCTGGCTGGCGAATCAGCGCAGAACTTACACCGGGCTAGAAGCTGTTACGGTAACAGAGTGGCGCAACCGTGTAACCGTGGCACTGCGTGACGTAAAAAGGGCGCTGCCGAAAGAGTCGGAAAGTTGTTATGACCTGCGCGTAGACGTGGCTCGCCTGGAACTTGAAGCAGAGCGTGTCGAACTCGCTCTGGCGTGGCAAACACTGAACACTGAAATAGAAGAACCGGCAATGCAAGATCGCAACATTTTGATCATCGGCAACCTGACAGCAGCGGCGCCTTGTGCAGACAGCGCACGAGCAGCTGCCTCGGATATTCATCAACTGGCGTCTGCTTTGACTTTTTCGCGCCCCCCGGAGCGCAATCAACATGATGATTAAATGGCTGGTACGGCTAGCTTTTCCTGCCTTGGGCGTATTGTTATTACTGATCGTGTTTGGTTTAGGAACGCCCGAGCAAGTGACACAACCGTTGGCTAAAGAAACAAAACCGGCAGAAATTCCCGCCTTCGAAACTCTGGTACCAGAGTCAGTGGTGATAGATTCACCCGACATCATTTTCAAGTGGAAAGATACCAATGGCAACTGGCATTATGCTGACCAGCCACCGCCCAAGGGGCCCTGGAACACCTTGGCCATAGAACGGCCGAACCCTCCCCGTGGCACGGCTGGTAGCGCAGAGTCTAAAGTCGACTGGCAGGCGCCGTATAGCGCGCCATTCAACATGGGCGTAGGCGCTTCAGGAAGTTAGTAGGTGCTTCAGACAGTTAAGTGAGTGGCTACCGGGCCATTAACAGATGTTCAGTGGCGTAAAGCCGGTGTTATAGGTACCTTTTCGCCAGCATTATATCGAATACCCTCAGTCAGCCAGCGCCGGCCAAGCCCCGACGTTGCGACTCATTAACTAATATGAAGGATGGATTCATGAAGAAAACGCTGTTTGCACTGACGATTGCCGGCCTTATTGCAGGCTGCTCTTCCGCTCAGGAAGCACCGAAAGACCCCGCGTTAGAATCCAACAGCGAAAAGGTCAGCTACGGCATGGGCCTGGTTATGGGTGAGCGTATGGGTAACGACCTGCCAGACCTGCAGATGGAGCAGTTTCTGCAGGGCATCCAGCACGGCAACAACGGCGACCAGGCACAACGCCGGATGACTCAGGAAGAAATCCAGCAAGCGCTGATGTCTTACCAACAGCAGCTGCAGGAAGATCAAGCCAAACAGATTGAAGAAATGACACAGAAAAATGTGGATGCGGGAAACGCCTTTCTGGCTAAAAATGCCGAGCGCGAAGGCGTAACAACCACGGATTCCGGCTTGCAGTACGAAGTGCTTGAAGCCGGCAATGGCCCGCAACCCGGCACCGGCGACACGGTAAGAGTCCATTACACGGGCGAACTGCTGAGTGGCGAGGTGTTTGACAGCTCCCGCGAGCGCGGTGAACCGGTTTCATTCCGCCTGGACCAGGTTATTCCCGGCTGGACAGAAGGCCTGCAACTGATGAACGAAGGCGCGCGTTACAAACTCTATATTCCGTCAGACCTGGCGTATGGCCCGGGCGGCAATCGTGCGATTGGCCCCAATGAAACATTGGTTTTTGATGTGGAACTGTTGGCGATTAACCCGGACAGCGCCCAGTAACTGTATATTGTAGTTGGTACCTGGGCGACGGTTCTACAAGAGCTCGCCGCCCAGGCTTACCCACAAACCTCTCAGGCGGGCTCTGCTTTGTCTGCGTTAGCGGTGTGTAAGTGAGCAATCAGAAGGTCTTCCAACTCATAACGGCTGGCCAAGGTTTCACCCACTCGCGATAACTCCGTAAACAGCGCCTGCATTTCCGACTCGGAAAGTTCGCGGCCATCTACCTTGTCATTAAAATCAAGAATCACTTGGGTGGTTTCGGTAATACGCGGATACACTTTCGCGGCCAATTCCAGGCCCTCATCGTCGTTAAATTCCCGCGCCTCACGCACCAATTGCTCGTAGATTTCAAAGTGCCCGGCGGAAACGTAATCCATCAACATTTCGCACAGCAGAACCAGTTTGGGTCTCAGGCTTTCGGTCTGGGAATAGTCGTTTTCGGCAGACAGCTCACAGTAGCGCACCAGTACATCCTGACGCTCCTTAAGCCAACGGTCGATCAGATCACTGACCCCACCCCACCGCTCACGGGCATTTCGACAATGATCCAACATAACGGCTGTACTCCACTGGGTGTTCTATCTGGCTAATGTCTGCTGAACTTCAACATACGTCAATGCAAGTTACCCTATGGCGGTAACCCGCCGCAACCGTTTGTGGCTGCGGCCTTACCAGGACCGCTTAGACGCGGGGCGCAAACACAGATAAAGACCGATCAACGCCACACAAACGAAAAATAGCGCGCTCCAACCCGGAATGCTCAGTCCCAGAAAGCGCCAGACCACCGTCGCACAGTCACCGGTCCCGCGAACCGCGGTTGCCAGCACGTCCAGCCACGGCAACACATCCAGCATGTAATCCACCGATGGGCCGCAAGCCGGGACCTGGTCCGCAGGCAAGCTTTGCAGCCAGAGCTGGCGACTGGCCAAGCCCAATCCGGTACCTGCAGCCAGCGCCAAAAACAGACCGTATACCCGTGCGGCAATCGGCCCCGGGCCGTGCAGCCACGCCAACAGGCTGACCAGCCCGGCTGCCATGAAGGCAAACCGCTGTAACCAGCACAAAGGACAAGGCTCCAGCCCCATCACATGTTCCATATAAAATGCCACCGCAAGCAGTGCGGCACACACCAGAAAAATAACAGCAAACATAATTCTGCTGGTCAAAAGATCACCTCGAAAATAGGAATGGGACTGCATCCAGGCTGCCAGCCTGTTATTGTGATATTCGTTGTTCAACTACTGTAATTATCAGGATTATGACTGCATTGACAAAAATGACGCCAAAAATGTTGCCAAAAATCTTCATCGCCCTGTTTATGATGTCGCTCGCAGCTCTCGCCTATAGTGAAGAGCCCGACGAATCGGCTGAACCAGCAGAACCGACCATTACCGATTATATATCGCTGGAGCCCGCGTTTGTGACCCACATAGGGCCACCAGGCGGCAAGCTTTCCTATCTGAAAGCCAGTGTTAGCTTGCGCGCCGACGCCAGCACCACTCGCCCCGCCGTAGAAGCACACATGCCACGCATACGCCATGAGCTGGTGCTGCTGTTTGGCGAACAAAGCGATGTTGATGCCCTTACCCGGCCAGACACTCAGCAGACACTGGCAACAGAAGCCACTGCCCGCGTTAATCAGGTACTGGAAAACCAGCACACCGGTGAAGTTGTCAGCGGTGTGCTGTTTACCGAGTTTGTCGTGCAGAAGTAATCCATACTCCGATGTTCAGCTTTGCTGATACTGGCGCAGGTAATCGGCAAAGCTTAGCGTATCCGCGGCTTCAATCTGTTGCTGCTGTTGCAAGGACTCAAGGCTAAACCCTTTATATTGTTGCTGCACAGCGTCTGGCAGCGGCTGCGCGAGCAAGCTGTGCTTGTGCTGGTGAGACATTTCCAGCGTCCAGTCCCGGTGACCTAGGCCACTGCTGGTCATTGCATCCAGGACCTGCTGCGATGGCAAAAACCAACTGCCTTCCAGCTTGTGCCGCTGCTCCGCCAGAGCCCGCACATAGGTGGCGTCGCCATTCCAACCGTCGAGCTGTTCCGCCAGTGGCTGCAGCGAGTCCAGAAGTTCAAGCGCCGTCTCTCCAGCGTTAACACTGCGATTGCCCACTTGCAGCGCCAAGTCGCGCCCGCGCCCGCGCGCGACAACATCCTTGAAATTGTTATCCAGCCGGGCACACTCGTCGTCACCAATCCACGGGCTGTCCTGTAACAGGCAATCCAACAAGAACAGGTCGAGAAAATCCACTTGCGGCGCGGTAATACCCACGGCTGCAAACGGGTCCAGATCCAAACAACGCACCTCGATGTACTCCACTCCGCGGCTCATCAACGCGTGGATGGGTTTTTCGCCACTGGCGGCGGTGCGCTTCGGCCGTAAGGCACTGTAATACTCGTTTTCAATCTGCAACACGTTGGTATTGAGCTGAATGTATTCACCGTCGCGGTTTATGCCCAGTTTTTCGTAGGGCGGCCAGGGCGTGTGAATGGCTCGCTCCAGAGTCCGGGTATAGGTTTTCAGCTCGTTAAAACAGATGTTCAGAGATGCCTGGGCATTGTTGTGGTAACCCAAATCGCCCATCCGCAACGAGCTGGCCTGCTCACCATAAAAAGTATTTGCATTAAAACTGCTGAGGTTGTGCCTGACGTTGGCAACAAAACTCTGATCCAGCGCCGGTGAAGCGCCAAACAGCAGCATTAACAGCCAGCTACGGCGGCGAAAATTACGAATCAACCAGAAGTACTGCTCGGATTTGAAATCTTGCAGGCTCAGCTCGCTGCCGCCCACAGCCTGCTGCCACTGCTGCCAAAACCCTTCGGGTAACGACACGTTGTAATGAGTGCCGGCGATACTTTGCATCATTCGCCCGTAGCGCACCGCCAAGCCCTGGCGATACACGTGTTTCATTTTACCCACATTGGAGCTGCCGTAATTGGCGATGGGAATACTGCTGTCGCCATCCAGGCCACAGGGCATACTGGCGGCCCAGAATACTTCGTCGCCCAAGTTCTGCTGTACAAATTGATGGGCGTGGCCCAGCGCTTCGAGCATGCCGGCGGTGGTGTTATACACCGGCGTAATCAGTTCCAGAAGAGATTCCGAATAATCGGTGGTAATGCGGGGGTGGGTTAACGCCGAGCCCAGAGCGTGCGGGTGCGGGGTTTGTGCGATGAAGCCGCTGGCATCGGCACGCAGACCTTCTTTTTCAACACCTTTACGAAAGCCCTGCCACTCGCTGGCGGCAAACTGCTCAAATATGTGATGGCGTGATTGAGCCATGAAAAACTCCTGCTGCAACCGCTATGGTTGCCAAGTAAAGTTGCCAAGTAAATTAACGGTCGCGCTTGTTGGCCGACGCCATGGCCTGAGCCAGAGCTCCTGCCATGGCGCCTTGACCTTGACCCTGACCCGGATTCTGATTTGCAGCCGGCGCCGGTTCACGCGCGCCAGCCGCATTGTTGCGATTTGGGCTTGAGGTTTTGTCACCACGGGGCCGTTCAGCCGGCTGCTGGCCAGGCTGATCACCCATGCGCATGGTCAAAGCGATGCGCTTACGCGGAATATCCACCTCCATCACCTTCACTTTTACGATATCGCCCGCTTTCACCACTTCCCGTGGGTCTTTTATAAAACGGTCTGCCAACGCCGATATATGAACCAGGCCGTCCTGGTGCACGCCAATATCCACGAAGGCGCCAAAATTGGTGACGTTGGTGACCGACCCCTCCAGCACCATTCCCGGCTCCAGATCTTTCAAGGTTTCTACGCCTTCTTCAAAGCTGGCGAAGCGGAATTCCGGCCGCGGGTCCCGCCCCGGCTTTTCCAACTCGGCGAAGATGTCTTTAACCGTAGGCAAGCCAAACTGCTCGGTCACATAATCCTGCGGGTTCAGGCTGCGCAAAAATGCTACATCACCCACCAGGTTGTTCATATCCCGGTGATTTTTAGCGGCGATGGTTTCCACCACGCGATAAGCTTCCGGGTGCACCGAAGACCGATCTAACGGATTATCCCCATCGCTGATGCGCAAAAAGCCCGCCGCCTGTTCGAAGCTGCGAGCGCCCAGACGCGGCACTTTCATCAGCTGCTTGCGGTTACGGAATTGACCGTTCTGGCTGCGATAATCCACGATGTTCTGGGCGATGGTTGGGTTTAACCCAGACACACGGGTTAACAGCGGCACCGACGCGGTGTTCAGATCGACTCCTACGCCGTTTACACAGTCTTCTACCACTGCATACAGACTGCGCGATAGCTGTACCTGCGATACATCGTGCTGATATTGGCCCACACCAATAGATTTTGGCTCAATTTTAACCAGTTCCGCCAACGGGTCCTGCAAGCGCCGGGCAATGGATACCGCGCCGCGAATGGTGACATCCAGGTCCGGCAATTCCCGCGAGGCGAATTCCGATGCTGAATAAATAGACGCACCCGATTCGCTGACCACAATGCGCGCCAATTTCAGTTCCGGGTAGCGCTTGCACAGATCGGCCACCAGTTTATCGGTTTCCCGCGAGGCAGTGCCATTACCAATAGCCACCAGTTCGATGTTGTACTGGCGACACCATTTGCGCAATTGCTCTATCGACGCTTCCCACTGGTTTCGTGGGGCGTGGGGAAATATAGCCCCGTGGTCTACCACCTGCCCTATGCCGTCAATTACGGCCACTTTCACGCCAGTACGCAGGCCTGGGTCCAGGCCCAGAGTGGCCCGGGGCCCGGCCGGAGCCAGCAACAACAAATCTTTGAGGTTATCAGCAAATACTTGGATAGCCTCGGTTTCAGCGGCCTCTCGGACCTGGCCAATCAGATCGGTTTCGAGCTGGCCAGACAACTTTACCCGCCAGGTCCAGCGCACCACTTCGGCCAGCCACTTGTCGGCCGCCCGGCCCTGGTCGCGGACATTCCAGTGGGCGGCAATGTAAGATTCCGCCGGGTGCGGCTGGCGACGATCATCGCTGTTTTCTCCAACGGCAATGGTGTAGCTCAGAATACCCTCGTTGCGGCCACGTAGAATAGCCAAAGCGCGGTGTGACGGCACTTTTTTTAACGCTTCGCTGTGATCAAAGTAATCACGGAACTTGGCGCCTTCGGCCTCTTTGCCGGCAATAACGGTGACTTTCAGCTGGCCTTGCTGCCAGATGAAACCGCGCAACTGGCCCAGAAGTTCGGCGTCTTCTGCGAAACGCTCCATCAGGATGGCACGGGCGCCTTCCAAGGCCGCCTTGCTGTCAGCCACATCGGCGTTAACGAACTGCTCTGCCAGAGCCTCTGGCGCTTGTGTTGGGTCGTTATAAAGGCTATTTGCCAGTGGTTCAAGGCCGGCCTCACGGGCAATCTGGGCTTTGGTACGGCGCTTGGGCTTGTAAGGCAGGTAAAGATCTTCCAGACGATTTTTGGTGTCTGCCCCATTAATGCTGGATTTCAGCACATCGGTCAATTTGCCCTGCTCGTCAATACTGGCGAGGATGGTGGCGCGGCGGTCTTCCAAATCGCGCAGATAGCGCAAGCGCTCCTCTAGGGCTCGCAACTGGATGTCGTCAAGCGCGCCGGTCAGCTCTTTGCGATAGCGGGCAATAAAGGGCACAGTCGCACCGCCGTTTAACAGTTCAACGGTGGCGTTAACCTGCTCTTCACGTACACCAAGCTCATTCGCAATGCGTCGGGAAATACTGTTCATGCTACCTCTGCTAATCACGTTCGCTGACAAACAAAGTGGCAAAGGTACAGCGGCACAGGATTACAGGCAAGCAGACTGCCTCTGATTACGGAAGAACTGCACCAGCTGGCCCCAAGGCATCGGCCGGGCAAAATAGTAACCCTGTACGTGGTCGCAATTCGGTTGCCGTAAAAACTCCATCTGCGCGTATGTTTCCACGCCCTCTGCTGCTACGCTCATATCAAGGCTATGGGCCAGGCTAGTATTGCCAGCCGTCCAACTGTTGGCGGCATAAATAATCTGCGGCTCCCGCCGCAGTCGTAGTGATACTCTGGCTTGCCGGCAGGTCAGCGCCCATAACAACTACGGGCTTATCTCCGCAGGCTTGAACAAGATGGGCTAACCAGGCATTCATGTCACCGTTGTCCAGCTGGCAGTCCCACAACATTACGTCAAACGGCTTCTTGGCCATAGCACGCTCGAAACTTGCGGTGCCTGCACACCAGGCAGCACTCATGACCAGGTCATCGCTGGCCGCTGCCCAGCTGTTTAACCATAGGAAATCGCGATAATCCGGAGTCAGCACCAACAGGCGGATGCCAGGCTGATCAAAAAAAGCTAAAGGCGATACCATCTGCGAATCCATGAGTTTGTAAGATTTTCTGCACCAATGCGCTGTAATTCAAGCCATACAATTCATTAACAATAGCTTACTTTCCGGTAGGGTGCCGATTGCCCAGGTGCTGTAGAATAATCATGATATTAATGCACTTTGCAACCAGGCTGCTGTGACGCCGTGACAAAACTCAATCCCAGACAACGCGAAGCCGTGCGCTATGCCGATGGCCCCATGCTGGTACTAGCGGGGGCCGGCAGCGGCAAAACCAGCGTAATTACCCGCAAAATTGCGTTTCTAATCGAACAACTGGGTATTCCTGGCCGGCACATTGCGGCCGTGACCTTCACCAACAAAGCCGCACGAGAGATGAAAGAGCGTGTTGGCCGCATCATCGATCGAAAGCTAACCCGTGGATTAACCGTGTCCACCTTTCATAACCTGGGCCTGAACATAATCCGCGAGGAACATGACCACCTGGGCTATCACCCCGGATTTTCCATTTTTGATGCCGAAGACGCCAAAGCCCTGCTGCAGGACTTAATGCTAACTCATGGCAGCACCGACGCTGGTGATGAACTGAACCCGGTACAGATGACCATCTCTTCGTGGAAAAACGCCATGCGTACGCCTGCCGAAGCACTGAGCAAGGCTGCAGACGAGCGTGAACAGAGAATCGCCATCATTTATGGATACTACAACGAGTACTTGAAAGCATACAACGCCGTTGACTTCGATGACCTGATTCTGCTGCCGGTGATGCTGTTTCGCCAGCACCCGGACGTGCTGGCGAAATGGCAGCGTAAAATTCGTTACATGCTGGTGGATGAGTACCAAGACACCAATATGTGCCAATACGAGCTGGTAAAACTCTTGGTGGCAGGGCGCGCCGCTTTTACCGTAGTGGGTGATGATGACCAGTCGATTTACGCCTGGCGCGGAGCGCGGCCAGAGAACCTGGCACAGCTGGAACAGGATTTCCCCAGCCTGAAAGTGGTTAAGCTCGAGCAGAATTACCGTTCAACAAGCCGCATACTGCGTGCCGCCAACACAGTGATTGCCAACAACCCACACGCCTTTGAAAAAGTGCTGTGGAGCGATCACGCCATTGGCGAAGAAATCCGCATTATCCGCTGCCGCAATGAAGAAGCAGAAACCGAGCGTGTAGCCACCGAAATACTGGATCAGAAGCTGAAGCAGGGCTTGGGATTCAAAGATTTTGCGGTGCTGTACCGGGGTAACCATCAGGCCCGACTGCTGGAAGTGAAGCTACAGGCCTATCAAATTCCCTATCGCATCTCCGGCGGCCAATCGTTTTTTGCCAAAAGTGAAATCAAAGACGCCATGGCGTATTTGCGCTTGCTGATCAATCCCACTGACGACGCCGCGTTTTTACGGGTGGTTAACGTGCCCCGCCGTGAGATTGGCCCACGCACACTCGAGCAATTAAGCCACTACGCCCGCGCTCGCAACGTCAGCCTGTTCAAAGCACTGGGCGATATGGGCGCGCAAAGCCACGTGACCGACAAGGGCCTGGAGCGCCTGCGGCGCTTCGCCCACTGGGCAGACGCTACCTGTGAGAGGCTACACAACGATGACCCTGTGCAGGTAATCAAGCAACTGTTTACGGACATAGAGTATGAGGAATGGCTGCACCAGCATTCTGGCTCGCCCAAGCAGGCGCAGCGGCGCATGGAGAATATCTGGTATCTGGTGGATTCCATCCAGCGCATGCTTGACGATGGCAAAGGCACCGCGGACGAAATTGGCGTGGAAGACGCCATTACCAAACTGATCCTGCGGGACATGATGGAGCAGCGCGAGGAAGAAGACGACAGCGACAAAGTGCAACTGCTGACCCTGCACGCCTCCAAAGGCCTGGAATTTCCCCACGTGTTCATCATCGGGCTGGAAGAAGAGATTCTGCCGCACCGGATGAGCATTGAAGAAGAAAACATCGAGGAAGAACGGCGGCTGATGTACGTGGGTATTACCCGGGCACGGGAAACCCTGACCCTGACCTATGCCGCGTCTCGCCGGCAATACGGCGAAAAAATAGAAACCATTCCGAGCCGCTTCCTGGACGAACTGCCGGAAGGTGATGTGCGCTGGCTGGGTTTAGGGGACGCAGATGTCGAAGTGAACCAAAAGAAGGGAAAAGCGACGCTTAGCGCTCTGCTGGGGGACCTGGGCGCCTGACACCGGGCAGTCCGCATTGGCGAACCGCCCGGTTTTACGCAGTGTTACTTGCTTTGAGCCACCAGGTGCTCAACGGCCGCAGCAATCTCTTCATCCGGGCAGCTAGCGCAGCCGCCTTTGGCTGGCATGGCATTGTAACCATTAATAGCGTGGGTCATAAGAGTGTCCATGCCTTGTTTGATCCGTGGAGCCCAGGCACTGGCATCGCCAATAACCGGCGCACCAGCCGCTCCCGTGGTGTGACATGCCATGCACACCGCACCATAAACTTCCGAGCCAGAGCGAGGGCCAGCACTGACTGCGACCGTTGGAGCTGCCGCTGCGCCACAGTCTTCACCCTGCAAGCAGAGACTGCCTACCGGCTGGATACGGGACAGAATTTCGTCATCAACATTTGCCATAACGGCGCCGGCTGTCAGACCAAAACCAAGCAGAACAGCGGCCAGAATTCTCTTCATCTTCACAATGCACCTCGCATTCAAGCGTTATAATAATAAGTTGCCGCATTATAGCGGCTGTGCGTCGGCAAAAAAACCAACACGCAGATTGATACAGCAATTTCAGCACCGTTTGTTGGTATTTGGTAAATCACAAGACCTGTCGCGCCGTTATGGTTACCATACGTTCTAGGCCCGTTTATCGCTCAGGAATTCACCATGACACAACCCAGTCACTCTTCCCATCGCTTGCGCAAGCCGCTATTAATTATAGAGTTTACCGCGCTAGCTATACTACTGGGCTCTATGACCTGGTTTGGTTACAGTACGCCGCCGGGCGAAGTTCTGGCGCCCGCCTGGCTGTTGATACCCGCTATGGCCAGCCTGCTGGTTTTTACCAGCTTTATTGGCCTGATGTACCTGCGCTGGGTGGTTACCGCAGGCGCAGAGCGTCAAAATCACCATAAACTAATTTTCGCATTGCTGGCGTTGACGATGTCCAGTGTGTGGTTATACGGCGTAGCAAATACCTGGATCAGCCTGAACGCCCAGTAAAACGCCACCATTTGCACGCCGTTTTTCTTCCGCTAAAGGTCACAGAGACACTACCAACATGCTATTCACACCTGTGTTAACAATTATCCGGCAGCGCCGCCACGTGTTGGCACCGGCACTATCCACAGCACTAGCCGCCGCATTGTGCACCTTGGCCTGGGCGCCTGCGACCAGTGCCCAAACCGGCGCTGAGCCTATGGCAGATCAACCGCTGTCCGCCCAGGACTGCGCACTGATTCGCGATGGATTGCAACGCCTGGCCTGTTTCGATGAGATTTACCAGCCTGATCAGGCCCGCGACAACGCCAGCACCGAACAACGGCAACGGGTCGAAATCGCCACCGAGGCACTACCGCCAAGCAAACGGGCGATGGAAGAAGCGCTGGATAACCCAGAAGCAAACGACGAAACTGCGGTGATGTCGTCGATTCTGGACCGCTACCTGGAAGCGGAAGAATCCCTGTTTTCATTCTCTGGCAGTTTTATTCGCCACCGCCCGAACTACATTCTGCCAATCACCTGGTCAGACCACCCAAACCAGACACCTACAAGCCCGCGCCTGGGCGTGACCGGCTACGACTACGGCCTCAAGCGGGAAGAAGCCAAGTACCAGATCAGCTTCAAAGTTCCGCTGCTCACCGGCTTTATGGATAAACGCACTACGCTTTGGTTCGGCTACACCCAGAAGTCTTTCTGGCAGCTTTACAATCAGGATGAGTCCGCGCCGTTTCGTGAAACCAACTACGAGCCTGAACTGTTTCTGCGCTACCAATCCGACTGGAACATTGGGCCGGGCCGCCTGAACACGTTGAACCTGGGCATTAACCACCAGTCAAACGGTCAGGCCGAGCCGCGCTCGCGCAGCTGGAACCGCATTGTTGGCATGGGAACTTACACTTACAACCGCTGGCTGTTCATGGTTAAACCCTGGATACGCTTGCCAGACGGCAACACCGACGACAACGACGATATTGAACGCTATCTGGGCCATGCCAGTTACCACGCCGTGTACAAACTGACGGAAGACCGCACCTTCTCACTGAAGCTGCTGAACAACCTGCGCGCCTCAGACAACAAAACCTCGGTGGAGTTTGGCTACAGCTTCCCCATGGGCGATACCATCAAAGGCTTCGTGCATTATTACAACGGTTACGGTGAGAGCCTGATTGACTACAACGAGCGCATTCAGAGAGTCGGCGTGGGAATTATGCTGAACGACTGGCTGTAATCCTTAGCGCAGCGCCAGGGCCAGAAGTATAAAGAAGCAAAAAGGCCCTGCCGGGTTTGATTGTCCGGTAGGGCCTTTGCACAGATTGCACAGAGCAAATTACAATCACGCTTACAGGGCGTTCAAACGCTCCATTTCCGCCAGCAGTTCGTCGGTTTTCTCTCGCATCAACGGTATATCACCACGGGACTCCACGTTCAGCCTTACCACCGGTTCGGTGTTGGACATACGCAGATTAAAGCGCCAGTGATCGTATTCCACACTCACGCCGTCTATGTGGCTCACACTCTTCGCCTCGGCGCCGTATTTTGCTTCGATGGCGGCAATGACAGCAGCGGGGTCTGCGATCGTGCGGTTAATCTCGCCGCTGGCCGGGTAGGCGTCAATACGGGCATCAATCAACGATGACAGCGTGCAACCCGCCTGGCACAAGCGCTCGGCCACTAGCAGCCATGGAATCATGCCGCTGTCGCAATAGGCAAAATCCCGGAAATAATGGTGGGCACTCATTTCACCGCCGTACACCGCATCTTCATCGCGCATACGCTGCTTGATGAACGCATGGCCGGTTTTGCTTTCAACGGCAACTCCGCCAGCAGCGGCAACCAGGTCCAACGTGTTCCAGATCAGGCGCGGGTCGTGAATCACCTTACCCGGGCCGGTCTTGCGCAGAAACTGATCGGCCAACAGGCCAACAATGTAATAGCCTTCAATAAAGCGGCCATTTTCATCGAAGAAAAAACAGCGATCGTAATCTCCGTCCCAGGCGATACCCATGGCAGCGCCACTGGCTTTTACCGCGTCTGCGGTGGCTGCACGATTTTCTTCCAGTATAGGATTGGGAACACCGTTGGGGAAATGTCCGTCCGCGTTGTGGTGCACTTTCACAAATTCGAACGGCAGGTGCGCCTCAAGCTCATCAATCACCAGCCCGGCACCGCCGTTACCCGCATTGACCACCAATTTCAGCGGCTTCAGATCTGCACCGTTGATATAGCCCAGAAGGTGATCAATGTAGGCGCTCATGGTGTCCAGGGTTTCGTAACGGCCCTGAACCTGGGCGTCCGCAAACGGTTCCAAAACGCGGTCACGGATGTCGTTCAGCCCATTATCTGAACTGATCGGCCGCGATTCTGGCCCCACCATTTTCATGCCGTTGTGGTCACGGGGGTTGTGGCTGGCGGTGACCATAATACCGCCATCCATGTCGTAATGGCTGGTGGCAAAGTACACCATTTCGGTACCGCACAGGCCGATGTCGTAGACGTCGGCACCTGCAGCCATCAAACCTGAGCACAATGCCTGGCTGATCTCGCGGCTGGACAAGCGAATGTCATAGCCGACAATGATTTTTTTCGCGCCGGTTACTTCCACATAAGCACGGCCAATAAGCTCCGCCAGCTTAGGGTTCAGCTGGTCTGGAACACGGCCACGAAGGTCATACGCTTTAAAGCAGGACAGATCCATTGTCGACATTTACTCCGCTGCACCAGACTGTAACTGGATGTAGTTTTGAATACCCATCTGGCTGATCATTTCCAGCTGGGTTTCCAGCCAGTCGATGTGCTCTTCTTCACTGTCCAGAATGCTGCGGAACAACTCGCGGCTGGTGTAGTCCTGAACAGATTCGCAGTGAACGATGGCATCTTTCAGATCTTTATGAGCAAGGTGTTCGATTTTCAGATCGCATTCGATCATTTCCTGAACGTGCTCACCGATCATCAGTTTGTTCAGATCTTGCAGGTTAGGCAGGCCGTCCAGAAACAGGATGCGCTCGATCAGTTGATCGGCGTGTTTCATTTCGTCGATGGATTCTTCGTATTCTTTAGCCGCAAGCTTGGCTATGCCCCAGTCTTTGTACATGCGTGAGTGCAAAAAATACTGGTTGATGGCCGTCAGCTCGTTGCCCAAAACCTTGTTCAAGAACTGAATAACTTGTTTATCACCTTTCATAGCGCCTCTCCCCAAAGATTTTGATCAGTTCGGGTAACAATAGCGCGTTATGGCGATGGTTAGAATCGCTGGAATGATAAACCTGGACGGGCACTCAGGCCGGGTGGGCCAGCATGCCGGCCAATGCCATATAATCTGGAGCGTTGTAATCGCGGAGGATTTCACGAGCGGTTCGTGCGCAGCGGCCGCACTGGGTTCCCACACCCAGCTCTTTACCCAACTGGCGCATAGACGTTACACCGTTGTCTGCTGCGGCACGGATATCGCGATCGGTTACGCCGTGACAAAGGCAAACATACATAGGGCTCTCACTTACGCAATGAAATGTTAGTGATAATTATTGCCATTTCGATCTTAAAGTTCAAGCCCTTTGCGGATTAATTTTCGTTCAATCTGCTCAGATTTCGTGCACCCGTATCGGTAACCAGCACGTTGTCTTCCAGCCGCACACCGCCGCAGCCCTTCAGTTCGTCCAGTATCGCGGTGTTGATATGCTGCGCCAATGGTCCTGCTAGCAACGGTTCTAGCAGCGAAGGGATGAAATACAGACCTGGTTCGATGGTCACTACCATGCCGGCTTCCAACGTTCGTGTCAGACGTAAAAACGGCGCTTCCGCCGGCGACGGTACGGGTTTTCCAGCCACATCGTGCACCTGTATACCCAGAAAATGGCCAATGCCGTGGGGGAAAAACACCCGGGTAATGCCCTGCTCTACCATGGCTTCATCGCTGATACCGCTTACCAGCCCACTGGCACTGAGCAGCGCAGCGACACCGGAGTGAGCCTTGCGGTGGATCGCCAGGTACTCAACACCGGGTGCAACCATCTGGCACAGGCGTTCGCGCAACAAATCCATGCCTTTTACCAGTGCTGCGAATCGGCCTTCGCCCGCAGCCGCATAGGTACGGGTAATGTCCGAGCAGTAACCGCGGTAACGCACACCCGCATCCATCAACAGGCTGCGGGACTGCGCCGGTGCCGTGGTGTCGTAATATTGGTAATGCAAGGTACCGGCGTGCTCGTTCAGGCCGATAATGCTGTGGTAAGGCGCCTCGGTTTCACGCTGAAAGGTAGCCTGCTGATACGCCAAATTAATCGCAAACTCACTGGCGCCATAGGTGAACGCCGCGGCTGCAGCCTGGTGGCCTGCCAGAGCAATATTATTGGCACGGGTCAGGCAGGCCACTTCATAGTCGGTTTTGTGCATGCGGGTTTCATCCAGCGCCGCCGTCAGCGCCGCCGGATTATGGTCACCTGGCACGCCCGTAAGCAGGGCCGGATCACCCACAACGGCCAGCCCTTTACCCTGACCAGTCTCGGCCGGCAATGGCGGCAGGCCGCGTTTGGCAATGTAGCGAATATCCAGCGCCTGCTGCCAGGGCTCGCTTGGCAGCTGCAAAGTCGCGTGCCAGAAATCCACCGGCTGATACAGCCACAGCACCGGCGTTGCATCTGCCTGAATCAGCAGCCAGGCGTGTTCGTAGCCGGTCAGGCCGGTCCAGTGCAGGAACGGACCAAAGCCCTGGAAAGGCGCGCCCTGGTCGTCGCCATAGCGCATGGGCGCAGCACCAGCGCTGATCAACAGCGCGCTGTAGCCTTGGTCCGCCAGCGCACGCTGGTAGCGCTGCTGCAACTCGGCAATGTGGGCAGGTTGCAGGGCCAGAATTTGGTTATCGGTCATATTGCGTTTCCAATGTGTTCCAGAGTGTATTGAAATCTTGGGTGCGGGGCTGGCTCAGGCGCAGCAATCGAATTTCCAGTGTTACGTCCCAGCGCTCATCACCGGCGCGAACCAGGCTGCCAGATTCTTCGCTTTTTTGTGCCATGCGCTGGGGTAACCAGCCCATACCAAAACCCTGCTTTACCAGGGCTTTCACGCTAGACGATTGGGCGTTTTCATTCAGCGGTAACAGATTGGCGGTGATCTTCTGCCGCGCCAGATGGGTGGTAATGGCGGGCTGTAAAAAACCCCGCGGATGGTAAGCAATCAGCGGCACCGGCTGCGCCGCACTGCCCGGCAGAACAAAACGTGGGGCGCCCTGTTCGTCACCGACGCTCAGCGGTATCAGTGCCTCCTTTGACAGTGTCATAGAGCGGTAGGCACTGCTGTTCAGCCGCTCACGCCAGGGCAGGTCTTCATGCCAGTAGCACAGCACCAGGTCACAATCGCCGTTGTCGAGCGCGTCCAGAAACTGCTCGCCTACCCAGTTAGTGGCCTTCAGATTCAGTTGCAGCCGCTCGGCTACCCCAGCCTGTTGAGCCCAGGTCTGGTAAAAATGGGAGAACAGACCCTGGGTTGAACCCACACTGATGCGGGCATTGGCTTCGGATTCAAGGTGTTTTACCCGCTCGCGGGTGTCGCGAACATCGCGGGTGACCCGCGCGCACAATTCGGCGAAAACCTCACCCGCGGGCGTCAGCGACAGTGGCAGGGTCTGGCGGTTAACCAAGGTTGCACCCATGGCGTCTTCCAGCAGACGAATACGCCGGCTGAAGGTAGGCTGGCTGACGTGTTGAAGCTCAGCCGCACGGGAAAAATGGCGGGTACGGGCCAGCGCCATAAAATCTTCCATCCAGCGTACTTCCATTTCCCCCCACGACCTTGCGGACCATTGGACTTACATCAAAGGCGCCATAATAACGCATCGGCTAATGAGTCTTCACAAACGGCCTTCTTCAACCCCGTGGCAGGCCACTTGGCCACCGTCACCTGTGGCGAACAATTCCGGGATTTCCTGGCGGCAGCGATCATTAGCGTAGGGGCAACGGCCATGGAATACACAGCCAGGGGGCAAATTGACCGGCGTAGGCACCTCGCCCTGTAGGCGAATGTAATTGGGCCGGCCGTCTTCCAGCCGCGGTATCGCGGACAACAATGCCTGGGTGTAAGGATGCCGCGGGGTGGCAAACAACGCCTTGGTAGGCGCCAGTTCGCAGACCCGGCCCAGATACATCACCGCCACGCGGGTGCCAAAGTGCTCCACCACCGCCAAATCGTGGGTGATAAACAGATAGGTCAGATTGCGCGATTCCTGGGCGTCCATCATCAGATTCAGCACTTGCGCCTGAATAGACACATCCAGTGCCGAAATGGGTTCGTCCGCCACAATAAACTCCGGGTCGACCGCCAAGGCGCGAGCTATGGCAATACGCTGGCGCTGGCCGCCGGAGAACTCGTGGCCAAAGCGGCTGCCCCAATCCGGATCAATACCCACCGATTGCATTACCTCCTGTACTTTATTAAGCACGTCGGCTTTGCTCCACTCGGGGTGGTGAAAGTGAATGGGTTCTTCCAGAGTTTGCTGAATGGTCATCCGCGGGTTCAGCGAGGCGTAAGGGTTCTGGAAAATCATCTGCATTTTGCGGCGGTACGGCAGCAGCGCTTTGCCTTCCAGCGTGTCGATGCGCTTGCCTTCATAGTGCACTTCACCAGCGGTGGGCGACAGCAAGCCCATAATAGTGCGGGCAACCGTAGACTTGCCGCAGCCAGACTCGCCTACGACGCACAGGGCTTCGCCTTTGAACACCTGCAGATTCACGCCGTTGATGGCGTGTACCGCTTCCTGTTTGCGTTGAAAACGTCCGTTTTTGAAGCTGACCTGCTCCAGCAGGCTACCAGACAGATCGAATTTCTTTTCCAGACCGCGAATATCAACCAACGGCGAGGCGCTCATGGGGCCACCTCCCGGGCTTGCTGTTCTTGTGCCATCAAACGTTCCACCTCATAGCAGGCAACATCTACATTACCGGCCCGCACATACTCGGGCATGCTGCTGCGGCACTCATCGGTCGCGAATGAGCAGCGCGGGTTGAACGGGCACCCGCTGGGTACATTCTTCAACGACGGCATGGCACCGGGAATCTGAAACAGCCGCGCACCGGGCTCGCCCATTTGCGGCAGTGCGTTTATCAGCCCCTGGGTGTAGGGATGCTGGGCATCGTTGATGATTTCGCGGGTAGGCCCCTGCTCGATGATACGGCCGGAGTACATCACCAGCATGCGCTGGGACACCTGGGACACCACGCCCAAGTCATGGGTAATCAGCATTAGCGCGACGTTTTCCTGTTCGCACAAATCCAGCAGCAGAGCCATAATTTCCGCTTGAATGGTCACATCCAGAGCGGTAGTGGGTTCGTCGGCAATAATAATTTCCGGGTCTAGCAGCAAGGCGATGGCAATAATCACCCGCTGGCGCATACCACCAGACAGCTCATGGGGGTATTGGTCCAGGCGTTTCTCCGGGGACGGAATCTGCACCTTGCGCAGCTTGTCTATCGCAATGGCCCGCGCATCTTTGGTGCTGATCCGGCGGTGGGCCTTGATGGCTTCCACCATCTGGGTGCCAATGGTCAGCACCGGGTTCAGGGTCATCATCGGGTCCTGAAAAATCATGGCGATGCGATTGCCGCGGATTTTCCGCAGTTCACGCTCGCTCATGGCCGCCAGGTCTTTGCCTTCGAACAGAATCTGCCCGCCGGCAATGTAGCCCGGCTGCGCAATCAGATTGAGAATGGAAAAGGCCGCCACGGATTTACCCGCACCGGATTCCCCAACCAGGCCCAGCCGTTCACCTTTGTCCAGCGAGAAACTGATGCCCCGCAGGGCTGTCAAATCGCCACCGCGCACGGCAAAGCGAACATCCAGGTTTTTTACTTCCAGCAATGCCATCGGATTATCCCTTGTACAGCCGTGGGTTCATTACATCGCGCAGCCAGTCGCCCAGCAGGTTGATCACCAGCACCAACACCACCAGCACCAGGCCGGGCAGCAGGGTGATCCACCAGGAACCGCTCTGAATATAGTCGAAGCCGGATTTGATCAGCGAGCCCAGCGACGGCTGGGTTTCAGGCATACCCAGGCCAAGAAAAGACAACGCCGCTTCGGAAATAATGGCGTTGGCAATTTGCACCGTACCAATGACGAAAATGGGCGACAGAGTATTGGGCAGAATGTGGCGAAACATAATGCGATTGGTACGAAAACCCATCACCTTGGCCGCATCCACGTATTCCTTTTTCTTCTCTGCTAGCACCGAGGCTCGCACGGTGCGGGCAATTTGCGGCCATTCGGCCAACCCGATGATCAAAATCAGCATGTAAATGGCGATTTCACCAAACATCAGGCTGCCAAAGCTGGCCTTGAACACCGCGCCCACAATAATCGCCACCATCAAGGTAGAGAACGACAGCTGCACGTCAGCGATGCGCATCAGAATGGCGTCTACCCGACCGCCCATGTAACCGGCCAACAGACCAAACAAAATGCCCAGTACGGCTTGCAGAATAACCGCACCAAAGCCGATCATCAGCGACACCTGGGTGCCGTACAAAATGGTCGACAGCATATCCCGGCCCTGGGCATCGGTGCCCAACGGGAAGGCCTCGTCGGCGCCGCTCATACCAAGCGGCGGCAACTCCGAGTTCATAATGTCGATTTGCGCCAGATCGTACGGATCGGTTGGCGCCAGCAAGGGTGCGAAAATCGCCGACAGAACCATCGCCAACAATACGATGAAGCTAATAATGGCGACCTTGTCGCGCTTGAAGCTGTACCAGAGGAAAGAGTCGCGGACGCGAGCCCAACGGGAGACAGTCGCGGTCATCATGCTTTTTTACCGGTCAGTTTTACAGTGGGGTTCACCAGGCCGTAGATCAGATCCACAATCGTGTTGGTAATTACAAACACCAGCCCCACCACCATCAGGTAGGCCACAATTAGCGGAATGTCGCTGCGGGTAATGGCTTCCAGAAACATCAAGCCCATGCCCGGCCACTGGAATACGGTTTCGGTAAGAATGGTGTAAGCGACCATGATGCCAAGTTGTACACCGCCCACCGTAATCACC
>Ga0307486_1000202_pt1 | contig 60038 bp, 58 predicted proteins | sample CBIW02metaG_FD_203663 | JGI IMG/M metagenome (GOLD analysis project Ga0307486, IMG submission 203663) | Sea-ice brine microbial communities from Beaufort Sea near Barrow, Alaska, United States - CBIW 0.2 | ecosystem: Environmental > Aquatic > Marine > Coastal | place: USA: Alaska | collected... | reverse complement strand
TTTAATTTGTTTTTTTAGCTCTTCGTGGTTGATCAAACTCATGTGTAAATCCTTATGAATAATTCATTTGATGACTATATCAAATAAATCTATTTTTTAAGGTTTACACAGTTAGATTTACACTCTCTCTTCATCAGTAAATATTCTTGATCTTGTTATAAACTGGTATCCTAAATCAATTTCGAGTGAGAAAGAATTCCCAAAGGCACCTTTTTCTTCTTTTACATCAACAGTTATGTGAGAATGCTTGAAGTACTCAAATTGGTCTTTATCTATAAAAAAATCACAGCCACAAATCTGACCTAGGTTTTTGTTCCTACTTGGAACATAGAAATCATTTTTTTCATAGCACATGGGAGCTGTTCCATCACAACATCCTCCACTTTGATTAAAAACCAATTCTCCATGTTCTTTTTTTAATTTTTCTATTACTTCTGCCGCAGCTGTTGTGACAGATACTCTTTGTGATTCCATGAATTTCCTTTAAAAAGAAGGGAGTATTAAACTCCCTATTAGTTAACTATCTATTAAAAGAATCCCATTGCATTCTTATCAAATGAAGTTAATATATTTTTTGTGTGTCTATAAGCATTTAACATCATCATGTGGGTTTCTCTACCAATCCCTGATTTTTTGTATCCGCCAAATGATGCATGAGATGGGTACAGATGATAACAGTTGACCCATACTCTACCAGCTTCAATCCCTCTGGAGAATTTATGTAGTTGATGAGCATCTCTTGACCAAACACCAGAGCCTAGTCCGTATATAGTGTCATTTGCTATTGCTAGTGCTTCTTCTTCATCTTTAAAGGTAGTCACCGCTAATACAGGTCCAAAAATCTCTTCTTGAAAGATTCTCATTTTATTGTGACCTTTGAAAATCGTTGGTTGAATATAATTTCCATTTGGATTTTCTCTACTATTATAAACACTACCGCCGATAAGACACTCGGCACCTTCCTCTTTACCAATTTCTATATAATGTAAGATTTTTTCTTGTTGTGTTGTAGAAGATTGGGCCCCCATCATACAAGAATCATCTAGGGGATTACCTAGCTTAATAGCTTCAATTCGCTCCAACACTCTTTTCATAAATGGCTCATAAATTGATTCTTGAATTAATGCTCTTGATGGAGCAGAGCATACTTCACCAGAATTAAATGCAAAAAGCACCAATCCTTCAATGGCTTTGTCAAAAAATGCATCATCTTTATCCATTATTGACTCTAAGAAAATATTTGGAGATTTTCCGCCAAGTTCTAGAGTTGATGGTATGATATTTTCGGTTGCATACTGCATGATGAGCTGACCTGTTGTCGTCTCACCGGTAAAAGCAACTTTTTTTACATCAGGATGCGTAACAAGGTGCTTGCCTATTTTTCCACCTGCTCCATTGATGATATTTATTACGCCTTTTGGTAAAATATCTGCAATTGTTTCCATAAGTAACAAAATTGACATAGGAGTGGCACTAGCAGGTTTAAGAACAACGCAGTTTCCAGCAGCTATTGCAGGTGCTATTTTCCAAGCAGCCATCAACAAAGGAAAATTCCAAGGAATAATTTGTGCAACAACACCAAGAGGCTCGTGTATCTCTTGAGAAATCGTATTTTCATCCAAATCAGAAACTGTTCCTGATTCTCCCCTAATTACGGATGCAAAATATCTAAAATGATCTATTGTTAAAGGAAGGTCCGCCATTAATGTTTCTCTAATCGCTTTACCATTGTCTAGTGTTTCTGCGATAGCTAAAGCTTCAAGATTTTGTTCCATTGCATCTGCCATTTTATTCAACAATAGACTTCTTTGAATCACGGTAGTGTGTTTATAAGATTCAAAAGTAGTTTTTGCTGCTTGTACTGCCAAGTCAACATCTTTTTCATTTGATCTTGGAATTCTAGTTAAGACTTCTCCGTCAACTGGTGAGATATTATCAAAATATATTCCATTTGTTGGAGCAATCCACTCTCCGCCAATAAAGTTTTCATATTGAGCTTTATACTGAGGTTTACTATATGTCATGTGTTCCCTTTCTTATTAGTTTAGACAAGAATAGTCTTTTAGTAAAAATAAAAAGTAAATGAGAGTTAATTTATCTTATTATTATTTAGTGAAGCTTGTTTGACAAAAAAGGAAGGTAAAAGAGGGGTTAGGAGTAGAGGAGTGGAATAATTTTTTTTATTACTATTGTAGAAATAAAATCCAAAACAAAGCCTGTATACATTAAAATGCCACATACCAAAAAGGGCAAAATTACATGAACAAAGATTTAGAATCTCTCCAACCAGATAGACCAAATATTATAACGACTGAAATTGAAGCTATAAGCTTCTCTCGTAAGATTGATACAACGGCAACAGTTGTAGAATTGATTGCAGGAAAATATGTTCTTGTGGAAGAATTTTATAGCAATGGTTTAGAACTTTTATCTGAACTAAAAAGAAACCTTTCCCTTACACATAAAAATAAAAGTTTTCAAGGACAGCGTGATTTTCGTTCAGCCTATAGAGAAGCCTCACATAGATTATTATTGAAAGTAAAAGGTAATAAACTTCGCGTTAAAAAATCTCCTGATATTGGTTGGTTAAAATTGTTGTACCCAGATGTATCAGAGTTTTATGTATCTTTTCCTGATGTACAAGGGATGAATAGCGCATGGCAGTGGTATAAAAAGGGAATTGAAATTAAAACTTTAAATTTAACTCTTCACCCTTTTTATGGAACCTATTTCCCGACACGATTTGATCATTTAAAGTTATTTGATAAATATTTAAAGAAATACGAAGGTGCAAAAAATAACGCCATAGAAATTGGAGTAGGAAGTGGTGTTTTATCTTTTCAATTGATCCAAAACGGTTTTAAAAATATTTTTGCAACTGACACAAATAAAAATGCAATTATCGGAGTTTCGAAGGAGAGTAAACGATTAGGATTTGAAGATAAAATCACACTAAAGCATGGTGATTTATTTGAAAATTGTGATGTTAAAGCGGATGTGATTGTTTTTAATCCTCCTTGGTTACTTGCAAAACATAAGTTGGAAGAGGGCATTGATAAAGCCATGTATTATGAAGAGGACCTATTTCCAAGGTTTTTTGAGCAAGCACTAAAGCACCTTTTGCCTGATGGTAAAATAGTTCTAATATTTTCAAATCTAGCTCAAGTCGTTGATGAGCAAAGCACTCATCCAATCATAGAAGAACTGCAAAAGAATAATCGTTTTAGAAAAGAATTGCACCTTAGACGAGATGTGCGAGCGTCATCAAAAAGAACAAAGCGTACAGATTCTAGAGATAATGAAAAAGTTGAATTATGGGTTTTAGCACCTAAAGAAAAGAAATAATTCTATAAATCAAACTCTTTTGCTAGGAGTTCATAAGATTTTTTTCTATCTTCAAAACTATAGGTTACATTGACAATCATAACTTCATCAGCATCATACAAAGTAGCTAGTTTTTCAATCTCACGTTTGCATTCTTGTGCAGTTCCCGTTATCATATTTTCCATAGTCTCATCATAATATCTTTTCTCTTGTGCTGATAAATTTTCTATCACTTTTACCAATTCTTGAGGACTTTTTAGAGCACTTCTTTCGTAATTTGTAACTGCTTGCAACTTCCAATAAACATGAGAACTTGCGATAAACTCTGCTTCTTCTTTAGAGTCAGCAACGATACATGCTACTGCGATTATTACTTTTGGTTGTGAGAGAACATTGGATGGAACAAAGGAAGTTTTATACTCATTGATGATTTGGGGGGAACGTTCATTGGTTCCTATAAATAGAGCCAAAACAAATCCTGCACCTAAAGCACCGGCTAAGCCAGAGCTTCCTGCACTCGATCCAAGCAAGTAAACAGGAGGTGCTGGAATGTTTGAAGGTGTTAACGTCACATCAAAATAGGGGTGATTTTTATCTAAATTTTGATTTAAATAACCTATTAGCTCATAAGCCTTTTGTGAATAATCAATTTCTCTATTTCCCTGCAAAGCCCTAGAGGTTATAAAATCAGTTCCGGGAGCCCGACCAATTCCCACATCAATTCTACCTGCATGTAGAGCTTCAAGCATATTAAAGGTTTCGGCCACTTTAAATGAACTGTAGTGATTCAACATAACACCACCACTTCCAACTCTCATGTTTTTTGTCACAGTTGCCACTGAATTTATCATCACTTCTGGGGTAGATGAAGCATAACCCTTGGTGTTGTGATGTTCCGCTAACCAATATCTATGGTAGCCTAGAGTATCACACACTTTTGCGAGCTCTATAGTATCTAACAAACCAAATCTATCATCTTTCCCATCATGTATGGGAGATTGGTCTAGTACGCTTAGTTTTAGTCTGCCCATATTCGATTATCCTTTATGTATTCTACCTTTTAATATTAGAGTAGATTGTATCTAAATATTGGCTCTTTTGGCTTAATGAAATAGGTAACCAAAATGTATATATCTGTATAAAAAAATTGTTACAATTCTTGTCTTTATATCAATGTACCATCGATATAATACCAGCGGCCATTTTCTTTTATAAATCTACTTTTCTCCATAAAAGAAGTATCCTCGCCATTTGAAGAGAGTTTTGCTCTAAAAGTGACAAATGCTTGTAACTCATCATCGCTAAAATCTACAATATCCAGATTTTCAAATTTTGTTTGTTTTATAAAATTTTGAATACTCCTCTGCCAAGTTTTCTTATCTTCTGTGAACTCAACATTGTCTTTATGCGTCGTATTGATGATGTATTTATATTCATTGAGTGCGTAAGCGCAATATCTTGATTTCATAAGAGTCAGAGCATTTGGGGCAAGTTTGCCAGCATGAAAAGGTTTGCAACATAGTTTATACTTACGATTGCTTCCACAAGGACATTTTGAATTTATTGACACGACTGTTTACCAGACTATTAAGTTCATGTGGTTGGCCATATTCTCAGTGATTAACCCATCTTTATCACAAAAGTTTTCTAATACCTTTTTTATCTTATCAACATCGGGAGTTATCCCTCGAATTTCTAGATGCCATTTAAAGTTTTGAAGTGCTTTTTTAAATTCTTTTTGTGTCAATCTTTGCTCATCAAAAGGCAATACTTGGTATGATTTTTTTTCAATGTCCAGCCAATCACATAGTTGTTTTGCTCCATTTGGATGAGTATACGTTGCATTATGAACTTCAACTAGACGTTCAAGTATATTGGATGACCTTTTTCCTGCCCACCCTAGATAGATTTTTGTTTTTGCACATTGTGTCATTTTTTCAAAGTGACTTGCACTAGAGACTGCAGGAGACATCGTGCAAATAGCGATGTCATATTTGTCACCAGTAATCTTAAAATCTTCCCATGAAGTCAATTTTGTAGAGATATTTTTAATCCCTAATTTTTTTGCATCCTCTTTTAAAACTTCTAACATTCCTGCGGACGAGTCAAGTGCGTCTACATGTGAGGCAACTTTTGCAATTCTTAGTGTATACACACCGGTGCCACACCCTATGTCTAAAATACTTTTCGCTTCAAAGCTTACATGTAAGCTCTTTAATGCTTGTAAAATTTTAGCTTCAAATCTATCATCACCCTCAGTATATCTAGAATAATTTTTTGCTTTTTCATCCCATTTATTCATGTCATTTCACCTGTTTTTTATAAAAGTATACTCTTAAATTTTAAGCTGATCTTTGTTTAGGTTTACTAAAAAGAGATAAATATATCCCGATTGCTATTAATATTGCTCCCATAATATGGTAAGAATGTAGCCTTTCTCCTAAGAATATATAGGCTAAGGTTGCACCGAATAGTGGCATGAGATGCGCAAATTGACCCGCCCTATTTGCTCCAATTCTTCTGATACCTTGATGCCAAAAATAATACGAAAGTACGGATGGAAAGACAGCTACATAGATAAAGAAATAATAATATTTTTGATATAAAATGATGTCTGAGCTTGGAGAATATCCCATAAAACTATAGACTAAAACTAACCAAAATAGCCCCATATAAACAATGGTTGTAAAGAATTCAAAATCATTAAGGCTTTTAGGTTTAAATTTCACTAAGACTGTGTAGAGAGCCCAAGTGACTGAAGAGCTAATAATCCAAAAATCTCCATGATTAAATTGGATTTGACTTAAGTGGGTAATTTCACCTTTTACCACTATAAAAATAACGCCGCAGGTAGAGAGGAGAATGCCGATTAATTGTTTGATGTTAACTTTTATTTTGAGAATAAAATATGAAAAAACTAAAATAAGGACAGGTATGAAAGAGTTGATAAGCAGTGCATTTGTTGCCGTGGTGTAGTTTAAGCCTACATACAAGAGGGTATTAAAAGTAGCAATTCCAAGTATTGATAAGATTGATAAGATGATAAAATTACTTTTAATTGCTGCAATTATATTTGAAAATCTTTTTATCAAAATTGGCAATACTAGTATTGCAACGCCAAGCCAGCGAAAAAGTGCTAATTGCATAGGTTCAATTTCGGTATGTACATACCTGCCAATGATAAAATTTCCGGACCAAAATAGTACACAAAGTACTAATAAAAAAAATACTGGTATAATAAATCCTTTAAAAAATATGTGAAATTATATCATAAACAAAGGTTATTATGAGCCCTAAAAATAGAGTTAAATTAAAAACTTCAGAAATATTTGGTAATTTTAATTATCCTGAACAGAGTTGGTCGGTTCCTTCATGGGTTGCTGTAAATGAGGACTTTATTGAAATATTGAAAGATGTTGTTTCTGCAAATATTACGGATGAAGGATACAGGGAACCCGCATCTTTTAATGAACTTTTTTCGGCGCTTGGTGGAAGAAATTATGTAGTATTTGAAGAAAGATTTGTTGTATGCTTATCTCAAGGAAGATTGGCTTATCTGGTGAGTTCAGGGTTTACCAAAGTTTCTGCAACAGAGGATTTGTTTCAGTTGGATAATTGGAGGATTAAACTTTAATCCTCCAACACACATTTATCCCATAGGGTAAAGAATTTCCTGATGCACTGCATCAAGTTGCTTCATAAGTTCTGGACTGATTTTATAGTCCAAGGCGGCTAGCGTGTCATCTAGTTGAGAAGCATCACTTGCACCAATAATAGTTGAAGCAATAAAATCAAAATTCATACTCCATGCAGTTGCCAATGTCGTCAATGAGACTCCATAGTCTTTTGCAATTTCTAGATATTTATTCACTGACGATAATGTTTTAGCATTTACAAACCTATCTGCTTGAGCTCTTCCGCGAGGATTTTCACTGTTAATATATTTTGTAAATCTAGCATTTACAGGATATATTTTTTGATTATATTTACCCGTTAAAACGCCACCTGCCAAAGGAGAATAGGGTAATAAAGAGATATCTTCTTTTTTGCAAACAGTACTTATTTCGTCTAAAAATCTTCTATTTAACATTGAAAAGTTATTTTGAATAGATTGAAAGCGAGCCAAGTTTTTAAATTTTGAAACTTCATTTGCCTTTGTTAAGCCGTAAGCACTGTCGTTTGATGTACCGAGATATCTAATTTTTCCTTGCTTAACAAATTCATCCAATACATACAGGGTCTCTTCAACGGGCACAGTCATATCAGGCCAGTGAATTTGATACAGGTCTATGTAATCAGTTTTTAACTTTTTTAGTGTATCTTCTAGCGCTTTTGTGATATGAAATCTATCAAGAGCAGTTAAGCCATGCCTGATGGGCGGTACGAACCAACCATTGGCGCCACCCGCAACTTTTGATGCAAGTATGATAGAGTCTCTTGGTTTATCACTCATCCACTCACCGATAATCTCTTCGGTTATTCCTGCATATTTACTTGATGGAGGTACGGGATAAAGTTCTGCTGTGTCAAAAAAATTAATACCTCGCTCATACGCTTTATCCATAATTTCAAATGAGCTTTTTTTATCTGCACTCGTTCCAAAAGTCATCGTTCCCAGACAAATTGGAGTGACGCGTAAACCAGTCTTTCCTATATATCGATATTGCATATTTTCTCTCCATTCTTAAATTATACTGTCGTAAGTATAATGTATAAAAATTAATGTGAGATTAATAAACGTTGGTACTTATTTAAAAAAAGATTTTATTTTATATGCTTGTTATTTGATTTAGTATAAGATTATGAAAAATTATGAGGAACTTCTTATATGAAAATTGCTTTGGCATGTAAATCGATATTACTAGAAAAATCATTAGAGATATTTTTACAAGAGTACCTTACGCCTTATAAGAAATGTGATTTTGTTATCACTGATAAGCATTTAGAAATAGATAAGCCTTTTTTTTATGTTGGAACAGTGGATTCTGATTTAAATATTCCATTTTCAAAGAGCTCTTTAATTCTCTCATTAGAAAAATTTTACAATTCTCTTACAGAAGCAAACAGTCCACAAAATCTAGAAGTAGTCAAAAAGGTTGATATTGATGAACTAGAAGGTAAAATCACAGACTTAACTGATAATTTTAGAAAAGAATTAATAAACATTATAAGAGAGTACCATGAAGAAGAATAATAACATTACAATAAAAATAATAGCTGGAAAATATAAAAATTCCATCATAAAACTACCAGCACTTGAGACGACAAGAAGTACAAAAACAATCATGAAAGAGTCACTTTTTAATACGTTGCAATTTGATGTTGTAGACGAAAATTTTGTTGAAGTTTTTGGTGGAAGTGGCTCAATGGGGATTGAAGCACTCAGCCGAGGAGCTAAGCATGCGTATTTTTTTGAAAAAGACAAAGAAGCGTTTAAAATTCTTCGAGAAAATTGTTTAAATATTGCTAAAAATGAGACTACATGTATACGTGGAAACAGTTTTGAAGAATTTCCTAGATTTTTAAATACGTTAAAGCAAGCCTCATACTTTTATTTTGATCCGCCTTTTTCCATAAGAGAAGGTATGGAAGAGATTTATGAAAATACATTAAAACTGATAGAAATAATTCCAAAAAATCTCTCATTAATGATAATTGTGGAACACATGAGTGCGCAAAAAATGCCTGATACAATTGGTGAGTACACTATCAAGAAAACTAAAAAGTTTGGAAAAAGCTCACTAACCTATTATATTTAATGAAAGGGTGAAATGATAATGAAAAAAATACCCTATTTTAGTCTATTAAGTTTGGGGTTAATACTCTTTTTTAGTTTTTTTGGTACTTTTTTTTACGCAGGTTTAGCTTATGAGTTAAGCCCTCATTCGATACTTTTGCCTCCTTCAATTGAGCATTTACTGGGCACTGACAGACTTGGCCGCGATGTACTTGCAAGGCTTATGGAAGGCGGAAAGATATCTTTAATCATTGGATTACTGAGTGCAATTATCACAAGTTTTATTGGTCTGATTGTCGGGGTTAGCTCTGGTTTCTTCAAAGGAAATACAGATAAAGTCATTATCGTTTTGATTGATTTGTTTTTGACATTCCCTACTTTTTTTCTTCTTTTGGCATTAATAAGTTACGTCAACGCTTCAGTATTGGTCATCGTCGTTGTTATATCCATTACAGGGTGGATGGGAATGGCTAGGATGATACGAAGTGAAAGTTTTGCTATTGCAAATGCTCCTTTTATAAAAATATTAAAAATTGCTAAAGTCAATAACTTAAAAATAATTCTAAAATATTTTTTACCGATGCTTGCACCCATCTTTTTTATCAGCTTTACATTTGGTATCAGTGGCGCAATTTTGGCCGAGAGCGGACTGAGCTTTCTTGGAATCGGAATCAATCCGCCACAGATAAGTTGGGGTACCATTCTCAGCGAAGGAAAAGCAGTCATAGATACGGCTTGGTGGCTTAGTTTCTTCCCAGGATTAATGATATTTGCTGTGACATATTCTTTAATCAATATTTCAGATTATCTGCAAACCATAACAGATTCAAAAGAGAAACAAGTTGGATAAAGTCTATGAATTATTGAAAAATGAAGCAAATAAAAGAAATAACAACACTGAAATTAGTGATCAAAAACCAGATCCACTTTTAGTAGCGACAAAATATAACGATGAATATATATCTTTGATATGTGCCTTATTCGCCTATGGAAATGCTAGATTAATAGTAAAATTTTTAGAAAGTTTAGATTACAGTTTATTAGATAATGATGAAGTCACTATAGAACAAGCACTCAACAAACATTATTATAGGTTTCAATCAAGTCAAGATGTTATTGAATTTTTTAAAACTATGCGATTATTAAAAAACTCTGCATCAATTGAAGAAAAATTTTGTGAAGGATATCAAAAAACAAATTACATAATGGACGGGTTAACTTCCATCATCTCGTACATGTACGACTTAAATCCATACCGTTCTCGTGGCTACGAGTTTCTTATCGGCAAGATTCCTACATGTAAAAATACTTCCCCTTATAAAAGATGGAATATGTATCTAAGATGGATGGTAAGGCATGATTTTTTGGATTTGGGTCTTTGGAATAGAGTGAGTACAAAAGACCTTTTAGTGCCACTTGATACCCATACTTTTAACGTTGGTAAAGAGCTGGGATTGATTACAAGAAAAAGTTATGATTTCAAATCAGTTTTAGAGCTAACGGAGTCTTTTAAAAAGATAGACTCTAACGATCCCGTTAAATATGATTTTGCAATGTATCGCATAGGACAGGAAAAAATTATAAAATAACACATTCTTAATCAAGTATTAATGCACACGTTGGTATAATCACGAAAATTAAATCTAGTAAGGTGCAAGTAATGAATGAGGTTTTTACCTTTTTAGGGCTCATTAACCATAGTCACAGTTTTATATTCGTTTCACATATTGTTTTAGTGGGGATTATTGCCCTAGTATTAGCAAAGGTAGCTACAACTTCCATGCAACTCGTTCCAAGTGGTACACAAAATATCATGGAAGCATTTTTGGAGGGCGTTATTGGCATTGGAAGAGATGTGATTGGCGAGGATTTAGCAAGAAAATATATGCCATTAGTTGCAACTTTAGGTTTGTTAGTTTTTCTTGCCAATTTTATTGGAATTATTCCTGGATTTGAATCACCTTCAAGTAATATCAATATGACTATACCATTGGCGTTGATAGTTTTTGTATACTATCATTATGAAGGTATTCGTGTGAATGGTGTGCTTAAATATTTTGGTCACTTTATGGGACCTTTGAAAATTCTTGCTCCATTAATGTTTCCTATTGAAATTGTTTCACATCTTTCAAGAATTATCTCTTTATCGTTTCGTCTTTTTGGAAATATGAAAGGTGACGATTTGTTTTTAGCTGTTATGTTGATGCTAGCACCTGTTATAGCACCACTTCCTGCTTATGCATTGTTAACATTTTCTGGATTACTCCAAGCCTTTATTTTTATGATTTTAACGTATGTTTATTTGGCAGGTGCAGTTTTAATCAGTGATAAGCACTTAGAATAGATGTTAAAACGACGTAGCGCCTTTGAGCGGTTGATTAGTTTATTGCAAGGTGCTTCTTGGGCATTTGTTATCATAGGCGCTACAACTTTCTTTATAACTCTTTATCCATTTGGGTTCTTTATAGCTTTAATTGGTGCTTTTATCGGTTCACTTGGAGGTCTATTCTTTGTTGTGATGTTTGAAATTGCAAGCCTACAAATTAATAAATTTGAAGAATTAAAAAAACATACAATCTTGCTGGAAGAGATGGTTAGAGTCTCTAAAAAAGATGAAAAAATATCTGATAACTGATCCCTTATTTTACACTTCAACACCAGAATATTTCTCTGAAAATCTTTACCTTGTACTCAAAAAACACAGTCCTGATTTTATCTGCTTAAGAGATAAGCAAACAGATAATTATGAAAATTTGGCACAAGAATTTCTGCATGTAGCCAAACAAAATCTTATAAAAAAAGCATTTTTACATACTGATTTTAAACTTGCAAAAAAGCTTGGATTTTATGGTGTACATTTGCCATCTCACAGATTTGAAGATATTAAAGAGGCAAAAGAACTTGGACTTCAAGTGATAGCTTCAACTCACACATTGGATGAAGCGCTACATTGTGAAAAATTAGGTGCTGATTTTATAACATTTAGTCCTATTTTTTACACTCCAAACAAGGGTGAGCCAAAAGGTTTAGAGAAGTTGAAAGAAATTAATGATAAAATAGAAATAAATTGTTTCGCTCTTGGCGGAATCATAGATGAAGCTCAAGTTCATTCTTGTGAAAAAACAGGTGTGTATGGATTTGCTTCCATTCGTTATTTTTTATAGAATATAATAAGGGTTTTTAAATGTTTGAAGTTGTTATCGGATTAGAAGTACACGCTCAATTAAATACTAAAACAAAGATTTTTTGTAGTTGTCCCACAAGTTTTGGCGATGCACCAAACACCAATGTCTGCCCTGTTTGTTTAGCTCTGCCTGGCGCACTTCCTGTGTTAAATGTTGAAGCAGTTAAAAAGGCGATTGCATTTGGTACAGCCGTCGGTGCGACAGTACATAAAAAATCAATTTTTAATAGAAAGAACTATTTTTATCCAGACCTTCCAAAAGGGTATCAAATAAGTCAATTTGAAATTCCTATTGTAGAAGGCGGCGAGGTTATTATTGATTTTGAAGATGGAAGTACCAAAACTATTGGTGTAACACGTGCTCACCTTGAAGAAGACGCTGGAAAGAACAATCACTATGGAACAGTGAGCCATGTCGATTTAAACCGTGCTGGAACTCCACTACTTGAGATTGTAAGCGAGCCTGACATGCGAAGTGCTGATGAAGCGGTGAGATACCTAAAAAAACTACATGCAATTTTAAGATACCTAGACATCAGTGATGCGAATATGCAAGAGGGTAGTTTTAGGTGTGATGTTAACATTTCTATTCGTCCAAAAGGCGATACAAAACTTTATACTCGCGCAGAAATTAAAAATCTTAATTCATTTAAGTTTGTCCAAAAGGCGATAGCTTATGAGATTACACGTCAAAGTAATGCTTGGGAAGATGGCATTTATACACAAGAAGTAGTGCAAGAGACAAGACTGTATGATATAGATAAAGATGAAACTAGAAGTATGAGAAGTAAAGAGGACAGTGCAGAGTATCGTTACTTCCCAGATCCTGACTTACTGCCTGTGATTGTTCCTGATGAAATGATGGCAGAATGCATTGTAATACCAGAACTTCCGGATCAAAAGAAAAATAGATTTGTAAGCCAATATGGCATCAAAGAGTATGATGCTAAAGTGCTCACTTCTTTGGTTGAAATGGCTCATTTTTATGAGACTATGGTAAAAGAGGGTGCTGGAGCAAAGATGAGTGTGACTTGGCTAACATCCGAGCTTCTAGGACGTTTAACTGGTGGAGTCACTGTTATTACTTCTGCTGTTGATGCTCAAAAACTAGGTACTTTAGTGAAGAGAATTGAAGATGGAACTATCAGTGGAAAAGCGGCTAAAGAAGTGCTTGATTATTTGATGGAAAATCAGCTTAGCGTTGATGAGACTATTGAAAAACTTGGGTTAAAACAAGTGAGTGATGATGGTGCAATTTTAAAAATCATTGATGAAATTATCGCTGCAAACACAGATAAAGTAGAACAGTATAAAAGTGGAAAAGATAAATTATTTGGATTTTTTGTCGGTCAAACCATGAAATTAAGTGCAGGGACCGCAAATCCAGGAAAAGTAAATGAGCTTTTAAAGCAGAGATTAGGCTAGGTTCTATGTTTGCAAAGTTGATTGTCTCTTTCGCATATTTCTTAGATTCATCAAAAAGTTATAAAAGAGCAGAAGACTTTGCCTATGATCTTCTTGAAAATCCAAAATCCAAAATTAAACCGTATTTTGATTCTTTAATAATTTTTTTAGTTTTAAGTACGGTTTCAATACTTATCTATGATATAAGTCATCGTATCACCTATCATTTTGAAATGATAGAAAATGTTGCTGTTAGTATTTTTATATTGGAGTGGATAGGTAGATTTTGGATTAGTGATAATTCAAAAGCCAGAATTATTAGATACCATGAAAAAATGATTGAATTAGGGTTGAAGCCAAGTGCCGGAAACATCATGAGAACAATTTTTTTACAAAAATTGAAATATGTATTTTCTCCCATGTCAATTATAGATTTACTTGCAATACTCCCTACATATAGGCCTTTGAGAATACTGAGATTTTTTTTAATTTTTAGACTTTTAAAAGTTTTTAGATATACAAAGAGTCTGAATTCTTTTTTTAAAGTTTTAAGTGATAAAAAGTTTGAATTTAATTTCTTATTTTTTCTTGGTGTCTTTACCATTTTTATATCTTCTACTGTGATGTATGTATTTGAAGGAACAGGTAATAATCCAAATATAAATTCTTTTTTAGATGCTGTTTATTGGGCTATTATAACAATCACTACTGTTGGATATGGAGATATTGTTCCAGTAACGCTTGGCGGCAAGGCTGTCACCTTGGTGTTAGTAAGTGGTGGTTTTTTGATTTTGGTACTAGCCACATCCATTGTAACCAATGCACTTTCTGAAAAAATTGAGATAGTCCATGAAAATAAAATACTCGCACAAGCAAATAAAATTTCACATCTTATTATTGTTTTTGGCTTTGGAAGAATGGGCCAAACTTTAGCGAGTGAATTAGAAAAAGGGTATAAAAAATTTATTGTCGTTGATAAAGAAGAAGCCAATATAATTAAAGCCAAAGAGCTTGGATATTTGTATATGAAAGCAGATGCCTCGCAATACAGTGTGATAGAAAATTTAGTGTTCAATAATGACGTAGAAAGAGTAGTCATTACTACGGAAAATGATGCGCTGAACCTTTCTATTCTTTTAACCATCAAAGCAGAGAATAGTAATATAGAAGTAATTGTACGTTCGAATAGTGACGAAAATGTAAAGAAATTTAAAATAGCAAATGCGGATTATGTCATATTTCCTTATGAAAGTGTTGCCGAAATGGCGGTAGAATATATTGGAAATTTTGTTAATTTTGATGCTATCGATAGTATTTTACTCAGAAATAGTTCTATTACGCTTGATGAAATAAATATTTTAGATACCAATAGCATGATTGGAAAAAGCATCTCTCAAATTGGCATGGAAGAGTTGAGTATTATCACTATTGCTGTCTTAAAAAATGGAAAAATGAAGAATTTTATTTTTAATCCAGATTGTGAAAACTATATATTAGAAGTCAATGATTCTTTGGTTGTGATTGGGGAAGAAGACAATATTAAAACAATTAAAAAGAACATAACAAGGCAGTTAGCATGATAAAAGTAGTTTTGTTTGGCTATTCAAAAACGGGTCGTGAACTTGCTAAGCTTTTGAAGGACGATGAGTACGAATTAATCATCATTGATGAAAATCCACATCAGGTAGCTGAGGCTAATAGTGATGGTTTTTTTGCGCGACACTCTACATTTAAAGATGATACACTTCTTTTTGAAAGTGGCATTGGAGAGGATGTTGAAATACTTTTTTGTGTATCAAATGATGATAGCTTGAATCTTTTTGTTACATTATCTGCTAGGTATATTGATAAAGATTTAAAAATTTTAACACTAATTTATAAAAAAGAAGATGAAAAGAAGATGCTTCTAGCGGGAGCAAATAGAACCATTAGTCCCTATGATGTTGGTGCTATCAAAGCATTTAGAATAATTGATAAACCAAAAGTTTCTAAGATATTAAATCTTTTTGCTTTGCAAAGTAATAAATTGTCTATTTCCGAAATAACGATACCAAAAGATTCAATTCTTGATGGTAGCCATTTTAATAATATACCTATTTTTAAAGAGAATAATATTATTTTTTTAGGAATTTTAAATAAGGATATAGAAGGAAACTTTATATTGTTTTCAAAAGAAACGGATTATAAAATTGATGGTGGTGATACAATTGTAACCCTTGGAAGTAAAACTAATATAAAAAAATTTAAACAAGAAATAGGTGTAAAATGAGTATAGCAGTGATTGGTGCTGGAAAATGGGGAGAAGCGTTGTATTTTGCATTAAAACAAAATAATGAATGCGTCATTACTTCTAGAACAAAAAAGGACATACAGGGATTTGTTACGTTAGAAGAAGCGTTAAGCGCTCAATATCTTGTCATTGCGCTACCTGCCCAAGTTATTCGTGGGTGGCTGAGGGACAATTTTATTTTTAGCGGACAAAAAATTTTAGTGGCCGCAAAAGGTATAGAAAAAGGATCAGGTGCTTTTTTAAATGATATCTATAAAGAATTTGTACCGGAAAATAATTTAGCATTTCTTTCTGGGCCATCTTTTGCCGCCGAAGTGATCCAAAGTTTGCCTACATGTGTGGTTATTAATTCCACAAATGAGCGATTATCTAAGGAATTTGCATCTTTTTTTCCAAACTTTATAAAAACATACACGTCAACTGATGTGATTGGTGCGGAAATTTGTGGGGCATATAAAAATGTTTTAGCAATTGCAAGTGGCATTTGTGATGGCTTGGAATTGGGAAACAATGCGAGGGCTAGTTTGATTTCAAGAGGATTAATCGAAATGAAACGCTTTGGAAAATTCTTTGGTGCACAGGATGATACATTTTTGGGATTAAGTGGAGCAGGAGACTTGTTCTTAACAGCTTCTAGCACATTATCAAGAAACTATAGAGTTGGCTTTGCTCTTGCCTGCGGAAAAGATATTGATACTATTTTGGTAGAACTTGGAGAAGTTGCAGAGGGAGTTTTTACAACTTACGCAGTTGAAGAGTTATCTAAAAGAAATGATATTTATACACCTATTGCGGCAGAAGTGTATAAAATTTTAAACGGAAAATCGCCTAAGAGCAGCTTAAAAGATTTATTGGCTACAACATGACAGGAAAAAGAGGCAACGTGATACTAATTAAGAATGCAAAAATACTTTTAGAAAATGGCACAGCAATAAGTGATGTTTTAATTGAAAATGGTAAGATAAAATCAATTGAAAAAAACATTCAACTAAAAGAGGATGTAAAAGTTATAGATGCGAATGGCGCCTATCTTTTACCTGGTTTAATTGATTTAAATGTTCGACTGGCAAATTCTGAACTGCATAAAGATTCATTGAATAAATTGACCAAAACATCGCTACATGGGGGTGTTACAACGTCAGTTATTATGCCTGATTTCAGGCCTCGTTTAGATAGTTCTACTCTTTTAGAACACTTTATGCTAAAAGCAGAAAATGAAGAAGCAGACTTACATGTAGCCGCTCCTTTAGTGAATGTTGATGAGGATAGATTAAATAATATCGCTACGCTTTTGAAAAATGGTGCAACAGCAATATGGGCAAAATCATCTATTAATTCAAATCTGTTAAGACGCGGCATTCAGTACGCTAAGATGAAAAATGCTCCATTGTTTTGTGAGTGTTATGATGCAAACTTGGATGATGATGGTGTCATCAATGAAGGGCAAGTCTCTTTTAGGCTTGGACTTTCAGGTATTTCAAAACTATCTGAGAGTTCTGCGGTTGCAAAAGTGGCTGAAATAGCTTCATCCTATAATGTTAAAATTGTTTTTAAATCACTCTCTACGAAACGTTCAATTGATATAGTTAAAAATTATAAAAAACATTGTAAAGATATGTACAGTGAAGTATCCATCCATCACTTATGTAAAAACGATGAGAGTTGTGATGGATTTAATACGTATGCAAAGACCCATCCACCGCTAAGAGAAGAGAGTGAGCGTTTGGCAATTCTTGATGAGTTAGCAAGTATTGATGTGTTAACATCTGCACATTCTCCTCGTTCTGTTGTCTATAAAGATGTTTCTTTCGAAGATGCTGCTTTTGGTATCGGTTCAATTGAAGAGTATTTATCGATTTGTTATACATATTTAGTAAAAAGTGACATCATCTCAATGGGCCGCTTGATGCAAATGTGCTCAAAAACTCCAGCTAAAATTTTAGGTTTAGAAAATTGTGGAAAAATAGAAATAGGTTTCCGTGCTGATATGGTTTTATTTGATGAAAAAGAGTCACAAGTCATCAATAATAAAACATCTATTTACAATAAAGAAAAACTTTTTGGAAAAGTTTTAGCGGTTTTCAAGAATGGAAAAATCATAGAGTTATGATAAAAATAAAATTATTTTATATAATGCTAAATAGAAGGATAGAACTTGAGAAATCAACCAAAATACAATCTTTTTAAAAATACAACTTACGCATTAAAAGGTTTAGTTGACATAGTGAAAACAGAAAATTCTTTTAAAATAGAGTTGGCTATTGTTTTTGTTTTGGTTCCAGTTCTTGTCCTCATCGACATTGAACTTATTGAAAAAATGATACTGTTTATAACCTTGATGGGTATGTTGATTGCGGAGGCAATAAACAGTGCAATTGAGCGAGTAGTAGACTTGGTTACACTTGAGCATAATAAAATGGCTGGACGCGCAAAAGACGTTGGTAGTAGTGTCGTTTTTTTAAGTATTGCAGTGTTTGTTACGGTATGGTTTTTTGTTTTGTTCACTCATTTTAGTAATATATTTTAGCTAAATAGAGTCCGCTTGGTGGAACTAAAGAAGTGTTGTGCTTTTTAATCGTATGTAACTGTTCTTCAAGTTGCACAACATTTAAATTTTCACTCATAACTTTGAGAGCAAAATGACTCATCATACGTACTTGACTTCTTAAAAATGAATTTCCCAAAAAATATGCAATTGTAAAATTTTTATACTCATAGGCTCCGGCTTTAAAAATTTCTCTTACGTCAGTTTTTGTGGTACTTCCCATTTTTTTGAAGTACTTAAAATCATGAATACCAATAAAGTTTTTTAAAATTACATTGAGTTTTTTGGTGTCTAAATCCTTTACATGCAGAGCATATTGAGCATAAAATGGATTATAGGTACCCGTATAAAGGACATATCTGTAAAGTCTTTTATGTGCAGCAAATCTGGAATTAAAAGAATCAGGAACAGCTTCTATGTTTTTTATATAGACACTTGGCGCCAGCATATAATTTAGTGTGTTTTTTAGTTTTTCAAAATCAGACCAGTAGGATGGAATTTCACAATGCGCCACTTGTGCCATTGCATGTACGCCAGCATCAGTCCTTCCACTGCCAGTTATAGTGGTATTTATATTTATTTTTTTGAGAGCTTTTGTAATGTGTCCAGCCACTGTTACTATTTTATAATCGTTTCTTTGAATCTGAAAACCAGAAAAACGACTGCCATCATAAGAAAGTGTGATCTTTGCTCTTATCATTAGTATCTCAGAATTATTTTTTTTCTATAATATAAATATGAAGTAATTGCACTTATGCTGACAGTCACTAAAACAGCACCAAGGCCGATATGTTCAACAAGTAGGACACCAGGAACCATATAGCCTAAAATCACTACTGCTATCATAAAGTTAATTTTACTTTTTTCATATCGGTACGTTACTATGCCAAAACTTATGGCAAAAAGAACAGTCGCCAGTGGGAATAGGGCAATGAGTAGAAAAAAAGCCAAGTCTTTTTCTCTTTTATCATCGTGAAGTGCTTCAATCCAGTAGGAGTAAATATCCTTAACCTCACTGATATGGTCTTTAGGGTCAGCTTTTATATACATTTTTGCAAAATCTACTTGTTCAATTTTATCTATTGAAATTTCAAAAGCTTTACCAGTGTTAAGGTTTAATCTCAATTTGCCGTTTATATTTTCGATATCAGCACCCAATGATGTGATTATTTTTTGTTTATTTGTGATTGTATTTTCTTGATACAGAACAATTCCGCTATAACTATCTGTTTGATCACTTTTATCAATAAATACTAGCCAGTCTGAAAATTTTTGCCCAAATTCTGTAGCTTTTATATTGAACTTTGCTTCCGCTCTTTTATAATCAATAAAGTTTGCGTTTAACTGTTTTGCAGTTGGTATTAAAACTAAAATATTGACTATCAATAGTAGTGACACAATCGATGAGACTATGATAAAAAATTTTGCAATTTTATTGGGTGCATACCCTAATGTAAAAAGAACAATAGTTTCATTTTCCTTTGAGAGATTAAATAGAGATACGCTTAACGCAATAAAAAAAGTTACGGGAAGAGTATAGATTAGAATGTTTGGCAAAAGGTATAAATACAGTAGTAATAATTCAAAAAAGTTTATTTTTACAACAGAAGTAATAAGTGAAATTTTAATAAAAAAAATAATAGAGGCTATGAAAAATAGTGTAAAAAACAGTGAAGAAAAGACTCCACTGAAGCTTTTAAGTAGATAGTGACTGACTCTACCCATAAATATAATTCAACACGATATGCATTTGAGATTTAAATGACCAAGTGATAAAGAGTCCCAACGTCAAAAAAGGTATAAAGGGGAGTTCAAAGCCTTTTTTAGAGACAATTAAAAATGCTGGAAGCGCAATAACAGCGGAGATATAAATAGCAGCCATTCCAAGTTCTACTCCAAGTACCGCACCAATGATTGCCGCAATTATTATGTCAGCTTCACCCATAGCTTCTTTTTTAATCACCCATGATACAAAGATACGTAGTAGTGCAAACCCTCCTGCGAAAAGTAGTGCATCATTTACGCTAGTCATAAAGTCAGCCATAAAAAGTGATACAATGAGCGCCGGAATACTCAGGTTGTCTGGGACGGCTTTGTATTTTAAGTCAATAACACTCAGTGCCAAAAGCATTGAAAAAAGAATAGCACTAATGCCAGCTGCTAAAAGATTTTCATTTTTATAATATGATAAGACAAATATAAATGTTGTTAGTATCTCTATGATAGGATATTGTATAGATATTTTTGTTTTACAAAACGCACATTTCCCTCCAAGAAAAATCCACGATAAGAGGGGAATGTTGTGATACCATTTAAGCGGATGTTGACATGTAGGACAATGTGAAGCAGGCATCGATATACTTTTTCCTTCGGGAAGCCTTATTATGACTACATTTAAGAAAGAGCCGACACAAAGACCAATTAATCCAAAAAATAAAAATTCCATTATAACGCTCCAAATTTTCTAGTTGTACTTACATATTTTGTAAGGATAGTTTTTAGTTCACCACAGCTAAAATCAGGCCAGAGTGTACTCGTGAAAAATAGTTCAGCATACGCTGCTTGCCAAAGTAAAAAGTTTGAAAGCCTTTGGTCTCCACCCGTTCTGATGAGTAAATCAACATCAGGAAACAATGATGTGTCAAGTAGAGTTGATAGGTCTTGTTCGCTTATCTCTTTGCCATTTTTTATTGCACTATTTACGGCTCTTGTTATCTCATCTCGTGATCCATAATTGATGGCCAAGATTTGCACCATTCCACTACATGTAGAAGTTTCACTCTTTACATGGTGAATTGATGCTTGCAGGGCAGGAGAAAATCTACTAATATCACCAATAACTTCAAAACGTATATTGTTTTTTATCAAAATTTCTAATTCTTGCTTTAAAAATTTTGCAAGAAGTTTCATTAGAAATGCTACTTCAGTTTTTGGCCTTTTCCAGTTTTCAGTACTAAATGCGTATAGTGTCAAATATTCTATACCATTTTCTGCAGCATATTCTGTAATAGTTCTTACATTTCTAGCACCTTCTTCATGTCCAAATGCTCTTTTTTTGTCTTTTCTTTCCGCCCATCTTCCATTTCCATCCATAATGATTGCCAAATGTTTCATTTTTAACCTTGCAAATTAAGTATCAATTTATCCTCTTTATAGAAAGGATTTATGTTTGTATATGTCATATATTTTTAGAGTGCTCCACAATTTTTAAAGCGATTCCAAATTTACTTGATAATTCAAACTTTTCGTTGCTATTCTTTGTGATAAATAGAATTTCATTGTCATCACTTCCAAAATTATTCTTATTATCTAGGATATTGAGACAGACAGCATCGAGTGATTTTTTTGATAACATATTTTTCGCACTCTCCAAAGCATTTTCTTTATCCATCTCAGCTTTAAATCCTATAGTTTTTATACCTAATTTATTGATATTAAGTAAAATATCTTCGTTCTTTTTGAGTTCTAAATTCCAAATTTCACCTAAAGTATCTTTTTTGAATTTACCGCTAGAGCTTTGAGATGGAACAAAATCACTAATAGCCGCACACATAAATAAGTATGCGCCAGTTTCTAAAGAGTCTTCAATCGAACTTTTAAACTCTTTGCTAGAGTTTACATGTAAGAGGGTCATTCCTCTGAGGTGGATACTATCAGGCTTGGAAGTCACCAAAGTCACATTTGCGCCTTTAAGATAAAAAGCATAAGCAAGAGCATTTGCCATTTTACCACTTGAAAAATTTGTAAGACACCTCACGTCATCAATTTTTTCAATACTTCCACCGCCGCTGATAATCACTTTTTTATCAGCCCAAAAATCATCGCTCAAAAGTTCTTTTGCGCTTAAGTCAAATACGTCTTGAGGGTCACTCATCGCTCCAATTCCCATATCATTGCACGCTAAAAGTTTTGATTGAGGCTCACTGATAATAAAACCTAAATTTTGTAATTTATTTAAACTCTCTCTTGTGATTGGATTTAAAATCATATTGGTATTCGCAGATGGAGCTATAATGATTTTTTTACTAAAGGCGAGTATCGTTTGTGTGAGAAGATTATCAGCGATTCCAGCCGAGAGTTTATTGATTGTATTGGCGCTAATAGGAGCAATGACAAATAGTTCCGCCCATTTTCCTATATGAATATGGTTGTTGTCATTTGACCAACTCTCAGTCTGTGCATGTAAGACTTCATTTTGACTTAAAGCTTCAAATGTAAGCGGGGTGATAAATCTTTTTGCTTCCTCACTCATAATCACTCTAACATTGGCATTGGCTTTAATATACAGACGGATTAATTCCAAAGTTTTATAGATGGCGATGCTTCCAGTGACGCCGATTAAGATATTTTTATTTTTGAGCATCATTTTATCCCGAAAAATTTATAGAAAAAACCATTGACAACTTTTAATGGTGCTCTATTTATGGCAAGTGAGCCTTTTTTGATATCTTGTGTTACGGTTGTTCCTGAAGCGATAATGACGTCATCTTCTATGGTAATTGGCGCTATAAGTTGAGAGTCGCTTCCAATAAAAACATTTTTACCTATGATGGTCTTGTATTTACTTTTTCCATCATAATTACATGTGATTGTACCACATCCTATATTGGTTCCCTCATCAATTTCACAATCTCCAAGGTAGCTTAAATGTCCAGCCTTTACTCCACTTAGTGTAGATTTTTTGATTTCTACAAAGTTTCCAATATGAGACTCTTTTATTTTGGATTTTGGTCTTATTCTAGCCATCGGCCCTATGCTAGAATTTTCTACAACACTGTTTTCAACCACAGAGTTCATTTTGATATGAGAGTTGATGATGCGAGAACCACTTAAAAGTGACACTCCATTTTCTACGATGGATTCACCTTCTATGACGACATCGCTTTCTATGTAGATGGTATCGGGAAGTCGCATTGTCACTCCCGCTTCCATGAAGTCTTTTTTAATTTTTTTTTGCATTAAATTTTCGGCAATAGCTAGATGATATTTTGAATTGATTCCCATAAAGATTTCTTCATCTATAAGAATTGTTTTAACACTTAGTTTTTGCTCATTTGCAATACTCACTAAGTCTGTAATGTAGTATTCTTTTTGGTTATTGTTATTGGTCAGTTTCGGTAGATTTTCATTTAAAAACTTTGTGTCGAAAAGATACACTCCGGCATTGACACTTTTAACTTTTTTTTCTTCTTCACTGGCATCTTTTTCTTCAACAATTTTTACTACATGTTGTTGATCATTTAAAATCACTCTTCCATAACCAGTAGGTGTTTTCGTTATAAAACTACTCATTACTACTTGAGCATTGGTGTCAAAAAAAGCTTTCATATTCTCTGATTTCAAAAGAGGCATATCACCATTCAAAATTAAAATTTTTGCATAACGAGGTTTCATTCCCATGATAGCACCACCAGTGCCAGGATAGTTTTGGTGGTCTTGGATAATATAATTGATATTTACAAAGTGCTTATCCATTTCTTGTTTTATAAGCTCTGCTTGATGGAATACTACGACATTGATATCGTCTGAAATTTTTTGGGCTTCTTTAATGATGTGATAAAGCATAGGAAATCCGCTGATAGTGTGCAAAACTTTTGGCAAGCTAGATTTCATTCTCGTGCCAAATCCAGCGGCCATTATAGCTATCGAGACGCTCATTTTTATTATCCTCTAATTTTATTATTTAAGTAGGCAATATTCTAACAGAAAATTGTTTTAAGCGTGATAAAATCAATAATTTTTAGTATTGAGGTAATTTTTAGATGACTAATCTTTCAGCTTATTTTCTAGACTTTTTGCATAATAGGATATTGGGTAAGTCAGTGCAAGATAGCCTAATGCTAAAGGTATATAACTCTCGAGAGTTGAGTAAGTGTAAGCATTGACTTCTTGTGCATTCATTGTAAACTCATTGATTGAAATGATTGAAAGAAGGGATGAATCTTTAATTATTGATGCAAGTTGTCCTGTAAGAGGTGGGAGAATTCTTTTAAAGGCTTGTGGAAAAATGATATAGAGATAGGATTTAAGGGGAGAAAAACCGAGTGACTTTGCAGATTCATACTGCCCTTTTTCAATACTTTTTATACCAGCTCTGATAATTTCACTCACGTATGCTCCTGCGAACATGGCTAAGATAACTGTTCCGACTATGTATCTATTGTTAAAACCTAGGTTACTTGCAAAGACATAAAAGAAGATTAAAATTTGAACCAAAAGAGGTGTGCCTCTGATTACTTCTATGTTAAATCTTGAGAAAAATCTTAAAATTATAAACTTTGAGTTTTGTCCATAGGCAAGTATTACACCTATAATAAGACTAAGAATAAGTGCAAAAAATGAGATATAAATCGTCATTAAAAAACCATCAATAAACTTTTGCCTATACCCATATATGGCATCCCACTGAAATTCATAGCTTATAGATGTAAACATAAAATAAAATAGCGTAAATATAGCAGAACTAAGTATGAAAAAATTGAAGATGTAAACAACTTTATTGGTTTTTACATCTTCTTTTTGGTCAATTTCTTGTATAAAAAAATCTTTAAATTTTAAGATCACTTATCCTTGTACTAAAAGAAAAATGGAATACCGAGCTTATCAAATGACGCTCTAGCTTCTGTTAAATATTTTTTAGATAACTTATCAAAAGTACCATCACTCTTTGCTTGCTTTATAAAAGCATTTACTTTTGTTTTTAATTCTTTATTCCCTTTTTTAATAGCCATTCCCCAACTCTGTGGATCTTTCTGGAATGGCGTAAGAAGTGCAACGGTGGTATCTTGGTGTTTTACCCAATTTTTATATACCGTTAGCTGTCCATAAATAAAGGCATCTGCTTTATTTTGTATCACTTCAATGACTGCAGCATTTTCTTTATCAAAAATTAATAGCTCAGCATTTTTTAGATATTTGCTAGCATATATGTGCCCAGTCGTACCTTTTTTAACAGCGACTGTTTTACCTTTTTGATTTAAATCTGTGATATCTTTTACACCACTTTTTGTATTTGTTAAAATTGCTAAGTTTGTTTGAGCATAAGGCACTGAAAAATCTACAGTTTTTGCTCTTTGTTTAGTGATAGTCATGGATGAGATAATTAAATCTACTTTATTTGTTTTGAGAGAGGGAATAAGACCATCCCAAGCGATATTTTCTATTCTCACCTCGCGACCTAAGTATTTTCCAAGAGCGTAGGCTAATTCAACGCTAACTCCAGTAGGCTTTCCATCTTTATCACTCATCTCAAATGGAGGATACTGCAATTCCATGCCAACGACTAAGGGCTTTTGAGCAGCAGTCAATGAGGTTAAGGTTAAAAATAGAGTTGCAAGTAACGTAAATATTTTCTTAAACATAGTGTTCCTTTTAAATTTTTTTGTCATTGTAGTGATACTTTTCTTACGAAATGGTTAGTTTATGAATCTAGCCCACTTTGAAAAGTTTTATGTTCTTTTTGAATAACAATGTTCTTTTGCCTCTCTTTTTTAATGATATCTTTTTCAACAAAAAGAGGTTTTCTCGTTTTCGGATCCATCTGCGTATAGTACATTAAAGTAGAGTAGGTTGATGGAGTGGGGGTAAATACTTGAGCTTGTTCAGGATTCATTTTTAAAACATTCGTTGCAAAATCTTTTAAGTTGTGCATATTTTCATCTTTACATCCAGGGTGCGCGGCTATAAGATAGTAAGTCAAAAACTGGTTTTTACCCGATTCTTTGTTGAGTTTGTCAAAGAGGACTTTAAAATTTACAAGAGATTGTTTCCCAGGTTTTCCCATATAAGCCAACACTTCATCATCTATGTGCTCAGGTGCCACTTTCATTTGACCACTGATGTGGTGATTGACAATTTCTTTTAGATAGTTATACCCGTTTAACTTGTCATCGGCTATCAGGTCGTAACGTATCCCTGAGGCGATAAAAGCTTTTTTTATACCCTCAATTGAGCGTATTTTTCGCAAAAGCTTTATTTGCGGTGTATGGTCTATCTTCATAGCTTTGCACATGACCGGGGTCATACACGCTTTATGTTCACATGTACCTTTTTTTACTTTTTTGACACATTCAAATCCGTACATGTTTGCCGTAGGTCCTCCCACGTCGGAGATGATTCCTTTAAAGTTTTTATCTTTTGTAAAACTGGTTGCTTCTTTGAGAATAGATGCTTCACTTCTGCTTCTTATGGTTCGTCCTTGATGCACTCCAATGGCACAAAAATTACACTCACCGTAACAGCCTTGATGGGTTGTGATAGAAAATTTTATCGTCTCTAGCGCTTTTACTTCACCGGAGGGTTGGTGATAGGGATGTAATTCACGCTCAAAATCAAGGTCGCTGACGTCATCAAGTTCTTCGGTGCTGAGATAAATTGAAGGTGGATTTTGTATCAAATATCTAGTATCCACTTTTTGACACAAGCCTTTTGCACTGATTGGGTCATTGTTTTTGTAAAAATCATCAAACATATCTATAAATCTATTTTTATCATTCAAACATTCATCATGACTGGCGATTTGAAGGTAGTCGGGTTTTGGCTCTTTCGCGATATAGCTTAAGCCTCTTATATCTGTGACATCTTCATTGTTTTTAAGTGCGTCAGTAAACTCTATCACACTATTTTCCGCCATCCCGTAGATGAGATAATCAGCTTTTGCATCAAAAATGATAGGTTTTCTAAGTTTATTGGACCAAAAATCATAATGCGTTACACGCCTCAGACTAGCTTCAATTCCGCCAAGAACTAAAGGAACTGTCTCTTTAAAATGTTGTCTGATCAGATTACAATAAACTAGAGTTGCACGGTCTGGACGCTTGTCATTTTTGCCACCAGGGGTATAATCATCAGTATTTCTAAATCGTTTAGTCGCGGTATAGTTTGAAACCATAGAATCAACACTACCCCCACTAACTCCCCAAAAAAGTTTAGGTTCTCCCAGTCTTTTTATATCATCGCCATTACTAACATCAGGTTGTCCAATGACTCCTACACGATATCCGGCTTTCTCTAAAAGTTTTCCTATCACAGAAATTCCCATGTAGGATGAATCTATGTAAGCATCTGAAGTAATAAGAATAATATCTAATTTTTTCCAACCTCTTTTTTTCATTTCTGCACGTGTTGTTGGTAAAAACATTATTTAACGATTCCTTTTTTTAATATCACTCGATTATCTACAAAACCAATTCCTGCTATTTGAGCAAGACCGTTGTGAAATTTGAACCTAAAAATTCTTTCAAAATTGAAGGTATGATTACTTTATCCTTAAGCTAAACTGATGATGGTGGTGGGATCTGGTTGCATAATTAGTCCTTATCTCTTTTGGAGCATTTTAGCACTTTAAAACTTTATCTCTAATCCTACGTTTGAGGCATTTCGATAAACAAAAAATGAGAGTTGTCCAAAGCTTCTACATGTAAGGTTTGCTCCTCTATAATTTCCATAGCATCAGAAGGATTTAGTATAATATTATTGATGCTGGAATTTCCTTCTATTTGCACAAAATAGATTTGTCTATTTTTATTTATCGTAAAATCTATTGTGCCATTTTTTTCTAGCTCACTCACATACATATTAATGTCTTGGTGAATTTTAACTTTTGCATCACCTTCTTGGTTTGAAACAATGTGTAAAAGTTTATTTTTACGTTCTTTATGTTTGTATAACTCTTCACCATAAATCGGCTCCATGCTATTTTTTGGAGGTAAAATCCAGATTTGAAGCAATCGTAAATCTTCACTTTTGTGGTGGTTGTACTCAGAGTGTAAAATTCCTGTTCCTGCACTCAAATACTGGACTTCACCTCTTTTTAATGTCCTATCATTTCCCATAGAATCTTTATGGGTAATTTGCCCATTAACAACATAGGAGATAATTTCCATATCTTTATGAGGATGTGTCCCAAACCCACTGTCTGGATGAACGATGTCATCATTTAACACTCTTAACACCCCAAAATTCATATTTTTAGGGTTATAATAGTCGGCAAAAGAGAAGTGAAATCTACTTTCTAACCAACCAAGATTTGAGACATGCATTTCGTTTTTAGATATCTTTTTTAGCATAATTTATTCCTTAAATATTATAGTGTCCATGGACTGATTGCCATACATGTAGGTGTCGTTAAGCGATTGTCCTACGTTGTTTTTTGATGCTCCTATGCTAACAAACAATGGCAAGATATGTTCTAATGTGGGATGATTCTTGGCAGTATCTGGAGCTAGTTGGATAAATTTTTTTAAACTATCTATTTCACCAGTTTCAAGTTTTCGAGCCATCCAATCTCTAAAATTTTTAGCATAGTGTTGTACGGGTGCATCAATTTGCCAAACAGAGTCTTGCAGATTGTGCGTCATGCTACCGGTTCCAATAATTAAAGAATTTTTTCTAAAAACTTGTAGCGCTTTTCCTATTTTTAGTAATTCATTGATGCCTAACTCTAAGGGAAGAGATAACTGTATGATTGGAATATCAGCTTTTTCATAGATGAGACTAAGAGGTGACCAAACACCATGGTCATAGCCTTCTCTTTGTGCATCTTTGGTGATTTGCATACCATTCTTTTGTAAAACATTAATGATATTATCGACCATATCAGTATCATTTTTGGCAGCGTATGTTTTATTGTAAAGCGCTTGTGGGAATCCATAAAAATCATAGATTAATTTTGGATTAGCATTGGAGAGTATTTTAAGCTCAGGTGTGACCCAATGCGCTGAGACAATAATGATGTATTCTGGTTTATCAAACATCAACGGCAGATTTTTAATAAAATCTGCCGTTTGATGTTCCATCATACAAAGGGCCGGTGACCCATGTGATATAAATAAAGTTGGAAACATTGGTTTATTTTGCGTGACTTCCGTCACAATAAGGCGCATTTGAAGTTTTCTTACATGTACACAAATGGTAATCTTTTGTTTCGGTTACACTAAACTTCATTGGTGCAAAATCAGATCCTTTGTGAGCACTATCACATAAAACTCCATCTTTACTTTCTCCACAAGTACAGAATAAATAATTTTTATCTGCTTCTAGCGTTACGTTTAGTGGTCCTGACATAATATATCCTTTTTTATTTATTTGACTAAAATTCCTTCTAGCTCAATATCTATTCTTACTGTTTTCCCAACAAGAACTCCGCCAGCTTCCATCACCTTGTTCCACTTAAGACCAAAATCTTCTCTATTGATTTTACCGTTCAATGACAATCCTGTTCTAGTATTTCCCCAAGGATCTGTAATGGTACTATTTTTTTCTAATTTAACTTTAACTTTTTTTGTAACACCATGTAACGTAAGTTTTGCATAAGCTGTATCACCTTCAACTCTTACTAGTGCAAAGGATATAACCTTGTCAAAGTTACTGTGATTTTTGTAACTTTTTTAATAGATTAAATAAAGTTTCCATCTCCTCAATACTGAATGCTTTAAAATATTCTTCAAAGTTCTTAGCATGACCGGGAAACAACTTTTCTATAACATCTCTGCCACTTTGTGTGATGGAGAGTATTGAAGCTCTTTTATCTTGTGCATTAGGTAGGGAATTAATATAACCATCACGTTTCAAGTTTTTTAGTACAACAGTAATATTACCAGGGGTACTCATCGTTAGTTTTGTAATAGAACTAACATTTAAATTACCCTTATGATAGAGCACTTCTAACACTTGAAATTGGTTCATCGTTAAATTAAACGATTGAATATAAAACAGCTCTTTGGCTCTAATCTTATTGAAAGACCTGAATATCTGCATCCAAGTCCGCATAGAGTTATCTGCTCTAATACCATAGCTTTTTTTTGTTTTGTTATTCATACTAATTTCCTCCTAATTAAAATTATAGTACTAATTAGTATTAATGTCAAGACTGTTTTTTTAATGATGTGCGGAATGACATAAAATGACTTAGTTCATTAGACTTTTTTAAGCAAAGTATATTACTGTTATGTAACGTATATATAATAAAATAATTTGGATTTTTAGCTATTTAATTATAAATATCACTATTTTTATTTTTACATGTAAAAAACTCTTTCAAATGACCTATACAACTGTACCCCATATTTAAGATGCTCTCTTTCGAATTGCCACCAATATGGGGCGTGCAGATAAGGTTTTGCAATGCTATAAGTTCTTGATCTTCCACAGGCTCTATCGCAAACGCTTCTAGTGCTGCCCCTGCAATTTCACCCTTTTGAAGTGCCATTTTGAGTGCTTCTTCATCGATGATGCCACCACGTGCCGTGTTGATAATAAACGCATCTTTTTTCATCATTTGAAACTCTTTTCTAGAAAATAATGCATGCGTTTCTTGGGTTAAGGGTAAATGAATAGAGATAATATCGCATTCTGCAAGAAGAATCTCTTTTGAGGCAAACGTAATGCCGTATTTTCGCGCTTCTTCATGGTTATGTGTACGATTGTAGACTAAAATACGGCAATGAAACGGGGCTAAAAGTTCAACAACTCGCTTGCTAATATGCCCAAATCCAAATAAACCGATGGTTTTGCCACTAAGCTCTCTTCCTCCAGCTACTTTCCAAATGCCTTGCTTCATAAGGCTTGTTGAACTATATAAATTACGCAAGAGAGTGAGCATAAAGCCAAGCGTTATTTCAGCTACTGAGTTAGCATTGGTGCCTCCACTCCAACCCAAAGCAATGCCTCTTTTTTGCATTGCTTCAAGATCAAGATTATCAAGTCCAACACCGTAACGAGATAGGATTTTCAAGGTAGGGCACTGAGCCAATATATCATCATCAATGACTTCTCTACCCACGATTGCCGCATCAACTCCTTGCAAAAAAGCGATGATATCTTCTTTGGTTTTTAAGCGATTATCATGGTTACATGTAACATCACTAAATGAAGTTTCAAGCTCTTGCATCAGCTCAAGGTGACGTGAAAAGAGAGGTGAAATAACGGCTATTTTCATTGGATGATTCCTTAGCGCATCAAAAGCTGCTGTTTAATTAGAGTTTTTATACCGCCATTTTCTAAAATAGTTAACACATAATCAGAGAATGGCTCCGCTGACATTATACTGCCTTTTTCATTAGTTATTATACCACTGCTTACATCAAAAGAAATTACATCGCCCTTTTTCACCTCTTTTAAAATGCCCGGACAGACAATCAAAGGAAGCCCTAGATTAATAGCATTGCGGTAAAAAATACGTGCAAAAGATTCTGCAATAATGGCACCTATCCCTACCGCTTTGAGCGTAATGGCGGCATGTTCACGACTGCTACCACAGCCAAAATTGGTCCCAGCAACGATGATGTCACCGTGTTGTACCTCTTTGATAAAAGTTGGGTCGGCTCCATACATGGCATATTTTGCAATATCTTCCACATCGGTGTATTCTACAAAGCGTCCTGGATAGATTTGATCGGTATCGACATTGTTGCCAAAGACAAAAGCATGCCCTTTGATATGTATTTTCATACGTTCTCCTTTGCGATGTACGAAGTTGGATCAACAATTTTTCCCTCTAATGCAGCGGCAGCCACAGCAGCGGGTGAGCCTAGATAGATTTGTGCTTTGGTATCGCCCATACGACCAGGGAAGTTACGATTGGTTGTGGTAATACAGGTTTCTCCGGATGCAAGCATTCCCTGGTGTGTTCCTAAACATGCCGCGCATCCAGGGGTTACAAAAGTAGCTCCAGCTTTTAGCAATGTTTGAACATAACCCTTCTCCATTGCTTCAAGTAATACCCCTTTTGAAGCAGGAACAATGACAAAGCGTGTACGGGACGAAACTTGTTTATCTTTTAAAATCCTTGCAGCTATGCCAATATCGTCGCATCTACCTCCCGTACACGAGCCCAAATAGGCTTGGTCAATTGGTGTGCCAATAAATTTTGTAACATCATAGACGTTATCGACACTTGATGGTGCAGAAATTTGCGGCGTGAGTGTTGTGACATCAAACGAAATTTCATCTGCATAGACAAAATCAGGATCTGTTTCATAAATTTCATAAGGACGAGTCACTTTTTCATTTAAAAATGCCATCGTAATGTTATCTGGCTGAATGTAGCTCGTTTTTGCACCCATTTCCGTGGTCATATTGCAAAGAGCCATGCGCTCAGAAATACTCAAATATTGGAGGGTTGAGCCACTAAACTCCACTGCCTTATAGACAGCAAAATCAGCCTTAAGTTCACCTATAGCATACAAGATTATGTCTTTAGCATATACACCATGCGGGGGTTTGCCCTCAAAATTAATTTTTATGATTTCAGGGACACTAAACCAGAGTTTGCCTGTTGCTAAGATAATCGCCAAATCAGTTGCCCCCACACCTGTACCAAACGCTCCAAAGGCACCATGTGTGGTCGTGTGCGAATCGGTAATCACCACGATCTCGCCGGGATACGCCAACCCTTTATCTGCTAAGACCTGATGGCAAACCCCTTGGTCAATGTCCATCAAAAGATCAATCCCCTGATCCCAACAAAACGCTCGAAACTCTTTTTGATTTTGTGCTTGCAAGATTGTAGAAGCAGGTGCGTAGTGGTCTAAAAACATGATAACACGGCTTGGGTCATGCACCTTTACACCTCCCATTTCATAAAACGAACGCAAGGCTTGAAGATAAAGATCATTAATCCCTGCCATATCAACCTCACAGTTGATAATTTCACCCGTTTTAACACTCACTTTATCTGCTCTTTTTGCTAGCAGTTTTTCAATGGCATGCATTGTTTATCCTTGAAAAGATTTGAAAAATTATATAATAAATGATTATTTAAAAGCAAATAATACATAATCATTCACAATATAATGAAGTGTAATATATTTTAGGTAAAGGAGATTGAGTATAGAGAAGTGACAAGCGATTTAAACTGCTTGTTACTTCATGATGCTTAATTGTCAAAGACTTCGAATTTGGCACGACCGATTTTGTAAAGATCAGCACCAAACGTGTCGTTGACAACTGTTAATGGAAAATCAACCACTTCAAGTCTTCTAATTGCTTCAGGTCCTAACTCTGGATACGCGACCATTTCTGAGCTTTTAATCTGACGTGCTAAAAGTGCTCCTGCACCTCCAGTGGCGCCAAAGTAAATCGCTTTAGATTTTACACAGGCATCAAGAACATCTTGGTTACGTTTCCCTTTACCAATCATCCCTTTAAGACCTTGTTCATTAATGAGTCTTGGCGAGTATGAATCCATTCTATAAGAGGTTGTTGGTCCTGCACTTCCGATTGGATCACCTGATTTTGGAGGAGTTGGTCCTACAAAGTAAATGACTGCTCCCTTCATATCAAATGGCAAAGGTTGACCAGCATCTAGAAGGTCTATTAGTTTTTTATGAGCTGCGTCACGTGCAGTATAGACTACGCCAGTTAAATAGACAATATCTCCGGCAACAAGTTGTACAACATCTGATTCACTCAAAGGTGGTGTTATATGATAGGTTTTACTCATAAATTTTTCCTTAAAACTTTATATTTATATGGCGACTGCTATGACATTGCACATTTACACTGACTGGTAATGAAGCAATATGGCAAGGATTTTTTTCAATATGAACACCTAAAACAGTTTGTGTCCCACCCATTCCTAGAGCACCAATGCCAAGCTTATTTAAAAGCACCATTAATTCTTGCTCCATTGAATCCAATACTAGGTCTGGATTTTTACTTCCTAAATCTCTAAAAAGAGCATGTTTAGACGAAATAGCGGCCTTTTCAAAGGTTCCACCAATCCCAACACCTACAGTGACCGGAGGACATGGGTTTGGACCTGCATCTGAGATGACTTGTTTAACGTATTCAATAATTCCTTTTCTTCCTTTTGCCGGAGGAAACACTGTAGCACGAGATACATTTTCACTTCCACCTCCTTTTGCAGCAAATTCAATTTCAATTTTTTCACCTTCAACAATATCAAAATGAATGATTGCTGGTAAGTTATAACCAATTTCATTTTGTAAATTGGCTCTCGTCTCCCAATGACAAGTAGAAGCTCTGAAATAGCCTTCTTTATATCCAAGTTCTGTTCCTTCGTTAATGGCTTTTTTTAAGCTTCCACCAATGACTTTTACATCTTCCCCAACTTTGACAAAAAACACAGCCAATCCTGTATCTTGGCAAAGAGGTCTCACTTCATTGGTAGCAATATCTGCATTATCCAAAAGTTGTTTTAGCACTTGTTTACACACATCACTCTTCTCATTCGTGTATGCATCTTGCAATGCTTTATATACATCTTTTGGCAAGTTCGTTCCGCTATATATAATAGCATCTCGTATGCCTTTAACGATGTCTTTGTATTCGATCTCTTTCATAAATCCTCCTTAAAATTATTTGAAATTGTATAATAAATAATTATTTAAAAGCAAATAATGTATAATCATACAAAATATAACGGAGAATAATATGGATTCAAATCTTTTAAAAGTATTTGTAGCTGTAGCGCACCAAAAAAGTATCTCTTTGGGTGCCGAGGCTCTTGGTTTTACTCAGTCTAATGCCACACTTCGCATCAAGCAGTTGGAAAAAACGCTTGGAAAGGCTTTGTTTTATCGTGTACCCAAAGGGGTGATTTTGACACAAGAGGGTGAAAAACTCTACCCCCTAGCTGTGGAAATTGTGCATAAGGTAGAAGAGACTATTTTGCAGATGAAAAATAGTACCCATCAAAAATTGTTAAGAATTGGAACCAGTCAAGCCAATGCTACCATACGGCTGTTGCCCTTTATTGAAAAACTGCAATGTGATTTTCCAAACATGGAATTAGAACTGAATGCAGGAGGTACACCTGATATGATTGATAAACTTTTAGATTATAAAATTGATATTGCATTTATCATGGGTAATCCACAGCACAAAGATATTATCGTGTTAAATCAATTTAATGATGATTTATATATGGTAGAGTCCAAAGAAAAAATAAGTCCCAATACACTTTTAGGGTATCGTACAACAAGTACCCACTTTGATTTTTTTCAATCGTACGAAAAGCAAAAGGGAAATCTTGAATATAAGACAATGATTTTAGAGAACTATGAGGTAATGCTTGGGTGCGTGAAGGCTGGCATTGGCAGAGCATTTATCTCCAAAAAAATTGTTGATAAATTTGGCTATACCGATTATTTAAAATTAACAAAACTACCTGGAAATGAGTGTGATTTAGAGACACGTTTGATATGTAGAAAAGATCATGTACCATTGATTTCAGAATATCTTAGAATGCTTAAGTTGAATTGACTATTCTGTGATTAATATCCATAAAAATGTATTAAATTTTCAAAGAAAGACTACCCAAAAGAAAAACACATAGATTCTAAATATCTTCATGAATATATAACGCTATCTTTTCATTCTACTTTTAATTGTTACAATAAGTAACTCACTCAGTTAACACTTTATCTTTTTTAGATAGATGATGAAATAGAACTTACTTAAATATTTTTAAATTAAATAATGTTATATATTTATTTCAACCCCCTTAAAGTAGAGACTTTCATATTAAAATATACACTTTTTTGATGTGGTAATGATATAAATACTTATAATAAATTTAATAAATATTACTATTAATAATAGTATGTATGATTATATATCATTTGCTTTTCCATAATCATTTATCATACAATCTTTAAAGTCGAAATTTGCATTCTGAAGCGTACGATTCAGGTGCATACTTCTATACACTAAGCGGTGCTTGACGGGCAAGCTAAATTTTATAAACACTACACAAATCAGGAGAAGAATATGAAGTTTTTTTCAATGACAACAGCAGTTGCAACTTTACTTGTAGCAACTTCTTTGATGACTCAGGCGGCTGATTTCCCAGCTAAACAAATGACGTATATCATACCATTTAATGCAGGTGGTGAATCTGATGTATCTGCGCGCTATCAACAATCTGTGTGGGAAGCAGTAACTGGTGAGCCAGTGGTAATTCAGTATCAAGCAGGAGCTGGTGGAGCTAAAGCTTGGTCACAGCTCAATAGTATTCCAGGTGATGGTTATTCTGTAATGGGTATTAATCTTCCGCACACAATTCTTCAGCCTATGTCTGGAAATGTGGGATATAAAACAGAAGATTTGACTCCGGTAAACTACTTTCATTACACTCCAAATGCAATTTTTGTTAATAAAGAAAGTAAGTTTAAAACTCTTAAAGAACTTGTTGATTATGCTAAAGCCAATCCTGGCATGGTAACCTTCGCGGGTTCTGGCTCCAATTCAGCCAACAATCTTGCTGCCGTGACGTTCGACAAACTTGCTGGTATAAACACTACTTATGTACCTTTTTCAGGAACTGGTCCTTGTGTTACTGCTATTATAGGTGGTCAGACAACAGCTGGGTTTAACTACGCTCCATCTGCATTGAGGGTTGGTGATAAAATGCATATGTTGGCAGTGGCCTCGGAGGAGCGTATGCCTGCATTTCCGGATGTACCTACTTTTAAAGAACTTGGTTATGATCTAGTTGGCGGTGCATATAGAGGTATTGCTGTACCAAAATCAACACCAGAAGCACTACGACAACAGATTTCTGATATCGTTTCTAAAATCAACAAAAACCCTGCATTTGTACAAAAGATGGAAGCTGGCGGTTTTGTATTGACTGATATCCCTTATAACAAAATGAATGATTTTATTAACAAAATGACAGAAGAATACACCGCTGGTGCCAAAACTCTTGGAATTATCAAATAAAAGGAGTCAAGTGTGATGGACATTTTCGGTTATCTAATTGACGCACTGACACCATTCAACCTGCTACTAGCATTTGTTGGTGTTACTTTAGGCACAATAATCGGTGCATTACCAGGACTTTCTGCAACTATGGCAGTAGCTGTACTTGTCCCTTTCACTTTCACTATGAATCCCGCATCTGGCATGATTGCTCTGGGAGCTATATATACTGGAGCAATTTATGGAGGTTCTTATGCAGCTATTTTAGTGAATACTCCAGGTACTCCATCAGCAATTGCTACAACATTTGATGGATTTCCAATGGCTAAACGAGGAGATGGTGGTTTTGCTATTTCTCTCGCAACTATATCTTCTGTTATCGGAGGTCTTGTTGGTGGAATAAGTTTGCTATTACTTGCACCTCCTTTGGCCAAAGTCGCATTAGCATTTGGCCCAACAGAGTATTTTTGGCTAGCATTATTTGGACTCACCCTAATAGCAGCACTGTCTGTTGGTAATACTCTTAAAGGACTTATTGGGGCCTGTATAGGCTTGTTTCTCTCAACCATAGGCGTTGCAGTTGTTGGTGGAGATGTTCGCTACACTTTAGATACTCAGTGGCTTTTGGGAGGGATTGATCTCACATCCGCAATTATTGGACTATACTGTATTCCAATACTACTAGATCTTGTTTCAACTCGTAATCCTCATTTAAATCCTCCTGAAACTAGCGGATTACAAATAGGAAAAAGTTTTCGCTATATGTGGAGTAATAAATTGAATGCTATCCGTTCTTCAATTATAGGAACTGTTGTTGGTATTTTACCCGGTGCTGGTGGTTCTATTGCAGGCTTGGTATCATACACTGAGGCCAGGCGAGCATCGAAAACACCTGAGAATTTTGGAAAAGGAGAACCCAATGGTTTAATCGCAACAGAATCAGCAAATAACGCAACTGTTGGTGGTGGATTTATTCCGACTTTGGTATTGGGTATTCCAGGAACACCTCCAGATGCAATTATATTGGGTGCTTTATTGGTCCAAGGCGTCAAGATAGGTCCAACACTTTTTAGTGATCAATCTGGCATAGTATATACCTTTATCTGGGGGCTACTCATTGCTACAGTATTGATGCTTCCTATGGGATTTCTAATTGGCCGCTATGCTTTTAGAACAGTTATAGGTATTCCAAAAGCTCTTTTGACACCAACAGTCGCACTGCTTATTATTATAGGATCTTTTGCTATCCATTCAAATGATCAAGATGCGCAAACAATGGTGATATTAGGATTGCTTTCTTGGTTGTTTATAAAAGCAGGATTTTCTCCCTCTCCTATCGTACTTGGCTTAGTACTTGGTCAAATTGCTGAGCAGGGATTTGTGCAGACTTATCTCATTGGAAATGCATCTGGGCGAATTACCGAAATGTTTTTTGGACGTCCAATCAGCATTGGCATTATGATCGCCGCAGTTATTACATTACTTTATCCTATCGTTGCAGAGCGACGTGCTAAAAAAAGATTGCTGTCTAATATCTCCAGTAAAGCTATACAAGATGCACATGATCCAGATCTTCAAATATCTGAGCCTTCATCTAAGATAGAAAACAAACGTGACTGGGCTGGAGTAATCTATTCTTTTGGTTTTATTTTGCTTGGAGTATTCATGATTTTTGGTACAAAAGAGATATCACAACTCGGTTCAGTATTCCCAAAAACTATCGCTTTTGTAATGATTGCTTTATCAATGCTTTTAATTGGACTCATACTTATGAAGCGCTCTGCTTTGGCAACACAGGTAGAAGAAGAACAAGGTGGTAATATGCATCGTTTTTCTCTTACTGTAGTTATGCTAGGATGGGTATTTTTGTTGCCTATACTTGGTTTTTTTGTGGCTAGTCTTATCTCTTATTTCGCGATAATGTATATCGCTGATTATGAACGTCCTAGCATTCGAATTTGGTTACTTTGGACTCTAATCGGTACTGTTATTGTGGGATCATTTTGGTGGATAATGGCCAACTTACTAAACTTAAGAATGCCAATGGGCATATTTTTTTGATATGAAGAATTATACGATGAGAAGTCGTTGAAATAAAATTACAGTTACATTAGGGCATGGTATTGGCAAAGAGGTTATACCAGTTCATGCATGAGAGGCAATAGTAAAGCCTTTCAACTTAAATCTGCAGTTTAAAGAATTGAATTGTGCCTCTTGTGACTACTATCTCAAACATAATCAATTGTTATTTGTTACACTTTATCTAGAATATTACATAATTATAATAAATAAAAGAGTATTCTACTGTCAATACGAGGAATGAACATGAAAAGAGTCTATATCACAGACAAAATAACTGATCCTTATATCGAAAAAGAAGTTCTAGGAGATGAGTTATCTGATACACTTCATGAAAATATTGAAGTCCTTTTAGTTTGGCATAAAAAGATTCCCAATGAGTTTATTGATAAATTGCCCAATTTAAAAGCGATGGTAAGATATGGTGTTGGTTATGATGTATTTCAAGATCTTGAATATATAAAACAAAAAGGTATTTATGCTTCTAATACTCCTGATTATGGGACCGAAGAGGTAAGTGATGCAGCTATTGCTATGATTATGAATATAGCACGTGGAATCACTAGATATGATTATCAATGTAGAGATTATAAAGATGGCTCTTGGCAAGCAAATACTTTAAATTATATCAAAAGAAATAGTGATTATAAACTGGGAGTCATTGGCGCGGGGAGAATAGGGGGAAGTGTAGTTTTAAAAGCAAATGCTTTGAGATTTCAAACACATTTTTATGATCCTTATTTATCAAGTGGAACTGAAAAGATGTTAGGAGCAAAAAAAGTTGATTCTTTAGAAGAGTTACTAGAAACTTGTGACATCATTTCTATTAATTGCCCTTTAAATAGTGAAACAAATGCAATGATTGATGAGAAGTTTATATCTAAGATGAAAAAAGGTGCTTCCATAGTAAATACAGCACGAGGGGCTATCGTGAAAGATTTAGATGTGTTTTATGAGCCTTTAAAAAGTGGTCAACTAAATTGTGTGAGTCTTGACGTGCTTCCAAGTGAACCACCAGAAAATGGTTTAATGATTGATGCTTGGAGAGCAAAAGAGACTTGGCTTGATGGGAGATTTCTTATAAATCCACATGTTGCCTTTTATAGTGATAAAGCCTATGTTGAGATGAGACAAAAAGCAGCTTTAAATGCGAAACGAGTATTGGATGGTAAAAAACCAATTAATATAGTTAATGGATTAGATTAAAATAGCAATTTTTAAGCTAAAAGAAGTCCTCTTAGCTAATGAAAACATTTTAAAGGGAATATCTATGCCGATAAAATACAAATCCAAAAACATAGACAATGGAAAATTATAACCATCACCAAAGAAATAAATGATGATATATGTTTTAAAATAGATGAGTTTGATGAGAAATTAGTTGTATTAATATTGATGCTAAATACGATGATGCAAAAAAAAGATAAAGCATCAACTCACAGCTAAATTTTTTCTATTTGCAATCATCTCAACTTCATTTGTTCCTTAATCTTTTTTGATGGGATAGAAAAATAATATCCCTGATACGCATCAATTGACAATAATCTCAATTTGTCAAATACTTTCTTTGAAGAAACATACTCGGCAATCACTTCAATATTTAAGTCTTTAGAAAATTCAGCTATAGCTTTTACAAGGGCGTAGGATACTTCGCTCTCTAAAATATTCTTTACCAGTGAACTGTCTATTTTAATATAATCTGGATTCAGCTGTAAGATATGCTCAAAGCTTGAATATCCTGATCCAAAATCATCAATCGCTATGCGAACTCCTCTTGATCTAAAGCCGTTTAGTGTCTCTATCATAAGGGTATAATCACTTACTGTTTCAACTTCCAAAAGTTCAAAAATCACTCTTTTCTCAAGTCCATATTTTGAGAGTTCCTCATGTAAAAATGCAACTCTGGCAGAATCTGAAAGATCCGCAAATGAAAGGTTGATAGAAAAATCAATATTTTTATCTTGCATGTACGCAAAACTTTTACTCACAATGACTCTTGTAAGATTATCATACTGCTGTGTTTTCATGGCAGCATCCAAAAAGAATACAGGAGAGATGAGCTTTTCTTCATTGTTCTCATATTTGACTAAACGCATCAATACTTCATATTTGATTATTTCTCCCTCTTTATTTGCCATCCCTTGATAAACAGGAATAATATTGTCATTGAGAAGTGCAATTTTAACCTCTTTAATCCAATGCGTATCATAGAGAAGTTGCTTGGAACAGTCTATATCTTGTGTATATAAAACGATTTGTTTGTGTTCTCTTTTTGCATGCTTTAGTGACATGTCTGCTTTTATAAAAGAGTATTCTTCGTTCACACATGCACCGATACTAACATCTATATCTACATAATCATCCATTCCCTTCAAGTAAATTTTCATATTTTCCAGATACTTTATTAAACTTTTTTGCTCTTGTTCAAATATTTCATGAAAGTTTTTAGATAGAGAATAATGAAGCACAAAGTTGTCCCCATATACCCGGTAGAGTGTATATTTATTTGCATGGTTGAACTTTCTGAGCTTCTCTGCAAATCCTTTTAAAAGACTGTTCCCTACATCCAGTCCATATATATCATTGATGTTTCTAAAGCCTTTAATATCTACTAAAAATATGAGTTCATCAGAACTTTTCCCAACATTTTTTATCATTAACTCATAATTTCCTAATTCTGTTAGACTGTCATGATAGAGTCTGTGTTTGAGCTGCTGGGTTCTTTCTTTGACTTTTACCTCAAGACTAGTATTTGCCACTTCTAATTTATCTTTGTATAAAGCCACCTCTTTTTTCAGGCTTATATTGTCAATGACTTTAGTTATCATGTTAACAAACTGTTTTAAATCGAGTGGCTTGATTAAAAATCCTTCTATACCCACTTTGATACAATCTATTAAATATTCTGTTTCACTGTGAGCCGATAAAACCAATATGGGAATAGTCGGATTAATTTTTTTTATCTCTTTTATCATCTCTAAACCATTCATCCTAGGCATTTTTATATCTGTCAATATGACATCAAAACTTTGGCTTTTAAAAGCATGCAATCCATCTTCACCATCTACTGCAACAGTGATATTTAAAAAAAATCTTTTTATAAGTTCCAAAGTATAAGCTCTGGCTTCATTATTGTCTTCTATATACAGTATATGCAACTCTTGTGCGGTTTCTAAATAATTTTCAATATTTTTTTTCACGTTCAGTCCTATTCTATTGGTAGTTTTATTGTAAAGCATGCACCCTCATTTGTATTTTTAACCATCAGTTTCCCCGCACAATGTTCTTCGATAATTGCTTTAGACATGTAGAGCCCTAAACCTGTTCCATCTTGTTTTGATTTTGTACTAAAATATGGATCAAATATCATTTGCATTATATCTTCAGGTACACCACCGGCATTGTCTTCTACCTCTATATATGCATGGTTCTCTTTTTGATATGCATGTACTGAGATAGTGGCGTTTTGTATATTTTTTTCAAGGAAAACATCCTCGGCATTCTTAAATATATTGAGTAAAACCTGTTTTATTTCATTGGAAAAACTATTGATATTGACATTTTCTTCTATCTTTTTTTCTATATTTATACCGTTGTTTTTCAAGGCTTCTTCAATAATTTTAAGTGAGGAGTTAATTGTATCTTCGATTCTAAAGATATTTTTTTCTTTATCCTCTTTAAAAAATCTCCTAAAATCATCAATAGTAGAAGAGAGATGTTGGGACAACTCACCAATAGAAGCCAATCTTTCTTCGAAAAAATCTGCATTATATTTATCCATTATGACATCGAGTGTGAGCGTTCCAGAAATAGCAGATATAGAGGCCAACGGTTGTCTCCATTGATGCGCTATCATGCTAATCATCTCACCCATTTGCGCCAGACGTGACTGCTGTAGCATAAGTGTAGTTGAAAGATTATTCTTTTCTATCTCTTCTTGCACTCTCTTTTCAAGAGTATTTGAGAGTTCTTCGTATGCTTTAGCATCAGTAATATTTTCACTTATGGCATTAAAACCTATTCGCTTGCCATTTTTGTCGATATCAGGGGATATGCGTGTTCTCACCCAATAGAAGCCTCCTTCTTTTGTTCTGTCAAGAATTTCCCCTTCCCAGATATCGCCATTTAAGATAGTTTTCCATAAATCCTCAAATACCTCTTTTGACATATCAGGATGGTTCACAATATTTTGATTATGCCCAACTAATTCCTCTTTCGTATAACCGGATATATTTAGAAATGCCTGACTGACATAGATTATGTTTCCATATTCATCAGTTTTTGAGGCTATGACATACTCATCAAAAGAATTGAGAAATCTATGAATATCATCAGTTGTTTCAGTTAAAGATCTATTACTTTTTATGATATCCGCATAGGGGAGAAGTATATTGCTTATGAGTTGAATATATTCGTTAAATAATATACCGATTTCATCACCTCTATTTTTAAAATTAAATATTTTTTTACTGTCTTTAAGTGATATCTTGCCTTGATTTATTTTTTTTGTAATGTATATAATAGAATTGAGCGGTTTTAGTATGCCTCGAATGATAAGCAAGGCTATAAATATACTTAGTAAAATAAAAAATACAGCTATGACTATGAGTTTATTAATGATTTTTGTGGACTTATCTTCTGATTTAGCTTTTTGTTCAATTACTGATTTGACTATTGATTCCCTCTGCGCTGTTGCCATAGCAGGATCATTTAATGATAAAATTATTTCGTATTGGGCATCCATTGTTTGATATATTGTTTGTGTATTTTTTTGTAATTGATAGATACTAAAAAAAACTATACTGACGCTTGCAATTACAATAAGGGAAAAGTACATTCCCAATTTTATTGCAATTTTTATATTGTCAATTTTGAGTCTTTCTATCACTTTGTTCCCTTTTGTTCAATAATATTAACATTTCTAAATTCACGGTTAAGGGATATTTGTCTATTCCCCAGATACTCTTTTATTTTGTTCGTGCTCTCATGCTCGAGTTCATAGAGAAGTACAAGGTAATAACTATGCTTATTTTCGTCTATACGAAAGAGTGTAGAATCTGTATGTATTGATATTACCTTGTTATCTATATTAAGCGTCATGGTGAGATTCATTTTGTCTCCTATCCTTATGCCTGCCGACATGGCTTCTATCTCTACTTTGGCAGATACTTCTGAAACATCAACTATCTTTACATCACCTGAAAACTGAATCTTTTTATAAAAAAGTGTACATGATTGTTTTTTTTCAACATCCAAACGAGTATATTTTCTATCGACTATACTTCTTGGAGCAAAATGAAAGTCATTAATGGTGATTGTTTGCTTGTCAAAATCTACATTTTTTATTGATTTACATGTAATGCTTGAAGGTAAGATTTCGGAACTGATTGTTGTGAAGTTTGCAAGCTGCACAATTTTTAGTTGTGAATTTACTGATTTAATGACTAACTCAACATCATTTATATCTGTAATTACGGCAGGATTTATAATAGCTAAGCCTTTATAAAAGTTATGTACTTTTACTTCAGCGGAATTATTTTTCATAATATTTAAAAAATTGACAACAGATTTTTTATCTTGGACCAGAGAATCTTTTTTTACTGTTTCACTATCAAAAAGAGCCATAAGGTTCATCTCTGTCACATCGTAAAACGATACAACATAATACCCTTTTTTCTCAGGGATATCATGAGTTTTAAGTATGAGATGCCTAAGTTCATTGCTTGCATTTTTTATTTTTGCATGAAAAAGTTTTCCTGTATTGTCCACAGCCTTGTTGTACCAGTGGGAAGATTTATTTGAATATAAAAAATCTTTATGTTCTAAGAGCAGTTTATCCATGTCAGGATATTTTTCATTAAAATCTTTCAAAGTATCTACCCCGAAAAACTTTAAAAAACGGTGATTAGGAAGGATAAATTTGCCATTATGCATCATCATAACTAAGCTGTTTTGATAATTAAAAATATTTTTAATCTGCTCTAAAAATAATCGTCTATTTTCTTCCGCATATATGGACAATACAGTGTCATAGATAGCATCTATCAACTCCGGAACTTTTGTTGGTTTGCTGATATAGCGAAATATTCCAATGTTAATAGCATGGTACAGATGCTCTTTTTCATCATGCGCGGACATAATAATTATCTTACATTCCGGTTCCAATGCTTTTATGTTTTTAATCATCTTAAAGCCATTCATCTTAGGCATATTTATATCTGTGATTACTATCTTTGGCTGAAACTCAAGGTATTTTTTATATCCCTCTTCTCCATCATTAGCGATGACTATATTCTCTGATATCCTGCTGAGTAGACTTGCCATATTCTTGCAAAGAGTGGGATTATCCTCTACGTACAATAGTTTAATATTACTATAAAGTGATTTAATTTTTTCTATTTGTTGCTTCATTTGCTTTTTCCTGTTCTCTAAAAATTCTACCTTTACTATACCCCAAGAAATGTAGCCAGATCAAATTTTTAAAAGAAATAATTAGCGTTATCTCTCGCTACTTACCGCAGTTAGAGCATTTGAAACTTAAATTCTGAAATAATATTATTTAATTATAGTTTATGATAACAAGATGAGCCTTAAAGAGGCATTGACCTTAGTTATTCAAATGTTATTTGAAAATATATCTCAAGATGATATAGAAAAAATTGTACACTCAGAACATGAAAACTATATACAGAGCAGGACCAGTAAAGCTTTGTGCTGACTATGGGTTCAAAGGTGTATATTTGGATTGCATAAGTGTTTACTGACACTCTCTAAAGAGGGAGTCGCAAACCTCGTAGTTTAGGGGTTATAAGTGGTACCAGCAGTCGGATTCGAACCGACACGCCCGAAGGCAGAAGATTTTGAGTCTACCAAGTCTACCAATTCCATCATGCTGGCACTTATTAAAAATAGAAGGGAATAATACAAAAAAAAAGCTTAAAGTGTAGTTATACTACAGCTTTAAGCTTTTGTCATTAATTATTTAAAATTAAGATTTAGCTACAACTTCTTTAAGTTTTTTGCCAACTTTGAATTTAACCGCTGTTGTTTTAGGGACATCAACAATTCTATCAGTTCCAGGAACCCTAGCTTTTCTTGCAGCACGAGCCGCTGTACTAAATGTACCAAAACCAATAAAACTTACACTTTTGCCCGCTACTAGACCTTCACTAACAGTCTCAAGTGCTGCATCTACAGCCTTTTGAGCATCCTTCTTAGAAAGACCAGCTTTCTCAGCTACAGATTGGATAAATTCTGCTTTTTTCATTCTTAAATCCTTTTAAAGTATTGTTATGCGGTCATTGTACACTTTTTTATTTTAAAACACAACTATTTTATTCAATATTTTAAAGAAAATGATGAAATAGTTGATTTCGGTCAAAAAAAATTGAATTTACTCATATATAAGGTCTATAATACAATAATTTCGTCTAAACAAAATATTTATTCCCCAGAGTATTTACTTTATTGAATTACTAATATAATATTGGATATAATCAATTCATTGAACAATTAAAGGATTTGATATTTTAAAAGAGACCCTATTTATATTATCTATTGCGTTTATGCTTTTTTTTGGTGTAGCGACACTTCTGCCTGAAGCTATTTTTGTTGGTAGCTATGGCGCATTTCTAGGAAAATGGAATCAATTTTGGTTTGGATATGTTTCTTACCTCTACCCATTTTTATTGATATTACCAGCATTCTTTTTTTATAGGGACAGTACTATAACTCCTAGAAAAATTGAGATTAGTTTGTCTTTCATACTTCTAACTTTTGCTATATTGATTTTTCAAGCAGTCGTTGCAAGTAGCAATTTCAATGGAAATTTAGGATTTTCAATTGTAGATATTTTAGACTCTTTTATAGGAAAATTTGGTGTTTGGCTCTTTATCTTAGCAATTGCAAGCCTCTCAGTCGGTATTCTTTTAAATGCAACTGCCGATGATATGTTTTGTGCAGTTAAATATAAATTACCAACAAGAGATAAAGAAAAAGAGGATTTTGAGGAAGAAAGTATAGTCGATGAAGATACTGTTATAGAGAAACACGATGCGAGGGCGGAAGAAGTGAGTACTCTTGCCCAAAGTGAGGTAACTGAAGATGATATTAATCCAGAAGAGTATAAAGATGCAATAAAGCTTATTAGACATGATAAGTCCCAAGAAAAAGATGTCAACGAACCAACTATTCGTAAAAAAGTTGAAATTTTAAATGAAGTTGAAGAAAATAAAAAACTTTTGGATGAAATTGAAAAAGGCGGACAACAAGCACTAAAAGATTATAAACTTCCACCTTTAAGCTTTTTAGCAACACCTCCAAAGAAAAGCAGACATATAAATGAGAATGAAATAGATCAGAAAATATCAGATTTATTGGATAAATTAAAAAGATTTAAAATTGATGGCGATGTTGTAAGAACGTATTCGGGCCCCGTTGTAACAACATTTGAGTTCAAGCCAGCTCCCCATGTAAAGGTATCTAAGATATTAACCTTACAAGATGATTTGGCTATGGCACTTAAAGCGACGACTATCCGTATTCAAGCACCAGTTCCCGGCAAGGATGTGGTGGGAATTGAAGTGCCAAATAAAGCAATAGACACTATCTATCTCAAAGAAATTTTAGAGAGTGAAATATTTATGAATGCTTCCTCGCCTTTGACTATTGCACTTGGTAAAGATATCGTTGGAAATCCGTTTATCACTGACTTGAAAAAGCTTCCCCATCTTTTAATAGCAGGAACCACAGGAAGTGGAAAAAGTGTAGGTATAAATTCAATGTTACTCTCTTTGCTCTATAGAAACTCGCCAGATACTTTGAAGCTTTTGATGATAGACCCAAAAATGCTAGAATTTTCAATTTATAATGGCATACCTCATCTTTTAACTCCGGTAATTACTCAAGCAAAACAAGCTATTATCGCCTTGTCAAATATGGTCGCAGAGATGGAGAGACGATATAAAATTATGAGTAGATCTAAAACAAAAAATATAGAAAATCATAATGAAAAAGTAAAAAAACTCGGGATGGAACCATTTCCCTATATCGTAGTTATTATAGATGAATTAGCTGATTTGATGATGACAAGTGGGAAAGAAGTAGAGTTTTATATCGCGCGTCTTGCACAAATGGCGAGAGCGAGTGGAATTCACCTCATAGTGGCAACACAACGCCCATCTGTTGATGTTGTAACAGGCCTCATAAAAGCCAACTTGCCTTCTCGTATAAGTTACAAAGTAGGGCAGAGAATAGATAGTAAAGTTATCTTAGATGCGATGGGAGCAGAGTCACTTTTAGGAAGAGGAGATATGCTTTTTACGCCACCAGGAAGTTCAGGACTGGTAAGACTACATGCTCCTTTTGCGAGCGAAGATGAGATTGAAAAAATTGTTGAATATATAAAAAAACAGAGACCAACAGCCTATGATGAGAGTTTTTTAAAAGAGAGTGAATCTGTTATGGGTAGCAGTAATGAAGCGTCCATGACAAGTAGCGATATTGATGAACTATTTGAAGATGCAAAAGCAATTGTTCAAAATGAGAGAAAATGCTCAATCAGCTACATACAAAGAAGGTTGCAAATTGGGTACAATAGAGCTTCACGTATCGTCGAACAACTAGAAGTACTTGGCATACTTTCATCGCAAGATGGCAAAGGACAAAGAGAGATACTTTAGCCTTACGTGCTAAGGCTGAAAAAACGAGTGATTAATTTTTAAAAGATTTACTTCATAGTATCAGCAGGGACGTGAACATAACCTTCCATGATGATTCTTGCACTTCTGCTCATGCTCGCTTTTTCAACGACTATTTTACCGTTCTTCGTTACGATGGCAGCACCCACTTTTAGCGTCCCAGAGGGATGTCCAAAAGTGACACTGTTTTTTTTACCACCACCAGCCGCCAAGTTTACCAGCGTACCAGGAACACAAGCCGCAACGCCGATGGCAACAGAGGCAGTTCCCATCATGGCATGGTGTAGTTGTCCCATGGATAATGCTCTCACATTTAGATCAATATCAGTTGATCTGATTTCTTTCCCACTTGATGCTACATAATTTTTAGCTTCTGAAACAAAAGCAACTTTCGGTGTATGTTGTCTGGTTTGAGCTTCTTTTAACTCAGTAATTAGTCCCATTTTTATGGCACCATACGCTCGAATGAGCTCAAACTTTGCAAGCGCTTCTTTATTAGAATTTATATCTTCTTGAAGTTCCGTTCCATTGTATCCCAAATCTTTCGCATTTAAGAAAATCGTAGGAATCCCCGCTGTAATCATCGTTGCTTTAAATGTTCCAATTTCAGGAACCACAAGGTCATCGACTAAATTTCCTGTTGGGAACAATTCCTCTGAGGGATGAACAGGCGCTACAAACTCTAGTTTAATCTCAGCAGCTCTAAATGTTACACCATCAATTTCATAGTCACCTATCTCTTGAACGCGTCCGTTTTTCATAGGCACATGACACAGTATCGTCTTTTTGATATTGGCTTGCCATACTCTTACCGTTTGTATGCCATTTTCTACGAGGTTATCTACATAACCAGAATCAATTGCAAACGGTCCAACGGCAGAACTCAGATTACCACAATTTCCACTCCAATCTATAAATGGTTTGTCAATGGAAACTTGAGCAAAATAATAGTCTACATCATGGCCGGGTTGTGAACTTTTTCCCACAAGAACAGCTTTACTTGTACTAGAAGTTGCTCCTCCCATACCATCGATTTGTTTACCGTACACATCAGGACTTCCAATTACTCTTAAAAGTAATTTATCTTTTGCTGCTTGGTTGTCTCTTGCCTGTTGTGGTAAATCTTCTATCCTAAAAAAAATTCCCTTACTCGTTCCGCCTCGCATATACGTGGCAGGTATTTTTATTTGTGGTGTATCACTCATCTATTTTTCCTTCTTTATCGAAGCAATAAAATTTTTAGCAAATTTCTGAAGAATTCCACCAGCACTATAAATAGATACTTCATCATCCGTATCTAATCTACATGTCACCGGGATATTTACTTTTTCTCCATTGACTCTTGTCATGACCATAGTCAGTGTCGCTCTTGGTGTAATCTTACCCATGACATCATATATCTCAGACCCGTCAATGGCGTAAGTATGTCTAGTCTTTCCATCTTGAAATTGCAAAGGTAAAACACCCATGCCCACAAGGTTTGTTCTATGGATTCTTTCAATGCTTTCGGCCACTAACACTTCAACACCAGCAAGTCTGACACCTTTTGCCGCCCAGTCACGTGAACTACCTTGTCCATAATTGATACCGGCAATGATAATCAGTGGCTGTTTTCGTTTAGTATAAGTCTCAATCGCTTCCCACATCCGACTGACTATTCCTTCTGGCTCAATTCTTGTAAGTGAGCCTTGAACAATCTTGCCATCTTTTTTTACCATTTCATTAAATAGTTTTGGATTAGCGAACGTTGCACGTTGAGCGGTTAAGTGATCCCCTCGATGCGTTGCATAGGAGTTAAAGTCAACGGCAGGAAGACCCATCTTGGCTAAGTACTCTCCTGCTGCACTGTCCGGCAGGATTGCGTTCGAAGGTGAAAGGTGATCAGTTGTAATATTGTCGCCAAAAACACCTAAAGCTCGCATATTTTTCAACGCAGGTTTGCCCATGTATTCGTCTTCCCAATATGGCGGATTTTGAATATACGTACTTTTAGGATTCCAATGATAAAGCGGGCTTACTTTGATATCACTGAGTGGATTTTTAGCAAACATTGGCTCATAAATCTCAGTAAATTGTTCAGGTTTTACAGAGGTATTGACAACTTCATCAATCTCTTTATCACTTGGCCAGATATCTTTTAATGTAATAGGGTTGCCATTTTTATCGGTTCCCAGAGTATCTTTTTCAATATCAAATCTTATTGTCCCGGCAATAGCATACGCCACAACCAACGGAGGAGAAGCTAAAAATGCATCTTTTACATAAGGGTGAATTCTTCCATCAAAGTTTCTATTACCGGAGAGTACCGCTGTTGTATAAATATCATTATCAACCACTTCTTTCTGAATTTTAGGATCTAGTGCCCCAGACATTCCGTTACATGTAGTACATGCAAAACCTACAATACCAAAACCTAATTGCTCAAGTTCTCCTAAAAGACTAGCATCTCTTAAATACTTTTCAACGACTTTAGAACCGGGTGCCAGAGATGATTTAACCCATGGCTTTCGCTTCAATCCTAATGCGTTAGCATTTCTAGCAATCAAGCCTGCAGCAACCACATTTCTTGGGTTACTTGTATTTGTACATGAGGTGATAGCCGCGATTAAAACGCCACCATCAGGTATTTTGTCGCCTTCTATTTTGAAGTCTTTAACAATTCCCTCAGCTTTGAGTGTGCTTGTAGACACAAGTTTATGTGGTTGAGAAGGACCTGCCAGTGATCTTGTCACACTTGAAAGATCAAAGACAAGTTTTCTATCATACTGCGCTTTTGTTAATGTATCTGCCCAAAGTCCATTGGTTTTCGCATAGACTTCTACAAGGTTGATTTGCTTTTCGGTGCGCCCTGTTAATTGTAAATACTCCAGTGTTTGCTCATCAATCGCAAACATAGCAGCACTTGCTCCATATTCGGGAGTCATATTAGAAATAGTGGCACGATCTCCTAAAGTTAAGTGTGGAATTCCCTCTCCATAAAACTCAAGATGCGCTGAAATAACATTGCTTTCGCGTAAAAAACATGTCATAGACAGAGCGATATCGGTTGCCGTGATACCCTCATTTCTTTTTCCAAGAATCTCGACACCGATAATTTCAGGTAATCTCATATAAGAAGGGTTACCAAGCATGACATTTTCTGCTTCAAGTCCACCAACACCAATAGCGATAACACCAAGTGCGTCTACATGTGGAGTATGACTATCCGTGCCAACAAGCGTATCAGGAAAGGCTAAACCATCCGTCGCATGAATCACAGGAGACATTTTTTCTAGGTTGATTTGATGCATGATTCCATTGCCGGGAGGAATAACATCTACATTATTAAATGCTTCTTTGGTCCAGTTGATAAAATGAAATCTATCTGCATTTCTTCTCTCTTCAATCGTTCTGTTTTTAGAGAAAGCTTCGGGGTCAAATCCTCCACACTCTACGGCTAGTGAGTGATCAACGATGAGTTGAGTGGGAACAACGGGATTGACCATAGATGGATCACCACCGGCAGCTGCAATCGTTTCTCTCAAACCAGCTAAGTCAACCAGAGCGGTCAGTCCTAAAATATCATGACAGACAACACGGCTTGGATACCAAGGAAAATCCTTATCATTTCTTCGCTCAATAATTTGTGTCAATGAATCTTTTAGTTCTGCGCTTGGACATTTTCTCAGTAAATTCTCTGCAAGTACGCGTGAAGTGTAATTGAGTGTTTCAAAAGAGCCCGGTTGAAGTTCTTCAACCGCAGCTTTGACATCATAGTAGCTTAAGTCCAAACCATCTAGTTTCTTAAGATATTTTTCATTAGTCATTTTATTATCTTTCTCTTAGGGGAACAAATTTTAAATCATGGGGACCTATATAGTGCGCAGAAGGGCGAATAATCTTACCATCCTCACGTTGTTCAATCACATGTGCACCCCAGCCTGAAGTACGAGCAATGACAAATAAAGGCGTAAACATATCGGTTGGGACACCCATCTGATTGTATGAAGAAGCCGAAAACCAGTCAAGATTTGGAAACATTTTTTTTGCATCCCACATGACAGACTCTATACGCTCGGCAACGTCAAACATGAGCATATCATTGTTTTCTTGTGAGAGTTTCTTAGCAACTTCTTTAATCACGACATTTCTTGGGTCACTAATTGTATAGACAGGATGCCCAAACCCGATGATAATCTCTTTGTTTGCCATACGCTCTTTTATATCACGTTCTGCCGCATCAGCCGAAGCGTAACGTTCCTGGATTCTAAAAGCAGCTTCGTTTGCGCCTCCATGTTTGGGACCTCTAAGCGCTCCAATCGCACCGGTAATGGCGGAGAACATATCAGAGGATGTTCCAGCGATGACACGCGCAGCAAATGTCGATGCATTAAACTCGTGTTCAGCGTAAAGAATAAGAGATATGTGCATAGCGCGTATCCATGATTCTTTCGCAGGTTTTCCATGGAGTAGATGTAGAAAATGTGCCGCGATTGTATCATCATCTGTTTCTAACTCAATTCTTTTACCATTATGGCTGAAATGATACCAATACAGAAGCATAGATCCAAACGATGCCATAAGCCTATCAACAATATCTTGTGCCTTATCTTTTGGATGACTTATTTCCTCAGGCTCCATGCATCCCAGTGCAGAACATCCTGTTTTCATGACATCCATAGGATGCGTAGATTTTGGTAATTGTTCTAAAATCACTTTTACCGTATCTGGTAAATCACGATGGGATTTTAGTTTTGCTTTATAAGCGTCAAGTTCTTTTTTATTGGGTAGTTTTTCATGAACAATTAAATACGCAATTTCTTCAAATTCCGCCTGTGTGGCAAACTCTAAGATGTCATACCCGCGATAATGCAAATCATTTCCACTAAGACCTACGGTACAAATAGCAGTATTACCAGCAGCAGTACCAGAGAGGGCAACAGATTTTTTAGGTTTAAACACTATTTTTTCACTACTCATTATCTATCCTTTATTATTTTTTTGTGCTAAAAAGTTTGTCAAGCTTTTCTTCATATGAATGATAATCAAGCATATCGTAAAGCTCCATTCTCGTTTGCATAATGTTTAATGTACTTGCCTGTGAACCTTCTTTGATAATCGCTTCAAATACATTCAGTGCCGCTTTATTCATGGCACGAAATCCTGAGAGTGGATAAAGTACCATTGATATTCCAACGCTGGCTAACTCTTCTACGCTAAACATTGGTGTTGCACCAAATTCTGTAATATTTGCTAATACTGGCACTTTGATAACATTGGTAAAGTCTTCGTACTCTTTAAGTGTATGAATCGCTTCTGCAAAGATCATATCAGCTCCCGCTTCTACGTATGCTTGCGCACGTTTGAGGGCAGCAACTTGTCCCTCACTAGCATGGGCGTCAGTTCTTGCCATGATGACAAAATCAGGATCTGTTTTTCCATCAACCGCCGCACGAATACGATCACACATTTCTTCTATGCTTACTAATTCTTTGTTAGGTCTATGCCCACATCTTTTTTGTGCCACTTGGTCTTCTATATGGCATCCCGCAGCTCCTGCTTTGGTCATTTCTTTGATGGTTCTAGCGATGTTAAATGCACCACCCCAGCCAGTATCGGCATCAACGAGCAGAGGTAAATCACAACGTCCAGTAATCCGTCTAATATCAATACAAACATCTTCAAGCATCGTCATACCAAGGTCTGGTAACCCATAACTTGCATTGGCCACACCTGCACCTGAAAGATACAACGCTTTTGCACCAGAGTGCTCTGCTTGAATAGCACTATAGGCATTGATAACACCTAAAATCTGTAACGGACTTTGACTTTTAAGAGCTTCTCTAAATTTTTTTCCTGCACTAATTATCATTTGATTTCCTTTGGGTAGCCTAAGGCTTTGATTGCTTCCGCTATTTCTGAAAGTACACTTTCATCTTCGATGGTTGAAGGCATATTCCACTCTTTGCCATCGGCGATACTTCTCATCGTTCCTCTCAGTATCTTGCCGCTTCTTGTTTTTGGAAGTCTCTTAACAACAGTGGCAATTTTAAAACTTGCAACGGCTCCGATATCATCTCGAACAAGTTGCACAACGCCATCAGCAATAGACTGCGCATCTCTTTTTATTCCTTCTTTTAAAACAACGAAACCCATAGGAACTTCACCTTTTAAATCATCATCCACACCAATGACAGCACACTCTGCAACATCTGGATGTTTGGCGACTATTTCTTCCATTTCGCCAGTTGATAAGCGGTGTCCTGCAACATTGATCACACCATCCATACGACCCATAACCCAAACGTACCCATCTTTATCAATATATCCAGAATCCCCTGTTAAGTAGAATCCCTTGTAAAAATTTAAATAAGAACGATGGTAACGTGCATCATCATCCCAAATTCCCAACAGACAACTTGGTGGAAGAGGGAGCTTTAATACTAGATTTCCAAGCACTCCCGCTTTGCACTCTTTCCCCTCGTCATTAAGAACTTTTAGATTAAATCCTGGCATCGGTTTTGTGGGACTTCCCGGCTTTATTTTCATAGGGTCAAGTCCCATAGGATTTCCGGCAATCGCCCAACCAGTTTCTGTTTGCCACCAGTGATCAATCGCCGGTTTTCCAGTGACATTTTGTATCCACTCCAGTGTGGGAGAATCACATCTCTCACCTGCTACAAAAATACTTCTTAAAGCACTTAAATCATATTTTTTAACCCATTGTGCTGTTGGATCTTCTCTTCTTATTGCTCTAAAAGCAGTCGGCGCAGAAAATAGTACATTGACTTTATATTCCTCGCATACTCTCCAAAATGCACCTGGGTTTGGCGTGCGAACAGGCTTGCCCTCATAAACTAGAGTGGTACAACCATTCATCAAAGGGGCATACACTATATAGGAGTGCCCAACAACCCAGCCAACGTCACTTGCTGTCCAAAATACATCACCCGGTTTTGCATTGTAGATATTATCCATTGACCATTTCATAGCGACTGAGTGTCCACCATTACTTCTGATAACACCTTTTGGTTTTCCTGTAGTGCCTGAAGTATAAAGGATGTAAAGTGGATCCATTGCGTCAACTGGGACACAATCGACTGGATTTGTCTTTTCTTCTTCCTCTTCCCAGTCAACATCTCTCCAAGGAAGCATATTTGCTCTTTTTTGAGGTCTTTGGTAGATAAAACAAGTCGTTGGCTTGTGCGTAGCTTGTTTGATTGCTTCATCTAAAAGAGGCTTATAATGTATGATATTACTGACCTCAATGCCACAACTCGCACTCATAATAACTCTAGGTTTTGCATCATCAATTCTTGTGGCAAGCTCATGTGCCGCAAATCCGCCAAAAACAACAGAGTGAATAGCACCAATTCGGGCACATGCCAACATGGCAATAACAGCTTCAGGAATCATAGGCATATAGATGACAACTCTATCACCTTTGTGTACGCCTTTGTTTACAAGCATACCAGCAGTTTTTGCCACACGGTCACGGAGCTGTTTATACGTATATGATTTTTTAGTATCGGTTACGGGAGAATCATATATGAGTGCTAGTTGATTACATCTGCCATTGTCTATATGTAGATCCAGTGCATTATAACAGGTGTTCATACACCCACCAACAAACCATCTATAATGGCCATTAACCACATCTAAAACTTTATCCCATTTATGGTACCAATGCACTTTTGTAGCAGCTTGGGCCCAAAATTTTTCAGGGTCTTTTATCGATTCAGCGTAAACTTTTTCATAGATTGCTCCCATATATTTCTCCCATATTTAATTACTTGAATTATACTTGAAGATTTGAAAAGTTGGTGGTACAAGTTTTATTAGTATAAAAGAAGAAATGTACATAATTGTATTTTTTGTACAATAACTGTACAATTGTAATATGAATACAATTGATAAAATAATAGAAATTTATAAGCGTTCAGAACTTAGTATTTCAAAATTTGCCACTATTGTAGGTAAAGATAGACGTACAGTGACAGCATGGATTGATAGAATTGTTCAAAAAGAACCCAATGAAGAGGTACTAAAAAAAATATCAAGTTTTTTTAGATATTCTGATATTATTTGGCAAGAGGGTTGTCAAGATAGTGAATTTATCGAACTTCTCTCAAGCATTCCAAAAGAAGAGATAAAGATTATTGATGAGGGTTATCTTGGGGGGTTAAAGTACATATTAAAACACGAGGACAAGGAAAGATTCGTTATCCATCCGCAATTTCCCGGGCCTATGTATAGAGATACAACCGTTCCAAGGGTATACAGAACTCAAACCACATCAGAAATAGAAGCATTTAAAAAAGAACGTACTACAAAGATGCTCTCTTATGCATTTGAAACGACCGAGTGGTACAGTATAAAATCACTTTTGAGTTTTTGTTTTTCAGAAATTGGTAATTTTTATACAAAAGAGCAAAAGATTCAAATTTTAAATCTGATGTTTGAAACTTTTCATGAAAATTACAATAAGCACTTATACTTTTTTGATTCATTTTCAAGGAAGATATACGGACTTGACACATCTTACACTTCAATCAATATTAAAAATGGTGTCATGTTTTTTAAAGCCCCCTTAGAATCAGTTTTTATTGAAGTAAGAAATAAAAAGTTAATTGAGAGAATTCATAGGCATTTTACTTTTGGCAGCGAAGCACCAACCCATGTAAATCCAAACGATGCAACCTATATCATTAAAATATTAAAAGAGGCAGTAGAATTGGGTTTAGATTTATGTAGTACGTATGAGCAAATCAATGAAAAAACTCTTTATGGCGGGCTATTCAAAAACAATATAAGTCTTTCCTTGCAAGATAAATTATCACCGCCACGAGATGGACAAAAAATAAATTAGGAGTACTATGAATCAAACAACAAAAACATTCGCATTTTATGGCTCAATTTTTATGGCGTTGGCTGTAGCATTTGGAGCATTCGGAGCGCACGGGTTAAAAAGTATGATAAGCCCAGATATGCTTGTGATATTTCACACAGGTGTAGAGTACCATTTTTACCACGCATTGGGACTTTTTGCAGTAGCTTTTGTGGCACATTCAAACGATACAAAACAAGTTAAAATTGCTGGATATCTTATGATTTTCGGTATTTTAATCTTTAGCGGAAGTTTATACATACTCAGTATCACAGGAATCAAATGGCTCGGAGCAATCACGCCCATAGGTGGCACAGGATTTATAGTCGCTTGGGTGATGCTCGCACTAGCTTTGAGAAAAAGCTAGTTTTATAAATAGATAAAATATTAAGAAAAGTTTCTATTTAGGGTCAGACCCCTATTTTAGGGTCAGACCCCTATTTATATGTTTACAGATTGTGAACAAGTTTACCCATTTATATCGTTTGTTGGAAGAGTTGAGAAAGTATAATGAAATAAAAAAACTAATCTTGTATAGCAATAAACTTGACAAATTTCCGTATTGTTATATAATATTGGTAAATATACTTCTTGATAGTGAAAGGATTTAAAGAATTATGGTAAAAAAAATTCTACAAGAGCAAAATTTACACTGGAGTGGTACTCTTAAAAACTATGCCAAGAGGAAACAACTTCAAACGCTCATACGCTATCTTCCGCTAAAACAAATCATTACTATTACGGGGATTAGACGGTGTGGTAAAAGTACTTTGGCAAAAACAGCAATAAATCATCTCATCCAAAATGGGACTGATCCAAAAAATATTCTTTTTGTCAATCTTGAACACCCTTATTTTTTGGAGTTTCACCATGATGCGACTTATCTTGAGACTATTTTTGAAGAGTACCTAAAATTGCTCAACCCTCAGGGTAAGTTATATATTGTGTTTGACGAGATACAATTTTTTGAAAATTGGCAAGTTTACATCAAAAGCAAATACGAATCTAGTGATATTAAGTTTATACTCACAGGCTCAAATTCCTCAATGCTATCTAATGAACTCGCAACTTTATTGACAGGCAGAAGTCTCAACATTCATCTTGACACATTTTCATTTGATGAATTTTTAGACTACAAAGGCATTGACTATAGTAATGAACTCTCACGCCTAAACAACAAAATAGATATTGTACGAGCGAAAGATGAGTACTTACAATGGGGTGGATTTTTTGAAGTTTTCGAGATAGAAGATGAGTTGGCAAAAAAAGAGATACTTATCAATTACGCCAAAAATATCATCTATCGTGACATCGTTCCTCGTTACAGTATTCGCAACAGTGAAAGCATAGAGAGACTGTTTTTTTACCTACTAAGCAATGCCACGACTATACTCAACTATACGACTTTAGCGACAACATTTGAGTTAAGTGATAAAACCATCAAAGAGTATATTGGCTATTTTGAAGAAGTTTTTTTGGTTGCGCGTTTAGATAGGTTTCATAACAAGCCAAAAGAACGGATAAAATCTACAAAAAAAATATATATAAAAGACAATGGTTTTTTGCAAATAGTAGTCAAACACTCTAACAATTTAGGAATGGTACTTGAAAATAGTGTTTTTAATACATTGTGTACAAAAACAGACTCTTTGACATATCTCAAAGAGACATATGAAGTAGATTTTTATGCAGATAAGTGTCTCTATCAAGTCTTTTATGATATTAGTGATGAAAAAACAAAAAAGAGAGAGTTAAATGCATTTGGATATTTTAAGAAACCTCATGAATCTTGCAAGCTCATAACCTATGATACAAATGATATGATAGATGATGTGGAGATAATCAGCTTCGAGGGGTTTGCATTGTCATGACTACTATTTGAGAAAACACTAGTTAATGATAGAATATTTTTTTATTAATTAAAAATTAAAACAAATTTTGAGATGAAATATTTAGTTAATTATGTATCCTGTCACCGAAATTTTCAGCTTTTATATTTTTTACTATCATTTTTTGCTTAAGTAAGTTCCATTCGTCCATTCGGGTCAGACCCCTTTATTGCCTGTCTTGGAATGTTGTAAAATAACATAGATTTTCTTTATCAATATTTTTATCCTCTGAGCCACTTGCAAATTCAAACATCACAAACAGCTAATTTCTCCTCATAGCAATTTTTGAGATTAAAAAAATCTCTATGAAATCATAATCCTAATATTTTAACTCAATTTCACTAAATTCTTTTCAA
>Ga0307486_1000198_pt1 | contig 60565 bp, 49 predicted proteins | sample CBIW02metaG_FD_203663 | JGI IMG/M metagenome (GOLD analysis project Ga0307486, IMG submission 203663) | Sea-ice brine microbial communities from Beaufort Sea near Barrow, Alaska, United States - CBIW 0.2 | ecosystem: Environmental > Aquatic > Marine > Coastal | place: USA: Alaska | collected... | reverse complement strand
AGTTAAGCGAAAAGTATTTTAATAGAAAGTTTCCATTTAAATAAAACTAGAACCAAATTAACAATCGTTTAGCTTCAATTAAAACCATAGATTTTAAATCTACCCACACAAAATCATATAGAACCTAAATTTTTATCCAATTTGAAATTATTTTATCTTTCAGATTGTTTGATTGATTCGTTCTTATAATTAGGATCGATTATATTAAATAAGGCATTAGAAATTTCCTAAATAGGAATTTCTAATTATGAAATCAAAATTCGTAATTCGTAATTAAACATTCGTAATTGATTACTCGTAATTATCTACTCGTAATTGTCTTTATACAAAAGGTTATTATAAGGATAACGGATTTGGAAAACAGTTTTTACTTCGTCGTAAATCACGTGCTTTAACTCTTCAAAGTTGGTTTTTTCTTCTGCTGAAATGAAAATACATTTACTATTGTCCATTTTAGTCATCCATTGTTTTTTCAACTCTTCAAGCGTATAGTTTTCCTTTGTTTTAGGAGATAAATCATCCTCATCTTGCTTAACATATTGGTAAGCATCAATTTTATTAAAAACAAGGATTGTTGGCTTTTCAGTTTTATCGATTTCAGCTAGCGTTTCATTCACCACTCGATAATGATCCTCGAAATTAGGATGAGAAATATCTACAACGTGAATTAAAAGATCAGCTTCTCTTACCTCGTCTAATGTTGATTTGAAAGATTCAACCAATTGATGTGGCAGTTTTCTGATAAATCCAACGGTATCTGTCAGTAAGAATGGAAGATTCTCAATCACTACTTTTCTAACGGTTGTGTCTAGCGTTGCAAAAAGTTTATTCTCTGCGAACACATCAGATTTACTGAGTGCATTCATAATTGTACTTTTCCCAACATTGGTATATCCAACCAATGCTGCACGTACAAGCTGGCCACGGTTTCCACGTTGAACAGTTTTTTGCTTGTCAATATCAATTAGCTTTTTCTTCAATAAAGTGATTCTGTCCTTAATGATTCTACGGTCAGTTTCAATTTGACGCTCACCAGGACCACGCATCCCGATTCCCCCTTTTTGCTTATCGAGGTGAGTCCACATATTGGTTAATCTTGGCAATAAGTACTGATATTGAGCTAATTCAACTTGTGTTTTTGCATGAGAAGTTTGAGCTCTTGAAGCAAAAATATCAAGAATAAGATTACTCCTATCCAAAATCTTCACTTCCAATAATCTTTCAATATTTCGCAATTGAGCTGGGGAAAGCTCGTCGTCAAAAATCACCATATCGATTTCATTTTCAACAACGTATTTTTTAACTTCCTGAATCTTACCCGTTCCTAGAAAAGTTTTGGAATTCACCATCTGAAGTTTTTGCATAAACTTCTTTTGCGTGATAGCTCCAGCAGTACGTGCCAAAAACTCAAGCTCGTCGATATGATCGTTTGCTTCTTCTTCTGACTGATTTTGTACGATTACTCCTACTAAAACCGCTTTTTCCCCTTCTAAACTCTCTGTTAATTTACCTACTTCCATTCAATGATAATACGAATTTTTTTTATATAACTTGATTGATCTTAACTAATTTTGGCTAGAAATATCCAGCACCTACGTCATAAATAAAAGGCCATGGAATTGCAATAAAAATAATGATCAATCCTAAACCATAATATCTCAAAATCATTTTATGACGCTTAGCTGGTTCTGCTTGCTTTTCTGCTTTTTTTCTACCTAGTGTGATGAAAATAATAGCCAAAACCATTAGCAAAATGTGCTCTACTGTATAGAATCTCAAAATAGGTTCACTCATTGTTTCTTTTACGAATTGAACTTTTGGACTTATGAAATACAAAACCAATCCTAACAACAATTGAATATGAATAAAAATCATTGCGAAAAGGTTAATCATTTTATCCTTCTTTTCGTACTTATTTGATTTCAAATTTGCGATTGCATTAAATATCGCAATAACCATTAATGCGAGTACAATGTATCTTAATCCAGAGTGAGCTGCTACTAATCCTTTCATTTACTTATTTTTTGGTCAAATATACCTAAAAACAACCAAATTAAATTATCGATTCTTTATAAATGATTAATTTCGCATTTTATAACTTGAAAGGTCCATGAGAACTACATATATTCTATCGATTTTAATACTGCTTTTTTGTTCATATTCTTTTGGACAAACTCCCGTACCAAATAATGGTATGAAAAAATCAGAAGCTTCCATTTATGTCTTGCGCAATGCAAAGATTATTGTGAGCCCTGACAAGATTATCAAAAAAGGTTCATTGGTTATTGAAAATGGAAAAATAATTTCCGTCGGTAAAATGGTTCGTTTTCCCGATGGCGCAATTATAATAGACATGGAAGGAAAAACAATTGTTCCTTCGTTTATTGAAAGCTACTCCTCTATTGGTTTACCTAAAGCTGAAAGTCCGCAAAATACGCCAAATCCACAAATTGAAACCAGTAAAGAAGGAGCGTATTATTGGAATGAATCAATTCACCCGGAAACAGATGCAGCAAGTCAATTTAAAGTGGATTCGAAAGCATCAGAAACACTTCAAAAAATGGGATTTTCTGTAGCTGTAACACATATTGATGATGGAATTGCCAGAGGTAGTGGAGCAATTGTAGCGCTGGGCGACATTCCGCATAAAGACGCAATTTTGAAATCAAAAGGTGGCGCCTATTTCTCATTCGAAAAAGGTGTTTCGAAACAAACCTATCCCTCTTCACAAATGGGGGTAATCGCTTTATTGCGTCAAGCACTTTATGATGCAGAATATTATAAAAACAATGAAGAAAACCTTTCAAGAAACTTATCATTAAGTTCCTTAAACGAGCAGCTTTCTGGTCCAATGATTTTTAATGTAAATGACAAATTAGAAGTTCTAAGGGCCAAGAAAATTGCAGATGAATTTGAATTGGATTTCATTATTCTAGGAGCTGGAAATGAATTTGAGCAAATCAATGATTTCAAGGACTGGAAACAGCCAATGATTTTACCTATCAATTTTTCAGACCCTTACGATGTAGGTGATCCATATATTTCTCAGCAAATTCCATTAAGTGATTTAAAAGAATGGGAATTAGCTCCATCAAACCCTTTTATACTGAAGAAAAACAATGTAAAGTTTGCTATTTCATCAAAAGGACATACGAAGCCAGAAGATTTTTGGAAACATTTTCACAGTGTTTTAGAACGTGGACTTTCTCGTGAAGATGCTTTGGCTTCTTTAACAACAATTCCTGCTGAAATATTTAAAATTGAAGATCAACTGGGGACTTTAGATGAAGGTAAAATCGCAAGTTTTTCTGTATTCGATAAAGATCCATTTGAGGTGAAAAATGCGGTTCTAGAAGAATCCTGGTCTTTGGGAAAACAGCATTTTGTTACCGACAAGCCAGAAGTTGATATTCGTGGAAAATACAGAATAAGCATTCCTGGAACTTCTTACGTTATTGACATCAAAGGAACAGCTGAAAAACCAACAGGAACTGCGATTAGCTATAAAACCATTGTAGATTCTAGCACAATGAGATCAAAAGTCGATACTTTAAAATCGAAAGTTGGTGTCAAAGTAGACTACAGAGACGCAGTATTTCATTTTGAAGTAAGAGACAATAAATATGATGGAGTGGTTACTCTCCACGGAAACTTTAGTCCGAAAATTGATGCATTTATTGGTCAAGGTCAAATGCCAGACGGAACATGGGTAAAGTGGGCTGGGATTCAGCTATCGCGACTTAAAGTAGACCAAAAGGAGATTGAAAAGAACAAAGTAGCTGTTGACACAAGTTCCGTTGGAAAAGTTTGGTTTCCCAACATGTCTTATGGTTTTGACACATTGCCAAAAAAGAAAACTTACGTATTACGCAATGCAACACTTTGGACAAATGAAGAAGAAGGAGTCATAGAAAAAGGGACTATTATTCTTAAGGACGGAAAAATTGATTTTATTGGAACAGGAACTTTCAGTATTCCAGCAAATGCAATTGAAATCGAATGTAAAGGAATGTACATAACTTCTGGGATAATTGATGAACATTCACACATTGCTATTTCAAAAGGAGTAAATGAAAGTGGTCAGGCGGTTTCTGCAGAGGCTAGCATTGCTGATGTTGTTCGAAATGATGATATCAATATTTACCGTCAATTATCTGGAGGAGTTACTGTTTCTCAACTGCTGCATGGTTCAGCGAATCCAATTGGCGGGCAATCTGCAATCATCAAATTGAAATGGGGCTATTCTCCAGAACAAATGTTGGTGAAAGACATGCCAAAATTCATAAAGTTTGCCTTGGGTGAAAATGTAAAACAAAGCAATTGGGGAGATCACCAAACGGTACGTTTTCCGCAAACAAGAATGGGAGTTGAGCAAGTTTTCTACGATGCTTTTATTCGTGCAGAGGAATACAAGAAAAAATGGAAAGAATACAATGAATTATCTCCAAAAAAAGCGGAACGTAAGAACATTACTGCTCCAGCAACAGATTTAGAGTTGGAAACAGTTTGGGAAGTTAAAAACGGTGAACGCTTCGTAAGTTGCCACAGTTATGTGCAAAGTGAAATCAATATGCTGATGAAAGTTGCTGATTCTATGGGGTTCACTATAAATACATTTACACACATTTTAGAAGGTTATAAATTAGCGGATAAAATGGCAGCACATGGTGCTGGTGGAAGTACATTCTCAGATTGGTGGGCCTACAAGTATGAAGTTAAAGATGCAATTCCTTTTAATGCGAATTTAATGCAGGAACAAGGTGTAGTTGTGGCAATAAACTCTGATGATGCTGAAATGGGACGCCGCTTAAATCAAGAAGCTGCAAAATCCATAAAGTACGGAGGAATGTCGGAACAAGATGCATGGAAAATGGTAACACTTAATCCTGCAAAACTATTGCACCTAGATGACAGAATGGGAAGTTTAAAGAAAGGAAAGGACGCTGACGTTGTAATCTGGACCGACAATCCATTAAGTATTAACGCACAAGTTTCCAAGACATTTGTCGATGGTGATTTACTTTATGATTCTTGGAAAAGCGTAGATCATTTTTATAGAATTCAAACTGAAAAAGCGCGTATAATTAGTAAAATGTTAATTTCTAATCAAAACGGAGAAGCAAAAAAGCCATTCGAAAAGAAAAAGGAAAAGCATTGGCATTGTGACACAATTGGAGATTCAAAAGAATAGAAAATGAAAGTATTAAGAATTATATTAACGATTACAATTTTCTTGTGTATTGGTCTTTCTGGATCAGCACAAAAAACCATTTTACTTTCTAAGGGAAGAGTTCATGTTGGAAATGGAAAAGTGATTAATCAAGGATTAGTTGGAATAAAAGGTGATAAAATCATTTTGGTTGACAACGCTTTAACTCACAATTTAGATAAATCAGCTTGGGACACCATTATTGACTTGAAGGGATTGGATGTTTACCCTGGATTTTTCGCACCAAATTCTAAATTAGGATTAACAGAAATTGATGCCGTTAGAGCAACTAGAGATTTTAACGAAGTAGGTGATTATAATCCACATGTTCGTTCGCTTACAGCATTCAATGTAGAATCGGACATCATTGGAACGGTAAAAACAAACGGCGTATTCTATTCTCAAGCCACTCCGGAAGGCGGAGTAATTTCAGGTTCTTCGTCTGTAATGAGTTTAAATGGTTGGAACTGGGAAGATGCCGTTTTAAAGAAAGACGATGGAATTCACTTGAATTGGCCCTCAACGGTTTCAGGTGGTTGGTCAACACCTAAAAAATCTAGCGAGGATTATAGTTCGCAGCTTAAAGAAATTAGAGCATTTTTTGAAGCGGCATTGTCTTATAGTAGTTCAAAGGATTTGTATGATCCACGCTTTGAAGCAATGAGAGCTCTTTTTAATGGCGAAAAAAGATTGTATATCCATGCCGATCAAATGCGTGCATTATTGGATATTATTGACTTTCAACGTGATTTAAAGATAAAATATCCAGTAATAATTGGTGGTTATGATTCGCACAAAGTGGCAGATCAATTAAATTCTTCTAATATCCCTGTCATAATTAAAGGAGGTCATACTTTGCCTGAAAATGAAGACGATCCGGTTGACTTTCCTTATCGTCTGCCATTTTTACTCAAAGAAGCGGGTGTATTGTTTTGTATTCAAAACTCAGGGAGAATGGAGACAATGAACTCTAGAAACATTCCTTTTTTAGCGGGAACAGCAATGGCTTATGGATTAACAGAAGAAGAAGCGATTACAGCAATTTCTTTAAGTACGGCTAAAATATTAGGGGTTGATAAAATAGTTGGGAGTATCGAAGAAGGAAAAATAGCAACCCTTTTTGTGAATAAGGGAACACCTTTGGATATGCGTACAAATAATTTGATTTTTGGAATAATCAATGGTGAATTCCTTGACCTTTCCAATGTTCAGACAAAGTTGTATGACAAGTACAAAAAGAAATATGAAGATCAAAAATAAGACATAAAAAAAAGCCTATCAATGATAGGCTTTTTTTTATATTTTATAATATCAGATATTAAAGTTTTCTCTGTAAAGCTGGCTTTTCTTTTGAAGAATTCTCCTTTTTTAATGGATGCTCTTCAGCTTTCTTAGGATGCTCTTCTCCTTCTTTATATACTTTCAATTTCGTATCTGTTGTTTTCGCTTTAACAGTTTCTGCTCCTTTATTTACAGATTCTTTTACATCAGTTGAAGTCTCTTTGATGTCTTCTTTAACATCACTTGAAGTTTCTTCAACATTTTCTTTAACCTCTTCTGTTTTTTCTTCGATTTTCTCACCAGCTGCTTCACCAGCTTCGTTTAGCTCTTCACCAACATCTTCCATTTCAGATTCAACTGATTTTTCTTCGCATGATACGAAAGCTAAAGACATTGCGAAAGCTGTAGCATAAATAAATACTCTTTTCATAAAATAAATTTTAGTTAACCGTTATTAGATATTGGACAAATATATGAATATTTGACATATTGGTAATCAGTGCCTAAAAATTAATTATCTGTAACTTCTTCGGTTTTTTCTTCAATTTTGTCCCCTGCTGCTTCACCAGCTTCACCCATTTCTTCGCCAACATCTTCCATTTCGTCTCCTACTGTTTTTTCTTCACATGAATTAAATGCGAATGACATTGCGATAACTGTAGCGTATACAAATACTTTTTTCATAATATAAATTTTAGTTTATTAGTTTGTTGTACCCAATATATGAATTTCAGAATCTTTAGAAATGGAGGTTGAAGCTTTTTTTCTTAATTTTGGTTAAGAACATGATTAAGCACTTAAAAAAATCCAAAATGAAGCCATTAATTACGTTATTTTCACTTTTCACAGTCTTTTCCTTTAATTTTTATGCTCAAGAACTCAATATTTTTAGAGTAACTAGTTTTGGGAATGATATTGAAATGAGAAATATGATCTCAATGTCAGATATTTATATACTTTCTGAACATCCCGATTCTTCTGCAATTCCAGACCTAAATGAAATGGATGAATCAGAATTAGATTACTTCACTTTAAACATTGATTATAGAACCAGGTTTTTAAATGGAACAAATACAACGGAAAACGACTCTATTTTTATTTATGATTATGTCAATAACTCCCTTAGTGTTTCTACTGTAAATTCTGCCAAAGTTGTTGCGATGCTAAGTCCTTACGAAATTGGTGGAGAATATGAATTAACACAATATGAATACCTGATTGGGTTTGAAGTTGATGATTCTCTGATTAATCAGGGGGATTATGACGAGAACAGTTTAGTATATGTTGGTCAGCATAATCCATTTGTCGAAAAAAAATTAGAAAACATTGAGTGGATGGAGATAGAAAGAAATGAAATTCCAAATTCTATGCGAATGGAAGATAGTTTAAATATTACTTATGATAAGGCCTATAAGTTTAAATTTGGTCAACTAAGCTATTTCATTCAAGATGTTCAAAGGCATAATTACGTTTGGGCAAAGCACTTATTCATTATCGATACTGCGACAAATAGTAAGATTTTTGAAACAATGTATTATAGTGGAGAAGGTTCTGAATTCAATGCTCTTAACTCAAAATATACAGGTCAATTATTTAAAGATAAACCTGAAGTTATCTTCGGTTTTAATTATCACTCTTTCGGTTGCAGCAGTATTGCGTTTATAGATAAAAAGGAAAAGTCAATTGAAACAAAGTGTGATAATAGACATTGAAGTCTTCTTGCGTGAGGGGGAGCAGTGGCATCCTTTTGTTTTTTTTTTCAAAACAAAAGATATAACGGATGACCCGACCCAGAGCATTCTTTTTAAAGCGATAATTTGAAAGAGCTTTAAAACCCATAAAAAGAATGCTCTGGGGCACGCCCAAAACCAAAACAAATGTCACATTAAAGCATCTTGAAATAGAATATAGCGCGCAAAGGTGTTTATTGTAAATATAGCTTTGTACCTTTGTATGTAATCAAATTTATAGCTATGGATATTCAATCAATTCGTTCTCAGTTTCCGATTTTAGCGGAGAAAATTCACGGGAAACCGTTGGTTTATTTTGATAATGGTGCTACCACACAAAAGCCTTTATCAGTTATTCAGCGCATTAGTGATTACTATTCAAAGGAAAATGCAAATATTCATCGTGGAGTTCATACATTGAGTCAGGAGGCAACAACTGCCTATGAAAATGCACGAAATACTATTCAAAAACATATAGGTGCTAAAGAAAATTACGAAGTGCTTTTTACGAAAGGTACAACTGATGGAATTAATCTAGTAGCTTTTTCCTTTGGGGAATTGCTGAATGCTGGAGATGAAATCATTATTTCGGCAATGGAGCACCATTCTAATATTGTTCCTTGGCAAATGCTTTGTGAACGAAAAGGATGTAAATTACGTGTTATTCCAATGAATGAAAAAGGTGAATTGGAGTTAGAACAATTCGATAAGTTACTTTCTGATAAGACTAAATTGGTTGCTGTAACACATATTTCTAATTCTTTAGGAACTGTAAATGATGTGAAATATATTATAGAAAAAGCACATGCCATTGGAGCGAAAGTTTTAATTGACGGTGCACAAAGTATTCAGCATATTCAAGTAAATGTGCAGGAATTAGATTGTGACTTTTATGTTTTTTCAGGACACAAATTATTTGGCCCAACAGGAATTGGCGTTTTATACGGAAAAGAAGAAATATTGAATCAAATGCCTCCTTACCAAGGTGGTGGTGATATGATAAAGGAAGTGACTTTCGAAAAAACGACCTATAATGTTTTGCCGCATAAATTTGAAGCAGGAACACCAAACATTGCTGGTGGAATTGGCTTAGGAGCTGCTTTTGAATTCCTGAATTCACTTGATATGAAGGAGGTTTTAAAACATGAACAAGAATTGCTTGATTATGCAACTGCTGAACTGACTAAAATTGAAGGAATTAAATTTTACGGTGAAGCCAAAGAAAAAACGAGTGTAATTTCATTTTTGATTGATGGACTTCATCCTTATGATGTAGGAACATTGCTTGATAAGATGGGAATTGCCGTGAGAACGGGTCACCATTGTACACAGCCAATCATGGATCAATTCTGTATTCCAGGAACTATTCGTGCTTCTTTTGCACTTTACAATACAAAGGAAGAAATTGATGTGTTTATTGCTGCATTAAATAGAATTATTCCAATGCTTAAAGATTAAATCGAACTGAATTTTTAATTAAAACCAAACTTAAAGACATGAGTATTAAAGAAAAAGAACAAGAGATAATAGATGAATTTGCCCTTTATGATGATTGGATGGACAAATACGAATACATTATTGAGTTAGGAAAAGATTTACCTTTAATTGAAGCACAATACAAAACAAAGGACCGATTAATTAAAGGTTGTCAATCGCAAGTTTGGCTACATGCAGACTGTAAGGACAACAAAATGAAATTTTCGGCAGATTCTGATGCGATAATCACGAAAGGAATAATCGCTTTATTAATTCGTGTTGTTAATGATGAATCACCTGCTGACGTTGCAACATCAGAGTTTAAATTCATTAAGGAAATCGGATTACAAGAGCACTTATCTCCTACTCGTTCTAACGGATTAGTGAGTATGGTAAAAGACATGAAGTTGAATGCTTTAAAGGCAGTTAAATAATGAAATCAGGAATAAAGACATTCTACCTTTCTTTAGCCACTATAGTTTCTATTGTCCTTTTTTCAAGTTGTGACGACCCTGAATTAGATGCTTTGATGGCTGATTATTGCGATTGCATAAGTGCCTCAAGGTATGAAACAGGTAAACACATCGAATGTATTGAAAAGATGGATTCAATAAAATCAATGTATAAGGATCAACCAAGAAAAATTCTTAAGGTTATTGAAAAGACAGATGAATGTTACTAGTACTTTAACGCATAGATAAAGGTGCTTAAATTTCGCTTCTTTTTTTTTCTTTAGACAATACAAAACCCACAAGCGTAACCACCTGAGCAGAGCCTGTCAAAGTATAGTTACGATTTAAAATTTTAACGAAGTATAAAGAAAAAAAAGGAGTGAGTTAAACGATTGAATTTATGAATTACAGCATTAATTCTCGATTCCTTTTAAGAAATTCTGAAGATTTGCATTATTAGCTATCTCCTCATCTCCTAATATCAAAAGCGATTGCGGTCTATTTCTATCCAACCACATATTGAAGTTAGAGTTAGTAGCTGCCAAAGTCCCATTGATATCAACTTTGTGAACTGGAATATTTCCTCTGCTCATTTCTGTTTGCATATCATCATCGTCCTTTGTGAAATTGTGATTTTCATGGAATAAAACTACACCATTCACGATTTCGCTCAAATCGTCTTTCTTTTGGTTTGCTGGAACCACTTGTATACGCTTATCCTCTGCCCATTCAGTGATGGCTTTCCCAAACTTATTGTCTTCGATAACGTATATGGTTTCTAATTTCATCCTATTAAACGGTTAATACCCCTTATTTCATGGGTTGTAAAATGTCGCACAAAAATAATGACTTCTTATTAATATCAAACTAAAACTAGACATTTAAATAAAAAATAAACATCATTACTATTTGACTAAAACAATTAAGGTTAGTAACACAAAAGAGCTGATAATGTTTTATGGTCGAAAAAAAATAATCAATTTAGTTTTTCATCAACATATTTATAACCAACACCTTTTACTGTTTGTATATAATGTGAACCAATCTTTTCGCGTAACTTTCTTATGTGTACATCGATAGTTCGATCACCTACAACAATATCCACTCCCCAAACAGAAGTTAAAATAGCTTCTCTATCAAAAACATTACCTGGTTTCGAAGTAAGGAGTGCCAATAGTTCAAATTCTTTTCTTGGCAAATGAATACTTTCACCTTTTAAAGTGACAACGTATTTGTCTCTATCTACTGTAAGTTCCGAATCGCCTAACTCAGCTGTCCTAAAACGTCCATTGTTTCTTCTTAACAGTGCATTGATTCGACTGATGAGTACTTTTGGCTTTAAGGGCTTTGCTATGTAATCATCTGCACCGGCATCTAGACCAGCAACTTGACTATAATCTTCGTTACGTGCTGTGAGAAAGCAAATTAGAATCCCATCATAAACGGGGTCTTTTCTAATGATTTCACACACCTCAATTCCATCCATTATTGGCATCATAACATCTAATAGAACAAGATCAATCTTATCTTTGTGCTCATTTAAAAGCTCCAATCCTTCTTTTCCGTTACTGGCTAAAAAACAAGTAAATCCGTGTTTTGTTAGATTATATTCCAATAATTCACGGATTTCCTCTTCATCATCTAAAATCAATACACCTTTCATGAGAATTATTGTTATTTAATCTTTACAAAAATACTCCAAATACTGCATTCTGCCCACTTTGCCATTTCGACAAGCTCAATGCAACGCAAGCTCTGCACAATACAGGGCATCACATTTATAAATTTAAACTCCTGACATTTCAAAATTTATCAAGCCTTGCCTTTGACAACTTTCTTATCAAAGACTTAAAAATATTTAGTTTTCCTGCGGACACAATTTACACAAAGATAGAAAAATCTCAATCAACTTTTCCTTCATTAAGAATCTGTTTAACCTCAATGGGCCCGTCAATCATTTTAGTAAACGTCAATACATTCCTTTACAAATCGATTCTATAGTAAAACGTACAGGATAAGATTCGAGATTTTAGTCGCACCCAAGAAGATTAATAAAACTAAAACGCTAAATAAATGACGTAAAAAAGTTCCATATACGCATTAGTCTTTTTTATGAAATTACAACTAATTTTATAGTTTTATTTCCTCCGATAGCCGTACATTGTTCTAAATTAATTATTAAAATTTATGAAAAAATTATTGCTATTTACAACTGTTATTATGCTAGCATCTTTCTCTTATGCCCAAAGCTATGGCTCTGGAATAGGAATTAAGTCGCTAAGCCCAGGAGGAGGCCCTTATGGAGGAGCCGGTGTCAACTACAAGGTTAATATAGGAAGCGGTAGCTTTTTAGACATGACTTTTGGAGGTGGTACTCGTCACCTTACAGGTCAGATACTCTATGAATGGCAAAGAGAAACAGGATGGACCGATGGAATGGATTGGTATATTGGTGTAGGTGGAACTTTAGGTTTATGGAGTAGCAGTTATTATTACGACTGGGATGACGACGATTACTATAAGTACAAATACAAGAACCATAAATACCAAAGCGGATTTTTCATAGGAGCTGACGCTGTTATAGGTTTAGATTTCAATCTAGAACCAAATACAGGTATTCCTATTGGAATTTCACTGGAAGCTGGACCAAGTGTTGGTTTAGTAAATAGTGGAGGTTTTGGTATAAACTCTGCGCTTGCAGTAAGATATATAATTAACTAATTGTAAACTTTACAATTCAAAACGCCCAGTAAATAAAATTTACTGGGCGTTTTTTTTATCTTTATAATTTAAACAGCATTTAAATACCGTTAAAAATAAACTCTTCTATTATTCAATATAACTCAATCTCAACATATTTGACTTTCCTTTTGACTCGATAGGCATTGAGGCTACGTTAATAACCAATTCACCTTTTTTCAAGAAACCTTTTTCTTTCAAAATGTATTTGATATCTGCAATAGTATGATCTGTACTGACCATTTTATCATAGAAAATTGCACGCACACCCCAAACTAGGTTCAGTTGAGTCAAAATCTCTTTGTTACTTGTAAATACAAAGATTTGTGATTTTGGACGTTGAGAAGCAATTTTATAAGCAGTATATCCAGAAAATGACATTGTCACAATTGCTTTTGCATCTACTCTATTTCCTAAGCGCGTTGCATTAAAGCAAATTGAGTCAGAAATAAAACGTTCTTGATTCTTCTCCGGAATCTCTTCTTTATAGTAAATCAAGTCAGATTCTTCAATCTTACGGACAATCTTATCCATTGCTTGAATTACCGTAATTGGATGTTTACCTACAGAAGTTTCTCCCGAAAGCATAACAGCATCAGTTCCATCTAAAACAGCATTAGCAACATCATTTACTTCTGCTCTTGTTGGAGTATAATCTTCAATCATACTTTCCATCATTTGCGTAGCAACAATAATTGGTTTTGCATGCAAGTAACATTTCTTAATCAACATCTTCTGCACCAAAGGCACATCTTCCATTGGAATCTCTACTCCTAAATCACCACGTGCAACCATAATTGCATCTGTTTCACGAATAATTGCATCGATGTCTTGAATTGCCTCAGGCTTTTCAATTTTAGCTACTATTTTCGCTTTGTTGTGGTGCTTATTTATGATGTGTCTTAATTCGATGATATCTCTTGCTGAACGCACAAATGACAAACCTATCCAGTCTACATTCAAATCCATTGCAAACTGTAAATCTTCAAGATCTTTTTCAGTCAAAGAAGGCAATGAGATTACAGTATTTGGCAAGTTCACTCCTTTATTTGACGAAAGAATTCCTCCATGTGTTACCACAGCTTGAATTACTTTCCCGTCTGTTGAAACAACTTCTAGTTCTAGTTTACCATCATCCAAACGAATAAATTCTCCTGCCTTAATATCTGCAGCAAGTTGTGCATAGTTTATAGCAAATTTACGACTTGTTCCAAGTACTCCTTTTTCGTTTACAATTTGCACGCTTTCCCCTGGAATTAGATCAACTCCATTGTTTTCCATTTCACGGGTACGAATCTTAGGTCCTTGTAAATCGGCTAATATTGCAATATTTAAACCTGTTTCTTCATTAAGCTCACGAATAATTCCGATTACTTTTTCATGATCTTCGTATGCACCATGAGAAAAATTGATTCTTGCAACATTCATCCCCGCTTCCATCATGCCTCTTAAAACCTTTTTAGAAGACGAAGCAGGTCCTAACGTAGCTACAATTTTTGTTCTTTTCATTTCTGTATTGTTTATTTTCTTAATTGAGTATTTTTATCCAGCTAATTTAAAATATGAGTTTATTTGCAGATTTTAAATCGTAAGGATCAAAACTAAATGCGGTCAAAATACTCGGTATACTTTTGAGCTGAGCCAACAAATTATCGACATCTACAACTCCCGCTTCTTTAATTACCAAGAAGAAATCTATTTGTGACTTCTCTGGAATTAAAAATTTACCCATGCTTTTATTTTGTATAAAATAGTAGATCACACTTTCATCTTCATCTTCCCACTCATAAAAGGAATGAGACGAATTTACTACTCCATTTTTTCCAGAAACCATGAAGGGTTCAATAGATTTCTTGAGTCTTAAACCCATATGTTCATTTATTGACCAACAAACTCTATAATCTCCTTGATGACTGCATAAGCCTATGATGTCAAAATTAAAATCATCTTCTAAACTTAAGGTATATTTTGCCATAAAAACATTAATCTACAAGATATCAAATTTACGAAATTTTGATTGATACTCAATATTAAATTTTTATTAATTCATTTTCTCGACTCTATACCAAAGCAAAGGCGTTTTTGACTTCTCAGGAACAAGCAAAGGGTGTGTCAATTTTAACTTCCCAAATAAGGAGGTTCTTAACTCCGCTTGCAATAAAAGTGACTGGTCAGAATATCCGTAATACAAAACACGGTATTTACTAAAAGACTTTAAACCCTCTACTTTCATTCTATTCGGTCGCCATGAAATCACTGTTGGATTTGTATATCCCGCATCCAGTTGATCACAAGCATTTTCTTTTAAACCTTCTTCTTTTGAAGCACCTGCGGTTTGAACATTGAATGTTCTGTTATAGACATAACCAGCTGCTATTTCATGATCTTTACCTATTATATATTGATGTTCTACAATATCTTTTTCAGATGAACTAAAGCTGCTTTTCTCTCGCCCTAAAGCTGTTTTATTATTTATTATTTCCAAGAACCAATTGCTGTTGTAATAGTTTTTTGCATCAATAATATCTGGCCAAGAAACGCGTTCATCTTTAGCTCCCTCAACATTCCTTTCTTCCTCAGAATGTAAAAAAGCGGCCCAAATAAAATGACCAATAGCTCCCGTAAATGGATAGCGCATTACATCTATTTTATGGCCTTGATAATCGGAACATTCATGGGTTCCATCTCCATGATCAGACTCTCCGAAAAGAACAGGCTTATTATATGTTTTTTTTAATCTTTCAATAGTTTTTGCCATTGAATTTTCTTCACTCCCAAACTCATTATTTGAGCTTGACTTCGAATGAATCAATTTTTCCGGACTACGCGAATAATAGGAAATTGAAAGAAAATCTAGATCATCCAAATACCATGTGCTATCTACAAAACCTGGTGTTTCTTCAGTTAGATGTGAATAAATCGCAGTTTTACCAACAGGAAATCTACCTACTCCAGCCAATAAATGATTGTTATACTGAATGGTATCTTTAATATAACCTCCTATTTGTTTGTGGTATTCATAGACTGCTTTTCTTGCGACATCGCCTGATTCAGAAATTGCGTCATAAGGCGATTCTCCTTTAGAAGAATTTTCATTAATATGCCATGGCTCACACAAAAGCTCAATTGCAGAAAGGCTTGTTGAATAACCCCATCTTGCAACTATATAACGAGTTCTTTGTTTTAAATAGCGCATTCCCTCTTCTTTTAAAAACATGTCGGAAGGAGTATCACTATTTAACATAGCAGAATAACCAGAAGGTAGATTTGGATCTTTATATGGTGATTTCTCATCAAGCCAATAATTGGCATAATCATATCGGAATTGATAATAGTCTCCCAACTTCATAAAATATGAATGATACATTAAATTAAATTGAATTAACGTATTGTTTGCTTCACAAAAAGAGATCATTTGATCCATCTCCCAAGCTAGGTTTTGTCTGTCCTGATAAAATCCAACCTCTTCAAATTCTATATCAGAAACACTGGGATGCATGAAAAATCTAAAGTACTCTCCACCTTCTGTAACATAGTCTTTTACTGATTTATTAAATGACTCCCAAACTGCTAAATCTAAAGTTTCAGTTTTACTCAAACTGTAAATTAAATTATTTTTATTGCTTGGAAAAGAAAGGTTTATTCCTGTTGGAATGATTGTTTTCCCATCTCTTTGCAAGTATTCCGTACTGTCATTCAATGAAACAAATCCTTTAAAATCAGAATCCACAACGGTAAAAAAATCTTCATCAGAAACATAAGCTAGTTTTTTATTAATTAAAACTGAAATATGCACTCGGTATTCTCCTATATTTGTTGGAGCATATCTAATTCTAAATTGATGATCTGTCTCCAGTTGAATCCATTTGTTTTTTTCTTGATTTCGTTCAACATCCGTAAACCAAAATCCTATTGCTGCAAACTTAGATTGACTTTCGACATGTGTGAAATGTGCTTTCACATCAATATCCCAGCTCATAAATGGATTCAAACCTTCTCTTTGATTAGGAATCCCATCCATATAAACTTGAATTAATTCCAAAATTGAATCAGGTAAAGTTACTCCCAATTCTAAGCGTGCATTTTTCGGTACAGCAGACTTCTCCTGATTTATGAATTCAAAATCAATTATTTTAGGAGAATCTAATTGCCCAAAAGCAAGGCATGGCAATAACGCCACGAGAAAAGTTAAATATCGCATACTGATGTATTGAGTCTTTAAAGATAATTAAATAAAAGGAAAGATCACTGGGCGACTTGGCGCAGCATCATTCTCAAAAGGAGCAACTTGCAAATTCAACAAGTACGCTCCGTCTTTAGCTTCTTCTGGAACGAAAATCATTTCTGTAATTGTTCTATCAAATCTAGGACTGCTCGGAACTTCCCAAAACCCATGGTGGAATGCCAGTTCTCCTCCATCTGTTTCTTTGTCTACACTTGGTAGATCAATCAAAAGATGTTTGATGTTTAAAGTATTTATAATCTCCAAACATTCTATAGCAATGTAAGGAGGATTTGTAGCTGAATAATTCCTAGATTTCTTTTCTTTTGTGTTTGGAAGTGTTCTGATAATTAAAGCTTCAATTGAATCATATTGTTTAAGTGATTCCAATTGTTTCGGTGTAATCACAGTGTCTTCTTCTATAACTTCTGGAGAAATACTGATTACAACAGCTTGAAAGAAATATTGATTTAAATGCTCATTAATTGAATAAATCTCTGGGGTAATGTGCCCCAAACATTCAGTATGCGTTCCATGACCATGTGGATTAAAAAAGATATTTCGGAAATTTACAGCCCCGCCATCTTTAACAGAACCAATCCAACCATCTTCCATCACAGGTTCAAACCTTGGCGGTTTTACATACCAAGCTAGTGGATTTTTGTTGTCATTAGATAAAGGAATAGACAAATCCATTCCTTTACTTAAATCAATTTTCTTTCCTTCTTGTGTTGTTAGAATCATGTTATTTTTCTTTTGATCTTAAATGCTTCCTCAAGACTCATTACTCAATACTCAATACTGATTATGGTAATGATCTTACCAACTGCTGATAACGACTCTTATAAGTTTCTTTTCCTGTACAACCTTGTTCTGTTGCTTGGTTATAGAAAAATTCAATACGATTTGCAGGACTAGGGTGAGTACTCAACCATTCTGGTGATGATGCTCCACCTTCTGCTTCAATTTTCTCAAAGAACTTTGCACCACCAGCAGCGTCATAATCTGTAGGACATAAATAAGTTACTGAAGCTTTATCTGCTTCCGTTTCATGAGTTCTTGAGAATTTCAAACTAATAATACTTGACGTTAGATCTTTAATTAATGCACGGTCACCTGCGATAATGCTTAACATTACATCAACACCATACAGTTTTGTCATTTGGCGTGTGGAATGACGTAAATCGGCATGACCAATTTCGTGTGCTAAAACTCCAGCTAATTGTTCTTCAGAATCCAAATACTTAATTAATCCAGTATACACATAAATGTAACCACCCGGCGTACAGAAAGCATTTTTCGTTTTGTCATCTTTGATAATTCTAATTCTCCAAGCAAAATCGTCTTTATGGGTAACATTACCTGAGTTCAAAATCTTATTTCTCATGTCATACAAGTACTTGTATGGAATAGGATTTTGAGCACTGTCTAAAACAGGGTATTCCTGCTTGTTTCCGTCAATCTCTGCGGCTACTTGTTTCCCTAATTCTTTATCATTTTGAATAGTAAAAAGATTGAAACTCTTTATGCCTCCACCGTTGGTCATTCCACAGCTTGTCAAAAAGGCCATTGAAGACAACAAAATAGTGATGCTGAATAATTTTCTCATAGTTTGATAATTTTTAAGGGTAAAAATAAATACAAATAACTTGTGATGCAAATCCTAAAAGGTAACCTGCTCCGACTTCTTTTAATGAGTGTGATTTTAAAAATAATCGCGCGGTCATAACCAATCCACCTACTACCAATACTGACGTCAGCATTATAAGTGGAGATTGTTCAAGTGGTACAGAAAACATATAAACGAAGCCGAAAAGTGAGCCCATTCCCATTCCGTGCAAGCTTATTTTAGATTTTTTTGTGATAAAGTAAGCGATAAAAGCACTTAAAGCCCCTCCAACAACCATTGCTTTAATAATCGATGGAATCATTGCATTTTCTGCTTGAAACATTAAAAACAAATACAATATTATGCAGTAAAACGTCATTATCGCAATTGGTGTCAAACGTTCTTCTTTGCTTTCCATTTGTAGAGAAGTAATGGTTTTATTGAGTCGCAATACAACCAAAGATAAACCTGGCGCCATGACAATAAATACCAAAAAGAGCAATAAAAACAAGAATTTCACATCAGGATGTAACATATACAAAGATTCACTTGCTACAAATGAACTGGATTGAACTGGTAAATACAGAACAATCAGCAAACCATAAATAGGTGTGAATAATGGCAAAAAAATCCATGAAAGAAGCTTCGAAATTTGTTTCATTAAAGTTCTTTTCTAAGTCGTGCTACTGGAATATGTAACTGTTCACGGTATTTAGCAACCGTTCTTCTCGCAATATTGTATCCTTTTTCTTTCAATAAAGCGGCTAATTTCTCATCCGTTAAAGGCTTGCGTTTGTGCTCGTCTCCAACTGCTTCTAGCAAAATTTGCTTCACCTCTCTTGTTGAAACTTCTTCTCCTGAATCTGTTGACAATGATTCTGAGAAAAAATGTTTCAATGAAAAAGTTCCGTATTGTGTTTGCACGTATTTTGAATTGGCAACACGCGAAATAGTTGAAATATCTAAATCTACAATTTCAGCGATATCTTTTAAAATCATTGGGCGCAATTGAATATCGTCTCCTGTTAAGAAATATTCTTTTTGATAATTCATAATTGCCGTCATTGTTGACAACAAAGTATTTTGACGCTGTTGGATAGCATCAATAAACCATTTTGCAGAATCCAATTTACTCTTAACAAAAGTAAGCGTTTCTTTATCTGACTTTTTTAGTTTTGCGCCTTCAGAATAGTTTTGCAACATCTTCTTGTAGCCTTGACTAATTTTTAAATCTGGAGCATTTCTTCCATTCAATGACAAAACAAGCTTTCCATCTTCATCCATAATTTGGAAATCAGGAACTACTTGTTGCAAAGATTTAGACGAACTTTTTAGTGAACCTCCGGGTTTTGGATTCAAACGAATAATTTCATGAACAGCATCTTTTAAATCCTCTTCAGAAATCTCCATTTTTGCGGTGATTTTCTTGTAGTGTTTTTTAGTAAACTCATCAAAGTAATCTTCCAAAATTTTCAAAGCAGTATAGCGCGTGATATCCCCATCTTGTCTTCTCTCCATTTGAAGAGTCAAACATTCTTGTAGATCTCTAGCACCTACTCCTGGTGGATCTAATTGCTGAACATAATGCAAGATTCCTTCTAAATCTGCTTCAGTTGTAATTAAGTTTTGTGAAAAAGCTAAATCATCAACTATAGATTCTAAATCACGTTCCAAATATCCAGCGTCATCTAAACTCCCAATCAAGTAAGTCGCAATAAGCACCTCTTCTTCTGTGAGCTTTTGCATATTGAGCTGACTCAACATTAATTCTTGGAAAGTTTTACCAGCAGAAAGCGGCATTGACTTCTCTTCGTCGTCTTTACTTTTATTTGAAATGCTAGTTTTATATGCAGGTTCGTCGTCTGTTAGATATTCATCAATATCGAAATCTCTTTCGTCCTCTCCTGCTTCTTCTTCGTATTCTTCTTGCTCAAACTCGTCTTCAACCTCCTCTTTACCTTCTTCAAGGGCAGGATTCACTTCCAATTCTTGTTTAATTCGTTGATCCAATTCCATGGTTGGCACCTGCAACAATTTCATTAACTGAATCTGTTGTGGTGAGAGCTTCTGCTCCATCTTCTGGGAAAATGACTGTCTAAGTGCCATAATTATTGTTTTCTAGGCTTAATATAATTAGCCAATTTACTGTTTTTATTGTTACTCAGGGTTAGTAAGCTTGATTCTAATAATTCTTTCAATGTAAATTTAAAAATATTTGGCGGTTTGGTGTTGTGGCGGTGCCACATTTTGTTTTTACACAGAGCAAGAGGGAGGTTTTTCACAGAGACACACGGAAGTTATTCGGTGGCGAGGGGAGAAAGAAGGAGAGATTGTTGGTGGTGCCACATTTTTCTTACACGGAGGTAAAGGAGGGTTTTCACAGAGGTACACGGAGATTCACCGCTAGTGAAGGGAGAAAAATGAGAGTTTTATTATTGGTTGGGTTTCGTCTCGCGAAGTTTATTCTTCTTCGACAGAGATAAATGAGTAATTTTAAAGAAGTACATAGAGTTTAACCGCTAATTATACGGAAAAAAAAGAACCAACTATATTACAAATCTTTTTAATCCATTTTTTAATAACTTTTCATGAAAGTTGATTAACAACCCTAATTCCAAACCTCCTAATTTCATATATGTTAAAATTTGAGCAGTGTGAACATCAGTGAATTTTTCTACTGCTTTTAGTTCTATAACAATCATGTCCTCAACTAATAAGTCAATTCGATAACCATGGTCTATTTCTACTTCTTTATAGACAATGGGTAATATAAGTTCTCTCTGAACAGACAATCCTCTTATTTCCAATTCATAAGCAAGACATTCATTGTAAGCCGATTCTAGAAGACCCGGACCGAGCGCCCTATGCACTTCAATAGCTCCGCCAATGATTTCTGAAGTAAGGTTATTATCTTTCATATTCGATTTTTACACTAATCTAGTGTTTCTCAATCAATAATGAGCCCTCTTATTTTTTTCTCTTTTTCTCTCCCTCCACCAAATAAATCTTTCTCTGTGGCACTCTACTTCGACAGGCTCTGCACAAGTGTGAAAAACCTCTGTGTGTCTCTGTGAAATAATTACCCTGAGCAAAGCGAAAAAAAACATCACTCTCCCCTTACTCTAACTCTATCAAATGCAACTCTTCTCCGTGGCACTCTGTGAAAAACCTCTGTGTATCTCTGTGTAATACCCAACAACATTTGTGTTGTTAAAAATCAGCGTTACCTGGCGTTCTAGGAAATGGAATCACATCTCTAATATTCGTCATCCCTGTTGCAAACATCACCATTCTCTCGAACCCTAATCCAAATCCAGCATGTGGTACAGTTCCATATTTACGTGAATCTAAATACCACCAAACTTCTGCTTCGTCAATATTGAAATCAGCACATTTCTTTTTCAAGACGTCCATACGTTCTTCACGTTGAGAACCTCCAACGATTTCTCCAATTCCAGGGAATAAAACATCCATTGCTGCAACTGTTTTTCCATCGTCGTTTTGACGCATATAAAACGCTTTAATTGTAGCTGGATAATCTGTTATAATTACTGGACAATTGAATTCTTTTTCTACCAAATAACGTTCGTGTTCAGAGTGTAAATCTACTCCCCATTCCACGTCATATTTGAATTTCTTCTTCTTGAAAGGTTTTGAATTTCTTAAAATCTCAATTGCCTCAGTATATGTGATTCTCTTAAATTCATTATTAGCTACAAACTGTAATCTTTCGATTAAGGTCAATGGATTCCTGTCTTTTTCTGGTTTCGCTTTTTGCTCTTGTGCATCACGATCGTTTAAGAATTGAACATCGTCTGCATAATTTTCTAAAACATAATTAGACAAATATTTTAAGAATTCTTCCGTCAAATCCATGTTGTCTTTCAAGTCATTAAAAGCAACCTCTGGTTCTATCATCCAAAATTCCGCCAAGTGACGAGAAGTGTTAGAGTTTTCCGCTCTAAATGTTGGTCCAAATGTATAAACCTGACCCAAAGCCAAAGCTCCAAGTTCCGCTTCCAATTGACCAGAAACAGTCAAATTCACTGGTTTTCCGAAGAAATCTTTCGAATAATCAACATTTCCTTCTTCTGTTTTTGGAACATCATTTAAGTCTAAGTGTGTAACATGGAACATTTCTCCCGCTCCTTCAGCATCTGAGGATGTTAAAATTGGCGTATGTAAATTGTAAAATCCTTTGTCATTAAAGAATTTATGAATAGCGAATGTCAAACCATGACGGATTCTAAACACCGCTCCAAAAGTATTCGTTCTGAAACGTAAATGCGCTTGTTCTCTCAGGAATTCAAGACTATGTTTTTTTGGCTGCATTACTGTTTTCTGAACATCATCTGGATTTGCTTCTCCAATGATTTCAACAGAATCAACAGCAATTTCTTTGGCTTGACCTTTTCCTTCTGAAGCGATTAAAGTTCCACGCACCTCAACAGCTGCAGCAGTACTGATCTTTTTCAGAATTACTTCATCAAAATTTTCATATTCAATTACCGCTTGGATATTATTGATCGTTGACCCATCATTAATCTGGATAAAACGATTGCTTCGAAAAGCCCTCACCCAACCTTTTACAATAACTTTTTCGCCTACTTCAGACGATTCCAATAACGCTTTTATTTTCGTATGTTTCATTACTTTTATTTTGACTCGTGCAAAAATAGAAAATTACGCGGAGATACGAGAGGAAAAGAAATGAAAAAGAAGGAAGGAGGAATTACGCGGAGATACGCAGAGGAGCGGAGGTTCGCAGAGAGATAAAAGGGGTTGAAGACTGTTAAGGTTTTTACGAAATGATAACTGTAGGGACGATTACTCCCTATGGTCATGAGAACGCTTCGCTAAGTTTACAAATCGTCCTTGCAGTAAACACGAAGAGAACCGCACATTTCGAGAAGTTGTTGAAATCGCAAAGAAAAAGAAGAAAACAAAATTAGAAGTGAAAAGAACTATTCCATTTTAATTAACAAAAACGAAATCACATTTAAAACAAGATTTAATTATATTCGTAAGAAAACTACTTACTCTTTTAAAAAGCTATCTTCAACCAAAAGAAAACCATGAAACAAAACTTCAAAATAACTTCCCTCTTTTTGATTGTAACCTTGTTTTCTTTTTCTCAAGAGAACAAAAGCATTAATCAAAATATATGCAGTCAGTTATTTGATGAAAAAGGAGAAACAATTCCTTTTGTAAAGATTATCAATCAAGCAAATAAAACGGGTAGTTATTCTGATAGTGATGGGAGGTTCTGTATCGAATATGGAAAAGCAACAGATTCAATTGTAATTTATTCTGGGGGCGAATATGAAACTTTTACTTCAATAATTAAAAACCTGAATCAAGACAAAATTGTTCTAACGAAGAAAACTGAAATCACATTATTTGAAGAAGTTGCTATAATTTCACCAAAGTTATTTGTGCTGAATGAATTTCCATATAAACCTGGCGGAGCGACATTGTCATTAGAGAAAGGCGGTAATTTTTGTAGTTTTATTGATGAAAGTCAAAATTATTCTGGAAAACTTAAAAGTATTTCCTTCTATTTAAAATCATTTAGTGATGAATACTTGATTATTCCATCTTTGTATGAACATGATATCATCACCAAGTCAATTGGCAGAAAAATATCAATAAAGAATTATCAACTAGACACACTAAAGCCAAATCAATGGAACAACGTGATCATTTTAGACACTATTTATGTTCCTAAGAACGGATTTTATATTGGTTTTGAATGTATTCCTAAGAACAGTAAAATAGAATTTAATGCTATTGATCAAAAATCTACATTGAGTTTTGGTGCCTATTACCAAAAAGTTAAAGATGGGGATAGAACTTATTTTTCATCTTTTCAAAAATCATCAAAATGGTTTCAATTTCCTATAGGCGCTTATGACAAAAGGAATCTTCTAAATCTCGCGGTAAAAGTTGAAGTTATTGGAAATCAAAATAACTACAGCACAACTCCTATTGATTTGGTAAAGGACAGAAAAGTAAAAAAGCTCTTAAAAATTAAATCTCGCAATAATGACTTGGTACTAAAGCAAAGTACAATTGAGGAATTATTTGAATCTGTTATAAAAGTCATGGAATTAAATGATATAACATTGGCAATGGGCATATCAAAAATAAAACAAGAAGATTATGAACATTACTATCATGAAGTTCAAAACAGTAAAGATTTTTGGTTAACGGAAGAAAGACAAGAAGAGTTCCTAGATATTTGGAAAGGATATTTGGAAAACATAAGAAGCGAAAACGTAAGCAAAATCGACGAAAACTATTACAAAATTGTCTTCCCAAATATGAAAAAGGATCAAAATGAATTAGAATTATATAAATTAGATGGAAAATGGTATTATGTTCCTTACAGCAATTAAGAATTGTATAAAGGGTTCAAAAACATTATATTGATATTTCTCCAACCAAAAGAAAACCATGAAACAAAACCTCAAAATAACATTCCTCTTTCTGCTCATCACCTTGTTTTCTTTCTCTCAAGAAAAACTATTCTTCTACCAAGGAAAAGCAGTTAGCGAATCCTTTTTGAATGTTAGGATTGAGAATTCAAATAAAACCATAAAATATTTGGACTTCGTTGATTTAAAATCTAAGCCAAGAGGATATTTTTGGATTGCTTATCGAAACATTGATTCTTTATTATTGAACTATGAAACCTTTATTAAAACCGATACATTTTACTTTGAAACTAGATCTCAAACTTTTGGTGAAACGATAATTCTAGCAGATATTTTAAGACAAGAATCAGAAGACACAATGCATGTCGTCGATTTTCATTTTGTGAATGGAGAATTATTTACCATCCAGAAATCTGTGAATGATATCAAAAGAAAATACATTTCTTGCAGTGATACGTTTATTCAAATTCATCCGAAATCAAACTTGCTGAAAGAAGAAGTGATGGGTTTGCCCCTGCTTGAAATTCAAGATTCTATTTTTGTTTTCAACAATAGAAAAGTAGAATTTCTGCTTACAAAATCAGATTACGAAAGAAAATTCTACGGTTATATTGGAACTTTCAAAGACGAATCCTACTACAAAAATACCTATTTCTACAATTTAATTGATGAAATTTCAACTTTCGATATAAAGAAAGAAAGTGAAACTTTTGTTGATGTTTTTTATGATTCGAGTACTTTTTATTTTATTTCACAGCGATACAAAACAGTAAATCCACCAAGCGGCGTTCCAGCAACTTATCTTTACTATGGCCCACATCACAAAAATACTGGTAAATATTTTTTTAATGAAAATAAGTATAGTATTTCAAAGCTAAACATTCAAAGTTCTCAAATTTTTAAATCATTGCTGTGTTCGAATGGATTCTTAGGAATGCTAGACATTATGGAAGAATCAAGAATGGACGCTTATTTACTAGACTCCATGCTTGTCGTTTTCAATTTCAACAAATCAGAAATCAACTACTATTCAAATGACATAAAGATGAATACTGCAACCTTAGACATCAAAGATTGGTGGTACAGAAATGAATTTCATACGGATGAAGTCCGCAAAAAAGGTTACTTCCTGTTTCTGAAAGATTACCGCCAAGCAATTATTGAAATAGATTATTTAACAGCCGCTGTTAAGGAAATCCCACTGCTTTCAAACGTTCAAGGATTATTTCATTGGGAAGTGAATGATGGCAGACTTTATATTTTAAAGAAGGAATATCCATCACATTGGAAAAGGATTTTGTATTCTTATAATATTAATGATGCTCGGTTGGAGTGATTTTGTTGTAATTCATTAACAGACACACTTTCAATCATTAGCAGTAGAACACTATTTTAGCAAAATACTTTTATCAGATTAAATAATAACTAATATGTCGAGACTACTACTCATTCTTATTGTCTTTTTTTCTCTTACGTCGTGTTCTAAAATCTACAACATGATGAGAAAAGATGTGGACACTGAAGGTAAAACAGGAATTAAATCGAAGTTTAATGACGACAATAAGATTTACACCACAAACAGACTATTCACTTACGATGTACAGCAAATTGATGCGGCAAGGGAGTTAAATTACAAGATGGAATTGCTTGCTATTCCGGGTAAATTTACCGGTGGAACAAAAATAAAATACAAGTGCTATTACACTGAAGAAAATTTAACTAACGAAGAAAAAGAAATGTATTTAGATTCTAATCAGCCTTACAAATGGGACATTACGAATGTTATGGAGGATAAAGAAGGAGTTTGGATTCATCCTCCAAGAAGTTATACTTTGGAGAAGTTGGAGCTTTCGCCTTTTCCATCAATAGATTTCCCTACAAAGGTTGGAGATAAATGGTCTTACAAAATGTACATCGGAGCTGGTTGGGGCGAATTAAAAGGAAAAATTGTTAAATCTGATTTTATTGTGGAAAAAGTAGAATATTCAGAAAACGACTCCTCAAACTTTACTGCAAGAGTTAAAGCAGAAACTTATTTTGATGAAGAAAATCGCTTGTGTAATGCCGTTTTTGATTTTGATTCTCAGTTAGGCTTTACAAATCTGAGCTATGTTTTTAATGATTCTACGAAGCTTGAGATGAAAATGGTGGAGTGAAAATGTTTTTTAAATTTAATCATTACAAAAAAGCATATAATCAATATCTTATCTTAAAAAACAGAAAAATAAAAGATATTTTCCTGTGTAGAAGAAAAGCTGTATATTTGAATTAAATGATGAAAAATGTCAATAACATTAAAAATAGATACCAATAGCGAGGCTGCTAAGCAACTTATAGCATACTTAAAAACTCTTCCTTTTGTAAAAATAGAGGAGGAAAGTCCTTATAATCCAGAATTTGTAGAAAAAATTTTAAATTCTCACAAAAACGATAAACGTCATAAAATCCCAACAGATAAATTATGGGAAAGTATATAGTAGAATATACAGACACTGCCTTAAAAGACCTCAAAAAGCACAAAAAGCATGGTGACAAATCCACTTTGAAGAAGATTGAGAATCTAATTGAGGAATTAGAACTTCATCCATTTTCTGGCACAGGAAAACCTGAAGAACTTAAATACAGCTTAAATGGATTCTGGTCAAGAAGAATTAACAGAGTTGACCGATTAGTATACTCAGTAGATGATAAAACAATAACAGTAGAGATTGTCTCAGCGATGGGTCATTATTCATAATTCACCACCATCTCATTCTCTACAATCTACCAACAATTCCCACCTCTCCCACTCCACTTAACAAAATCTTAATATTCAATAAACCGTCCTTTTTACTATCTTCGTTAGAATTAAACCGATTTTGGTCTAAACCTATATCAAATCGATGTTAGGAACCTAGATTGATTTTAAATTAAAAACACAAAAAATTAGACATTATATGAGCGAAAAAAAACGCACCAAAGCACAAGAAGCAACACAAGCTATAGAACGTATTTACATTGCAATGCGTCACTTATTTAACCGCGGATTTTATAAACCAATGGGAGTTTCTGGTAGGACTTTACGAGAAGGTTTATTGGCATTACAACCAGAAATTTATGGTTCAATTGGTGAAGACAAAGTAGAATTAAGTGGTTTATTATATGTTCTAGACAGACTTCCTCATGGGATCGAAGAATGTCCAATAATTAATCTTACGGGAGATGAAGGATATCAATTGTCGAACATGACATCAATTATTCCACCGAAAAGAAGAAGAAATTGTTATCGCATTGATAAAGACCAAATGAATGTGGAAATCACGCGTGGTAGATCAGACATTTATGATATTCTTACTCACCTTACTTTCCTGTTTATTGAATCTCACAAGATTGCTAATCGAGTTATTATCAATGAAAAAGGAACATTAACTTTAGAATGGCAGAAATTTGAAAAAATCATTTTACAAGAAGAGATTTCTAATGAAGAATTGGAAGTTGCGATGTTCCATTCTGCAAACATTTTAGGAAGAACTTTTGAAGAGGTTTTAGCTGTTCACAAGGCACTTGCTACTGAAGAAATGCCAAACCGTTTACTCAAAGTAATTTATTGGCTAGGAAAATTAGCAATTGATGAAGTGCTAGAAATCAATAAAAGAATCATCTTATTTAGTCCAGTCTTGCGTGAAAGAACAGGTCACCACATGCATGGAGAACGTTGGGCAAATCGCATAAAAAGAGAATTAGAGAATCAGGATCTTTTGGAGCGTCCTGTTCACATTATTAGTGCGAATATGCACAGTGTAATGAATTATTTGTTCAGTAAGCAAACGATTACAAGCAAGAAAGAAGAACTTAATAAAAGGGAAGTTTTTGAAAGATTAAGTCAGCCTGAAAATTCAAAAGACAGAAAGCAAATCAGTGATTTGGCAACTAACCAAGGAATGACTTATCTCAAAGATGTTTCAGGAACTAACATTGATGTTCAGATATTCGATTTAGCTAAAATGGACTTTGACAAGAGCTATTTATCAGCTGTTATTGACGATACAAATGCTGTACTTATCGTAATGGATTATGCGTTTGGTGAACAAGCATTTGAAACAATGGATGAATTATTAAAACCATATAAAGCAGCTAAAAACGGCCCTGTAAATCTGAACGTTCACTCTGTATCTATCATGGGGAAAGCCGGAATTCTAAAAGGAAACAAGGGAGATCTTATGATTCCACAAGCGCATGTTTTTGAAGGAACAACAGACAATTACCCATTTGAAAATGAAATCACTTTGGCCGATTTTGAAAATGAAGATATCGAAGCGAGTGATGGACACATGATTACAGTTTTGGGAACTTCGTTACAGAACAAAGAAATGTTGAGTTATTTCAAAAAATCAACATGGAATGTGGTAGGATTAGAAATGGAAGGAGCGCATTATCAAAAAGCAATTCAAGCCGCTTCGAGAATCCGAAACAGTATTAATTCGAACGTAAAAGTAAGATACGCCTATTACGCTTCAGATAATCCATTGGAAACTGGAAGTACCTTAGCATCTGGAGGACTTGGATTGACAGGTGTGAAACCAACTTATTTAATTACTGAGAAGTTTTTGAAACAGATAGTTCGACAAGCGATTTAAATTAATGGTTAATTTTTAATGTTTAATGTTTAATTATTAACGCGTGGATGGTTGGTTAGGATAGGTAAAAGGGTCTAATTAAAGTATGAGTAATTGAGGAATTCGAAATATTAATGATGTATTTTGATTGGAACTGTAGTGCCGACGATTACTCCATTTTGTCATGAGAACGCTTCGCAAAGTTTGCAAATCGTCCCTACATTGCCAATTTCTAAATAACCTCTACATTAATAATCTTTTAATCTTCATTTAAATTCTTCTCTGTGAATCTCTACTTCGACAAGCTCCGCACTGGTGTGAAATCACTCCTTTATCTCTATGTAAAAACAAAGAGCCAAAGGCGCTTCTTCTTCTCTTTCTTTGCGTCCCGGGAACTTTGCGGGACTTTGCTCCTTTGCGAAACTTTGCGTCATTCTTCCCTTTCTCTCAAATTGAAGTAGCTTTGCAATTCGATTGACAATCAAAAAAAGTGATATTAAATATGGAGGATTTCTTTCCTAATCAAAGATATACAAGTGCTGGGGAGCCGGAACTTGGAATGGGAATAGTTTTAGAAGTTAGCAAAGACAAGGTTCAAATTCATTTTCCGGTTGCTGATGAAATGCGTCTTTATGCGAAAGAAAGTGCTCCTTTAAATAGAATTATTTTTAAAGTTGGAGATACTATTATAGACCATCAAGGCCAATCAATGCTGATTGAAAAAGTCCAACGCGAAGGAAATATTTACGTTTATTTTGGGAATAGCACAAATATGCTTGAAGCGGAAATAGGCACTGGAACTGCCACAACGAATGTTGATGACCGTCTTTTTATGGGTGATATCGATACTCCAGAAATGTTTGCTTTGCGTAGAGAAACACTATACAATGATTACCAAAGAAGAACGTCCCCAGTTCATGGATTTGTTGGTGGAAAAATAGATTTGATACCTCATCAATTGTATATCGCGCATGAAGTGAGTTCAAGATTCGCTCCTCGTGTTTTGTTATCTGACCAAGTTGGACTCGGAAAAACGATTGAAGCTTGTTTGATTTTGCACCGTTTATTGGTGACGGGAAGAATTTCACGCGTTTTAATTCTTGTTCCAGAATCGCTAATTCACCAATGGTTTGTGGAGGTCTTGCGAAAATTCAATTTATGGTTTAATATCTTCGATGAAGAACGTTGTGAATCTCTTGAAGAAAGTGCTCCCGAAGGAAATCCCTTTCTCGATAACCAACTGATAATTTGCAGTACAGAATTTTTAGCTAGCTCAAGAAAAAGAGCTTCTCAAGCAATTAAAGCTGGCTGGGACATGCTTGTAGTCGATGAAGCACATCATTTAGAATGGTCAATTGATCAAGTAAGTCCGGAATACGGTATTGTAGAATTATTGAGTCAAGTAACTGAAGGATTATTGCTTCTTACCGCGACTCCAGAACAATTAGGTGCAGAAAGTCACTTTGCTCGACTGCGTTTACTCGATCCAAATCGATATAATAACTATGAAGATTTCAAAAATGAATCTGAAGGGAATAAAGACATTGCTGAAATAGTTGAGAAACTTTCGTCAGGTTCAGAATTAAAACCGAAAGACAAAAAGCTGTTAGAAGAAACTTTTTCGAAAGCCAGAATAGCGGAATTAGATTTCAAAAATGAGACATCTAGAAATAATCTAATTGAAGATTTACTGGATCAACATGGTCCAGGTAGGGTTTTATTCAGAAATACCCGTCAAGCAATGAGCGGATTTCCGAAAAGGATTGCTCATGTTGTTCCTCTTGAAGTAGAAAAGGACCATAGTCTTTGGATGGAACGATTAACCAGTGAGTTTTCCTACGATATGGAAAGGAACTCAGAAGAAAAGATTGAACAAGAATTTTGGTTTAATAAAGATCCACGTGTAAAATGGGTTTTGAAGAAGATGGAAGAAATCTATCCTGAGAAAATTCTATTGATCTGTTCTACAAAAGAAAAAGTATTGGCTTTAGAAACTGCTATTAGCAAAGCTATTAATTTGAATGTCGGTGTTTTCCATGAAGAATTATCGCTCGTTCAACGGGATAAAAACGCAGCTTGGTTTGCCGATCATGACAGCGCTCAAATACTATTGTGTTCAGAAATTGGAAGTGAAGGAAGAAACTTTCAATTTGCGCATCACCTTATCTTATTTGATGTTCCATTTCATCCTGAATTATTAGAACAACGCATTGGTCGTTTGGACAGAATAGGACAAAAAAACGACATCAATATTCATATCCCTTATTTAGTGGGAAGTCCACAAAGTATTTTGGTAAGGTGGTTTCATGAAGGCTTAAATGCATTCAACACCAACCTTGAAGGCGGAGATAATATTTCTCGTTTATTTAGTGAACGATTATTAACTATTATCAAAAACCCATCAATTGAAGAAGTTAATTCTGAACTAGAAAAATTGATCAAAGAAACAGCAGATTTTCAAAAAGAAATCAAGAAAAATTTAGCTGAAGGACGCGACAAACTTTTAGAAATGAATTCATTTCGACCTAAAGTTGCTGAAAAGTTAATTAAACAAATTAAAGCCGAGGACAAAGACAAAGCATTAGAAAACTACTTAACAAAGGTCTTTCATCACTTTGATGTAGAGATGGAAGATTTAGCGGCAAGAACCTACTTATTGCATCCAGGAGCTTTTAATGCAGATGTTTTTCCGACCATTCCCCAAGAAGGAATTCAAGTTACATTCGATAGAAAAAGAGCAATCAGCAGAGACGATATTAGTTTCTTGAGTTGGGATCATCCAATGGCGACAGGCGCAATTGACATGGTCATGAGTTCAACATTTGGAAATGCAAGTTTTGGAATACTCCGAGATTCTGGTGGTTCAGGATTGCTACTTGAGTTGATTTTTGTTTTAGAAACAGCAGGAAAAGAAAGCATAGATATTGACCGTTTTCTTCCACATACACCAATAAGAATTGTGGTGGATCATACAGGAAAAGAAGTGACAGATTTATATCCAGTTGAAATGCTCAACAAAAACCTTATCCCTAGTAGAATTGATGCTTTATTGGAGAATGATGCATTCGTAGATATCTTAATTCCAAATATGATTTCATCAGCAACAGAAATCGCAAAAGATTTAGGTGATAAAGAAATTGAAAAAGGATTAAAAAGAATGAAACTCAAACTGAATCACGAAATAGATCGACTGACAACTTTGCAAGAAAAGAATCAACATATTCGACCAGATGAAATAGAAACAGCAATTGAAGAACGAAATGTACTTTCAACATTAATCAATAAAGCTCGGGTGAGATTGGATGCTTTGCAGTTGATAAGAAAAGAGAAAAATAATGTTTAATGGTTAATTGTAAATTATTAACGCGATAGGGGGCAATTGTTAACGCGCTATTTTTGACTATAGTTGAATTTTCAAATCAACAGATAATAATATTAACAAGGTTTTTCGATTGGCATTGTAGTAAGGACAATTTGAAAAACTCCTGTTTAACATATTTAGATTGGCATTGTAGTGCGGACGATTACTCCCTTTAGTCATGAGATCGCTTCGCTAAGTTTGCAAATCGTCCCTACACTACCAATTGAAACATAACATTAATAACCCTGCGAAACGTTTGTGATTAATCTTTCACCATGAACACATTTCGATTGGCGTTGTAGTACGGACGATTTGCAAATCGTCCCTACGAAACCCCGAATGGATTCTCAATACTAAAACTCGGCTCAGTAAACCACTTCGGTCCATTTTCCGTCATATACACATGATCTTCTAATCTCACACCAAATTCATTTTCTACCACAATCATTGGTTCGATACTAAAGGTCATTCCGGCTTGTAACTTGATATCATTTCCTCGGAGAATAAACGGATGTTCGTGAATTTCCAGACCAATTCCATGTCCAGTTCTGTGTGGTAATCCTGGTAAATCATAATCAGGACCTAATCCATCTTTTTCTAATTGAACCCTTACTTGATCGTCAATATGTCCACACGGCTTTCCTAGTTGAGCTGCTTTGAATGCAGCCAATTGAGCAGATTTCTCATTATTCCAAATCTTCTTTTCTTTCTCGGAAGCATCTCCATAAATATACGTTCTGGTGATATCAGAAATATATCCATTGAATTGTGTCCCCGTATCAACCAAAACCATCTCGTTTTCTTCTAAGGTTTTTGAAGTTTTAACTCCGTGAGGAAAACTAGAATCTTTTCCAAATAGAACAATACAGAAATAAGAACCCGCTGCAATTCCTAGTTTTTGATGTGCTTTATGAATAAAACTGACCACTTCTGCAGTTGTGATCCCAGGTTTTAGAATTCTTGCGGTTGCTTGATGTACTTGCAATGTTAAATCCATCGGAAATTGAATGTGTGCAATTTCAGCTTCACTTTTAATCATTCTTATATCTCTGATTAATTCTTCCGCACTGCTAATTTGAAACTTTTTGTGTTCCTGAAAACGTGAAACATTCGTAAAACGAGTTGAATCATCAATCGCCAATTTTACTCCATCTTTTACAACTTCGGCAATTTTCTCCACTGGTGATTCATGTTCTGACCAAGGAATTAGTTCTCCTTTAATTCCTATAAAATCATTGAAGGTTCCAATTTCAAATTCAGGAACAACATATTTCAATGTTCCATCAGTAAAAAGTAAAGCACCAACTAAACGCTCTGAAGGATTCCATTTCGTATTCGTGAAATAGTATAAATTGGTTCCTGCATTAATATACAACGCATCTATTCCTTGAGATTTCAAGGCAGAACATGCTTTATCAATTCTATTTTGGAATTCCTCCGTCTTAATTGGATCAGGTTGAATACTTGGAACACTTAATTTTGAAAGTTCTTCTTCTGGTGTGCTTCCACCAATTCCGTATGATCTGTTGCTATTCATTTTATTGTTGTTTTAAAATTTAACACTGAATTAATCAGCGTTTTCTAAAACTATAAAATTATAAGAATTGATGCAAATTTTTGGAAAGAAAAGAAAGAGAAAGAATTACGCAGAGTTGCGCAGGAGGAGCAAAGAAGGCGCTAAGAAGGCGCTAAGAAAGGGAAGACAAAAGTAAAGAGAAGGGATTTGTGCAAACATTGGATGGGTATTTCGATTGGCGATAAGTACGGACGATTTGCAAATCGTCCCTACATTGCCAATTTCAAAATAACATCAACATTAACAACTTGCGTATATCTACTTCTTTTTATTCTCTGCGAATCTCTGCGACACCTTAAACCCTACATTGCCAATTTCTCAATTACCTCAATAGTCTCCGAATCATCAACTCCTAAACCTTCTTTTTGATGAACCAAAACTCCTTCTTGATCGAACACACTTATGATATTCGAATGTGAAAAATCCAATGGAGAAATACGTTTATAACTCACGGCAAGAACTGCTGCAAATTCACGTGTATCATCAATATCTCCTCTTAAGAAAACCCATTGATCACTGTCCATTTCGTTTTCTTTAGCAAATTCTTTCATTCTTTCTGGTGTGTCCGTGTCTGGGTCAATACTTACAAATACATATTTAACTTGCTTATTGGCTTTGTCACTCACTTTGTCGTAGATTCTACGCACATCGGCAACCAATCTTGGACACGCAGCTTTACAAGTAGTGTAAATCATTACAGCCACAACAACATCTCCTTTTAAGTCTTCTAATTGAATATCTTCACCATTTTGATTTGTCCAATTTGACGGTAAATTATACACTGAAAGCTCTGGCAATTCACCAGTAAATTCTTTTTTCTCAGTTTTTAATTCTACATCTTCCTCCGGAACAACTTCTGCTTCTTTTTCAGAACAACTATTTAGCATTCCAAATGAAAACAAAGCAGTTAAACTTAATATGATATATTTTTTCATGGCTATTATTTTATTGATTTAGCACATCTAAATCCTAATGTTCTGATTGAATAATTTGCTTTTATACTTCCTCGAAATGCGTAACGCATAAACGCTGCGTAATTCATCAAATCTGATGAACCCACTGCTGCACCACCACAAAATAGATTGCTACTTCCATCGACATCTTTTCTAGATTCTCCAGAAATTAATACCGAATTAAAGTCTTGCGTCCATTCCCAAACAAGTCCATGCATGTCATAAACTCCGTAGTAATTTTTGAATGTACTTCCAATTTCTTGGTTGTGTGAATTTGGTTTTTCATACCAACTTAATATGAATTTATTGTAATCGTCTTTTGATCGAGCATCGGCTTTCTTTTCGTCAGCCATTCCAACATATTCCCATTCATCTAGAGTAGGCAATCTTTTCCCTTCACATTCGCAATATTTCTTAGCTGCAAACCATGAAACATTTGTCATTGGAGCATTTAGAAGCTCACCTTCTTTTAATTTTGAATCATTCGTGAAATGTCTCAAGTAATTTCCATCTGCATAAAGTGCAATTACATTTGACTTTTTCCATTTCGGATTTTCCTCCAAAAACTTAACATATTCTGCATTTGTAACAGGATATTTATCGATGTTAAAGTTATCCACTTTAACAGGCATGGAATCCGTTCCATAAAGTGGAATATAAGTTCCACCTTTAATTAAAGCCATGCCTTCCGATTGTCCATAGCTCGTGAGAGAGAAAAACACAATTGATACTATACTAACAATTTTAGAAAACATGACTTTAAAATTTTAAGGTTTGTAATATTATATAAGATACGTATTATTTATTACGTACTTTTTTAACCATTTCCTCCGTAACCTCTGTTCCGTTGTTACCCCAACTATTGTAAACATAAGTCATAACAGCAGCAACTTCTTTATCAGTTAAGTTCTGTGCAGTCATTACACTGTTGTATTTTTTACTGTTTACAGTAATTTCTCCTGTTTTACCACGAAGAACTATTTCAATAGCACGACTTACATCAGCATTTAAATAATCTGCTTTTGCTAAAGGAGGGAATGCATTTGCGATACCTTCTCCATTCGCTTGGTGACATGCAAAACATGTTGAACCGTAAAGCTTTTTACCATTTGCCATTTTTTCAGATTTACTCAATTCAACAATTGGTTGATCTACTTTAGCTTCAACCGGCATCGATTGAATTGTACCTCCTTCTGGTAAGTAAATTCCTTCTTGAATTGTTCCAGCAAAAATCTTTTTATTTTCATCACCAGATACACTCAACATACCCAATGCACCTTTATTAAATGCTCTAAAAATAGAGTGGTCTACAATAACAAGTTCTCCAGGTACGTCTACTTTAAATTCAACGATTGCTGCACCTCCGGCAGGAATTAGAGTTGTTTGAACATTCGTGTTAACCAAATCTCCACCTTCAACATGAACTCTATCGAATATCTCACCAATTACGTGGAAAGAAGAAACTAAGTTTGGTCCACCGTTTCCAACAAATAGACGAACAGTTTCACCAACTTTTGCTGTTAATGCGTTATCACCTGTTAATGCTCCAACTTTACCGTTGAAAACTACGTAGTCTGCATCTTCATCAATAGCTTTCTGCATATCGAAAGGCTGAACACCTTGGTCTCCAAAGTTTCCTTTTGTATAGAAATCACCTTGCATTATGTAGTATTCTTTATCTACTGGTGGAAGACCTCCTTCTGGCTCAACCAAGATCAAACCGTACATTCCGTTTGCGATGTGCATTCCAACTGGCGCAGTAGCACAGTGGTAAACATACAAACCTGGATTTAATGTTTTGAATGAGAAAGTAATCTCATGTCCTGGCGCAACGAAAGAAGATGCTGCTCCACCTCCTGGTCCATTCACTGCATGAAGGTCAATGTTGTGAGGCAATTTATTATCTGGGTGATTTTTCAAAGTAAATTCTACTTCATCTCCAACTTTCGTTCTAATGAAACTTCCAGGAACCGTTCCTCCGAATGTCCAATAAACATATTCAACACCGTCGGCCATTTCACCTGTTTGCTCTAAAATCTCCATATCCACGATTAGCTTTGTCGCTTCTCTATTGGCTGTAGATTTTGGAACGAAAGGTGGAGAAGTCAATTCTGCCTTCATTTCAGAGACCACTTTAATGTCTGCTGAGTTCATTTTTCTTGTTTCAGATTCTTGGTTCGTACCACCTGAACATGAAGATAAAGATGCCGCCCCTAACAAGAGAGAAAAGGATGCGAACATCTTTAATTTTGATTTAATTTGTGAATCAATCATAATGTTTGTTTTTAAATTACGGTATAAAGATAGTCAATGACAATTGTGTGACAATGAGAAATGAGTTTGAAAACTTAAAATCTGCTATAAATCATATTTCTCAATGACGCCGCGCATATATTCGGATAAATATATCTTTATTTAAAATATTTTTAATGCTATTAGATTTCATGGCAACTCATTAGGATTCTCAATCCATATATAATGAACTTACGACAAAGTATAATTTTAAATCCTTGATGATTTTGATATTAACTTTTTAATTGCTTACTTTTGTAATCGATTTAAGAAAAATAAAGAAATGAGCGAAGCAAAAGAACAATTAAAATACAAGGTTAAAGATATTAGCCTTGCAGATTACGGAAGAAAAGAAATCAGACTTGCCGAGGCAGATATGCCAGGATTAATGTCTTTACGTGAAGAATTTGGTGCATCAAAGCCACTTAAAGGAGCGCGTATTGCAGGTTGTTTGCACATGACAATTCAAACAGCGGTTTTAATTGAAACTTTAGTTGAGTTAGGTGCAGACGTAACTTGGTCTTCATGTAATATATTTTCAACTCAAGATCATGCAGCAGCAGCAATTGCAGCAGCTGGAATTCCAGTTTACGCATGGAAAGGAATGAATGAAGAAGAATTTGACTGGTGTATCGAGCAAACTTTATTTGCTTTTGAAGACGGTCAACCTTTAAACATGATCCTTGATGATGGTGGAGATTTAACGAACATGGTATTTGATCGTTACCCAGAATTAACAAAAGACATTAAAGGACTTTCTGAAGAAACAACTACAGGAGTTCACCGTTTATACGAAAGAAAGAAAGCTGGTACTTTAGTAATGCCTGCAATTAACGTTAACGATTCAGTTACTAAATCTAAATTTGACAACAAATACGGATGTAAAGAATCATTAGTTGATGCAATTCGTCGTGCTACAGATACAATGATGGCTGGTAAAGTTGCTGTTGTTTGTGGATACGGAGATGTTGGAAAAGGTTCTGCTGCTTCACTTAAAGGTGCTGGTGCACGTGTGATTGTAACAGAAATTGACCCAATTTGTGCATTACAAGCTGCAATGGATGGTTTTGAAGTAAGAAAATTGGATAACGTTGTTGACCGTGTTGATATCGTTGTTACTACAACTGGAAACAAAGACATCGTTGTTGGTCGTCATTTCAAGAAAATGAAAGACAAAGTAATCGTTTGTAACATAGGACACTTTGACAATGAAATCGATGTTTCATGGTTAAACGAAAATGCTACATCTAAAGACGAAATTAAACCACAAGTTGATTTATATGATTTAGACGGAAAAGATATCATTCTTTTGGCTGAAGGTCGTTTAGTAAACTTAGGTTGTGCTACAGGTCACCCATCATTTGTAATGTCTAACTCTTTTGCTAACCAAACTTTGGCGCAAATGGAATTATGGATGAATACTGACAAGTATGAAAACGACGTTTATATGTTACCAAAACACTTAGATGAGAAAGTTGCTGAATTACACCTTGCGAAAGTTGGTGCTGAGTTAGAGACTCTTTCTAATGATCAAGCTGATTATATCGGAGTTGATGTTAAGGGGCCATATAAACCAGAGCACTACCGTTACTAGTCTTTTCTGTTTATAAAGTTCGATAGCGGCGTTGCACTTAGTTTTTAAAATTAACATTGACAAAAGTCAACTTATAATTTTAAAAACAAAGCGCGCCTTGCTCTAGAACTTTCTAAATCAGAAAATAGATTCTACTGATAAATAGAATTATAACATATTGAAAAGAGTGCAAACTTAATTGTTTGGACTCTTTTTTTTTGAAATCAACCTCAAGAAAAGATTATGTACGGACGGTTTGTAAACCGTCCCCAGCATTAGCTTCCTCCTGATCATAATTGCAATCGATGAATTAAATAGAACATTTATACTCTTTTTTTTAGAAATAATCCTCAAGAAAAGATAATGTACGGGCGATTTGTAGATCGCCCCCATCATTAGCTTCCTTATTCTCATAATTGCAATCGATGAATTAAATAGAACATTTACACTCTTTTTTTTTTAAAAATAATCCTCAAGAAAAGATGATGTACGGACGGTTTGTAAACCGTCCCCATTAGCTTCCTTCCTCTCATGATTGCAATCGATTAATTAAATAGAAGGAAACGAATCCATAAAAAAAGCACCTTCCTAACTAACTGAATAGAAAGATGCTTTATGATAAATTCAGGAATCAACCCTTCTGTTTTATCTTTTAATCACCCTAACCGTTTCTTCTGAATTATTAGAAACAACTTTTATTAAATAAATCCCTGGTGCAAAAGACTCCATATTAATTGAACTTTTCGATTCTTTTGGAAAGGCTTTATAAATCTCTTGTCCATAAATATTAAATACAGCAATTGCATCTAACTTACTACTTCCCTCAATATTAAGTAAGTTACTTGTTGGATTTGGATAAACTTTTATTGTTGACAATTTAGATTGGATATCTGTAGAAAGAATTTCCGAACCAGACATCACAATATTATTAATAATCACTTCATTACCATTTTCAACAGTCATATTAGCGCCATCAAAACGCATTCGTATCTTAAAGTCTGAATTATTGTTTGCTATAGTAACATTAGAAAAGTCAAAATCTAAAACTTCATAGATTGAAGTAATTATTTGTGATGGATTTGTCAAGTTATTTGAAGTCCATTGAGATCCGTCCCAATAATCTATTAGCATGGATTCTGCAGCACCGGTAGACATAACTGCAACAGAAAAACTTATGTTATCAATATCTTTAGTTGGAACATCAAAAACCAAGTTGTTTTGTGAAGTTCCAGACCTAAACGGTTGCTTCACTTGAACACCTCTCATTTCAGAATTTGCATAGGACACGTTGTTATTAGCATCAGGAAAATAATTTAACGGAGTTGGTGCATTCTTACGTTCCAAAGATGCTTTTCTCCAGTTAGCATTACTTGGTGTAAATGGATACCCAGTTAAACATGAGTTATAAGTAAGTAAAGCATTTAAACTATTACTAGCATAAGTTACACTCATGTTTTCCATAGGTGTATCATTTGGAAGATCTTTATCCATCAACCAAAAATAAACTACTTCTCGCGGAGTCACAATAGCATCAAAATTAGCTTGAATTTGCATATCACTTGTTGCAGTAACTTCTATTGTAGAATTTGTACCGCTAACATCTCCAGACCAGTGAGAAAATGTATATCCAGGAAGTGCAATTGCTTTTAAAGTTACAGGAATAGTATGAAAATACTGACCAATCCAAGGATAGGGGTTTTGAGTAACTCCTGGAGTTGATTCTTTAATATCAATCGTGTTAATCTTCACATATCCCGCATTTATATCTGACACATTCAGCGTAAAATCTAAAACTTCAGTAATTGTAAAGTGATCTTTAATTTGATCTTGCTGAATTTCATGTCTAGTCGTACCCCAATTTAACAATTTATTTTTTTCTGTTTGCTTAAAGAAATCATCTCTTGGATAGCGGTTAATATCTTCTGCTAAGTAAGGAGTAACTTCATCGAATACTTGGTTGACAACAGCATTAAAGTATTCTGTTGTGAAAACTGTATTTAAAACATCAGCAAATCTATTTATAAACTGAATCTTAAATCCTTCGTTGGCAACTAAATTAGCTAGAAAAACGCCATTTGGAGAACCTGTTAAATCCGTATGATATGCTAACCAATTGGTATTGTCTTTTAGTGACGCTTCAAAATCTTGAACACTTAAACGCCATTTTCCATCACCAAAAGTATTATTTTCAGGATTACGAGACTTCCAGTACTTTCTTTCATAACTATTATTTGCAGCATATATTTCCATCACTATATGGTCAATAAAAGAGCCCATGTCTAATTGACTAGCCGCTTGATCATATAGTGATTGGTTTGACATATCATTATTGGTAATGAAATCACGCATCGCAATATAATCAGCGTAATCTGCACTTACACCTTCGTCCAAAGTGCAGTTACTTCCTTTACAATCGATAATGACAATATTTTCATCGTTAAGACCAAAATTTAAAGCAAAATGCTTATCGTCAATACGGTCTCTTATTGCAGTAAGTCCCCAAAACTCACCATTTATAAAATGAACAACTGGTTTAATTCTCGCAACACCATTATAAATTGGTTGCATCGCAGTACTGAACGCTACATCATAAGCAATTGGTCCTCCACTTCCGTTTCCACGCAACATCATTCTTTTAAAATCAGTATTTGGAGCTAATGTGCCAGGAATTCTATTTTCGAATAAGTCATGTTGAAACATATTATTATTGTCATATTCACTTCGCGCATAAATTCGAAGATTTTTAATGGCTCCAGCTCTAGAGTTATTTCCGTGAATTCTCAAACCTCCATTGTTATTCATTACAGAATTTAATGTGGTAGGAGTCGAGGTAAACAATTCAATATTTACAGGGTATTCCCAAAGCTCACCGTCTCGCCAATAGTTATTCCATTCTGGTCTGTAATATTGATTATTCGTTGGATTATTTGCTCTCCAAGTGTCAAAATCAACACCTGCAGTATAAATTCCGTCGTCATAATCAAACAAGTGGTTTTCTTGCATTTGCAAAGAGATAACTGGTAGACCATAAGGATTTCCTTGGCTCCAAACGAAGAATGTTTTTGAAACTGTAGTGGATCCAATTCCATTTACAAAAGCTTTTGCTTTTATCACGAATCCTTTTCTTACTGGGTTTATTGGAACATATTGTACATGTTGACGTGGATTTTTTGAAGCCAACTGATCTGGCTCAGAAGATTTATCATAAATATTGATCTGTGAAGAATATGTATTTGAAGTATAACTATCAGTTAAAAGTGGTCCGTGAGAACCTCCAACTTGTGTTGGATAATCATTTTTATAATTAAAAGCCGTTCCTGTTAAGTTTCCTAAATCAGGTTCGGATCCATCTAAAGTATAAATGATTTGGACATTTGGGTTAAGGTGTGTCAGAGATAAATTAAAATTTGAAGCATACAATCCAGATTCATGAGAAAAAGTTGGAGGCAGTAACAATTCAGAAAGTCCAGTTCCTATGTTCGATGTCTCTGGTGTACTTGTATAGAAAAACTTCCAAGACCCTGTTCCATTGGGCTGTCTACCGTAAGAAACATCAGGCTGTAATTCAACCGCAGCAACTTGATCTACCATACCGCCAGAAGAATTGGTCAAAACAATAGGTTCACCTGATAAACTCAATTTGAAGTTGGTGTGAAGTGGCTGCCCTATAACTATTCGGTCTTTACTAGAAGCCCAAACCAACATAAAATCGCCTGGCAGGATTGTTACAGCTGGAAAAACCCATTTATAAAGTGAAGTAAGATCATCTGTAATTCCAAAACCTCCCATATCCACAGGAGAACTTCCATAATTATAGATTTCGATCCAATCTGAATACTCACTGTCCTCATCATCAATAACAGTATTATTAGAGGTCATGACTTCGTTGATAGCTAGGTCTTGTGAGCATGCGAATGGACTTAAAAGCAAAAAAAATGACGTAACGATTTGATAATACCAAAAGTTGGTTTTGTTTTTCATTGTCGGATAGGTTAGAACGTTAAAAACAAATGAGTGATTCTAGTATGTTAATGATTTTAACATGGCTTTTTAATCACAACTTCCTTAAGTTAAGAAAGATAATTGTTCTTTAATTACCGCGAATGTAGGTAAATAAAATCGAATGCAAAACTATCGGATATTAAATTATAGACAAAAAAATAACTTAAGTCATGAATTCATAGTAGCAAGGAGTTTCCTGTATTGTTGATTGGGAAAAGGAATGATTTACAAGTGTTATAAAATAAGGGCGGATAATAACCCGCCCTATATTGTCAATACTAATATTTATCTTTTAATGGTAAAAACGAAGGCTGAACAAACGCGAACCAACATTTTTTATCTCTTTATTACTCTAACAGTTTCCTCTGAATTATTTGAAACTATTTTTATCAAATAAACTCCTGGAGCAAATGACTCTATGTTAATAGTACTCTTCAACTTATTTGGATAAGACTTAAGAATCTCTTGTCCATAAATATTATATACAGCAATTGCATCTACTTTATTAAAAGCCTCAATATTGATCAAGTTAGTTGTTGGATTTGGATATACTTTAATGGTTGTCAACTCAGATAAGTTATCAGTTGAAAGCTTTACAGATCCGGCCAACACAATATTATTCATAATTACTTCGTCACCACTCTCTACAGTCATATTAGCACCGTCAAATCGCATTCGAATCTTAAAATCAGGATTATCGTTTGCAATGGTCACATTAGAAAAGTCAAAATCTAACACTTCATAAGTCGAGGTAATCATTTTTGAAGGATCCACTAAATCAGTTGAAATCCATTGAGAACCGTCCCAGTAATCAATTAGCATAGTTTCTGCAGCTCCATTAGACATAACTGCAACTGAAAAGGATATATTTTCATAATCAGTAGTTGGAACATCAAAAACCAAATTGTTTTCTAAATTTCCAGACTTAAATGGTTGCTTAACTTGCGCTCCTCTCATATTAGAATTTGCATAAGACACATTATTGTTAGCTTCAGGATAATAATTTAATGGAGTGGGTGCATTCTTGCGTTCAAAAGATGCTTTTCTCCAATTTGGGTCGCTCAAAGTAAACGGATATCCAACTAAACAAGAGTTATATGTAAGTAAAGCAGGAAGACTGTTACTCGCAAAAGTTACGCTAAAATCCTCCAGTGGTGTATCATTTGGAATATCTGAATCTATCAACCAAAAATAAACCACTTCACGCGGATTTAAAATAGCATCAAAGTTCGCTTGGATTTGCATATCAGCTGTTGCTGTTACTTCAATTGTAGAATTTGTACCACTAACATCTCCAGACCAATGAGAAAATGTATAACCCGGAAGCGCAATTGCTTTCAATGTTACAGGAATTGAATGAAAATACTGACCTGTCCAAGGATATGGGTTTTGCTGAACACCAGGCGTAGATTCTTTAATATCAATTGTACTAATATTCACATATCCTGCATTTACATCTGACACATTCAAAGTAAAATCTAAAACTTCAGTAAAAGCAAAATAAGTTTTAATTTGATCTTGTTGAATTGCTTGTCTTGTTGTTCCCCAATCTAACAATTCAAGTTTCTCCGACTGTTCATAGAAGTCACTTTTAGGATAACGGTTTGCATCTTCAGGTAAATAAGGAGTAATCTCGTTAAAGATTTGATTAACCACGCCATTAAAATAATCTTCTGTAAAGACAGTATTTAAAACATCGGCAAATCTATTTACGAATTGAATTTTAAAGCCTTCATTATCCAATAAATGACCTAGAAACGCTCCATTTGGAGAACTTGTTATATCCGCTAAATTTTCTAACCAGTTGATGTTATCTTTTAAAGAAGCTTCAAAATCTTGAACACTTACCCTCCATTTCCCATCTCCAAAAGTAGTGTTTTCAGGATTACGTACTTTCCAGAATTTACGCTCATAACTATCGTTTGCAGCATAAACCTCCATCACAATATGATCAATAAAAGAAACCATATCTAACATACCAGCCGATTGGTCATACAAAGCTTGATCCGACATGTCATTATTAATTATATAGTCACGCATCGCAATGAAGGTAGAGTAATCACCACTAATACCTTCGTCTAAATCACAATTACTTCCTTTACAATCTATAATTACTATATTATCATCATTAAGACCATAATTTAAAGCAAAATATTTATCATCAAATCGATCTCTTAATGCTGTAAGTCCCCAATACTCTCCATTTATAAAATGAATAATCGGTTTTATTCTTGTTACTCCATCATAAATGGGTTGCATTACATTATTGAAAACAACATCATAAGCAACTGGTCCACCAGTTCCATTTCCTCTCAACATCATTCTTTTAAAACTGTTGTTAGGAAGGGGTGTTCCAGGTATTGAATTATCAAATAAGTCATGCTCAAAAAGGTTATTAATATCGTATTCACTCCTAGCGTATAGACGAAGACTTTTTATACCCAATGATCTTGAGTTATTTCCATGAATTCTAAAACCACCATTCAAATTTAAAACGGAATTCATAAGACTTGGAGTAGACTCAAATAATTCTATGCTAACTGGATATTCCCACTGACTTCCACTTCTCCAGTAGTTATTCCATTCAGGTCTGTAATGCTGATTATTGGTTGGATTATTTGCTCTCCAAGTATCAAAATCAACACCAGATGTATAAATTCCATCGTCATAATCAAATAAATAATCCTCCTGTATCTGCAAAGATATTACTGGAATATCGAAAGGATTCCCTTGACTCCAAACAAAGAATGTTTTGGAAACTGTCGTTGAACCGATTCCGTTAACAAATGCTTTTGCTTTGATAACAGTTGCTTTTCTAACTGGATTTGTAGGAACGTAATGATTTGATTGACGTGTATTTTTTGCAGCTAACTGGTCTGGATCAGCAGATCGGTCGTAAACATTTATGGGCGACACATAAGAGTTGGAAGTATAACTTTCTGATAAAAGAGGACCTGGCGAACTTCCTATTTGTGTTGGATAATCGTTTTTAAAATTAAAAACTGTTCCTGACAAATTACTTGGTGTAGGCTCAGAACCATCCAAAGTATAGACAATATCTGCAGCGGCATTATTGTGCGATAATGTGAGGTTGAAACCTGTTGTATACAATCCTGATTCATGAGAAAAAGTGGGTGGCAATAACAATTCAGAAAGTCCTGTTCCTGTATTAGAAGCTTCTGGAGTACTTGAGTAGAAAAACAACCAAGCGCCTGTACCATTGGGTTGTCTACCATAAGAAACATCAGCTTGTAATTCCACAGCAGCAGCTTGATCTACCATCGCTCCAGAAACATTGGTCAATATAATAGGTTCACCGGTTGAGCTCAATTTGAAATTAGTGTGAAGTTGCTGACCTTGAACTGCTCTGTCTTTACTAGAAGCCCAAACTAAGATATATTCTCCCGGTTGAATTGTTTCTGATGGAAAAACCCATTTATACAATGAAGTTGGATCATCTGTTATACCGAAACCGCCTAAGTTCACAGAAGCGCTCCCGTAATTATATATTTCTATCCAATCTGAATAGTCGCTATCCTCATCATCGATAACAGTATTATTGGAGGTCATCACTTCATTAATCGCTATGTCTTGGGCAAGAGCCTTTTGGCTTAAAATCAAAGGAAATGTGAGGAAAATCAGGTAAAACAGTGAGTCTGTAATTTTATTCATGGCGGTTAGATTATACTATTATTAAATTTTTAAGAAAATGATTCAAGGTTATTTATAAGTAAAACAACAAATATATGGATCGATTAAAACTAAGAGAGCAATCATAATGCCCTCGCTACTACAAATATAAGATAAATAATTTTTAGTATTAATGAATAAAGCGATAAACTTAGAGTAAGGAAATAAAAACATTCAAAAAACTAATGATTTAAATAATAATCAACGATCTACTTGCAAAGGTTCAAAAGGATGTATCCACTTAAATGAACAAAAATAATTGCTCCCTAAAAATCGGATAAAATTGAATTTTAGGATATAAAAAAGCCCCAACAAATTTGTCGAGGCCTTAAACATTTTAGAGTATATGATTTTTTATTCTTCAGTTGCATCAGCAGCTTCTTCGCTACCTTCTGCTCCTGCTTCTCCTTCTTCTTCGTCTGTATCAACAGCACCACGAGACATTTTCACTGAAACTACAACTGCACTTTCATTTTCCAATGTTTTAACACCTGGCATATCGATATCTCTAACACGAATTGACTGACCAATACGCAATGGAGTGATATCAATTTCTACTTCATTTGGAAGATCTTTAGGAAGACCTTCTACTTTCAATGTACGGAAGATTGTCATTAAACGACCACCATTCAATACACCTTTAGAACGACCTGTAACACGGATTGGAATACCCACTTTTACAAGTTTATCATCTGCTAATTCAAGAAAATCAACGTGCGTTGGCTTATCTGTAAGCGGGTGCATTTGTTTTGCTTGAATAATCGCCATTTTCTTTGTCCCATCGATATCCAATTCTACTTGGTATACGTTTGGTGAAAAGATTAATTTCTCTAAATCTACTGAACGAACTGAAAAGCATGTTTGCTCTCCTGATCCGTAAAGTACACAAGGAACTCCACCATTTTTACGAACAGCTTTTGTTTCCTTTTTTCCTACGCTCGCTCTAAGCGAACCGCTCAATTGTACTACTTTCATTGTTTTGTTTTAATTATGATATGATAAAATGTTTACTAATTGATTCGTTGTGCACCATTTTTTGGATAATATCTCCAAATAAGGCAGCAACAGAAACAACACGAATTTTATCGCTTTGTCTCTTCAACGGAATTGTATCTGTAACGATCAATTCTGTAATTTTTGAAGCTTCTATACGGTCGTAAGCTGGGCCTGACAGTACAGCATGCGTACAAAATGCACGAACACTTTTTGCTCCTCTTTCCATCAAAAGATCTGCAGCTCTTGTTAAAGTTCCAGCTGTATCAATCATATCATCCACAAGCACAACGTCCTTTCCTTCAACATCACCTATTACAGTCATTTCAGAAATAACATTTGCTTTTGCTCTTTGCTTATGACAAATTGATAAACCTAAGTTCAACTTCTTCGCATATGAATTTGCACGTTTTGCTCCTCCAACATCTGGAGCCGCCATAACAACATTTCCACTCTTTGACATTTCTTGAATTTCTGGAAAGAAAACTGTTGAAGCATATAAATGGTCAACAGGAACTTCGAAAAAACCTTGGATTTGATCTGCATGTAAATCCATTGTCATTAATCGATCTACACCAGCTGCCATCAACATATTGGCAACTAATTTAGCTCCAATTGCTACACGTGGCTTATCCTTTCTATCTTGACGTGCTAAACCAAAATAAGGAATTACTGCAATAATTTTACGCGCCGAAGCACGTTTTGCAGCATCAACCATTAACAACAATTCCATTAGATTATCAGATGGAGGAGTCGTTGATTGAATGATAAAAACATCTTTTCCACGAACCGTTTCTTCAAAAGAAGGTTGAAATTCTCCATCACTGAATTCAGCAACCGTAACTTCCCCTAAAGGAATTCCGTACTCTTTCGCAATTTCTTCACCCAATTTTTGAGTGGCTCTTCCGGCAAATATTTTTACTTCTTTTGACATCACTTGATAGTTTTCAAGGGGACAAAGTTACATAAATAAATTGTCTATGCATCATTCATTAAAATAGAATTACGCTTTTATTGAATTCCTTAATTTATACTGAAAAAGGTGACTTTATTCATCAAATTGTGACTGACTTTTGTAGAATCTTAAATTTATACTGCTAATCAATGCTTAAAGATTTGGAAAAAGAACTCTTTCGGTTAAATTTGAGCTATATTAAAAGATAGAATTTAGTGTTATGGCAAAAATATTGATTAAGAATATCAAAGGATTATTTCAAGCAGGAGAAAACATACCGAAATATAAAAAAGGAGAGCAGATGGATAATGGAGACATTATTGAAAACGCTTTTTTAGCAATTGAGGACGATCAAATTATTGCTTATGGAAAGATGGAAGACTGGGGAGGAATCAACGATTGGAGAGATCTTGAAGTAGTTGATGCTGAAGGGAAATTTGTGCTACCTACATTTTGTGATTCACATACACATGCTGTTTTTGCAGCAACACGAGAAGAAGAATTTGAAGACCGTATAAAAGGATTGTCTTATGAAGAAATCGCTTTAAAAGGTGGTGGAATACTAAATTCTGCTGGACGACTTCAAGAAATGGATGAAGATACTTTGTTTAAAGAGGCATTGGAAAGAATTCATGGTTTGGCTGAATACGGTACTGGAGCTATCGAAATAAAATCTGGATATGGATTATCTGTTGAAGGAGAATTAAAGATGTTGCGTGTTATTAAAAGATTAAAAGCTGCTTCGCCAATGGCAATAAAAGCTACTTTCTTAGGAGCCCATGCTTTTCCAAATGAATATAAAGAAAATCACAATGGCTACATGGATTTGATGATCAATGAAATGTTACCGAAAATAGCAGAAGAAGGTTTAGCAGATTATATTGACTGTTTCTGTGAAAGAAATTATTTCACGGTTGAACAAATGACGCGTTTGCTAAAAGAAGGAGCGAAATACAATCTGATTCCTAAAGTTCACGTAAATCAATTCTCTATTATGGGAGGAATAAAAGCTGCTGTGGATCACGGAGCTCTTTCTGTTGACCATTTAGAAGAATTAAATGAAGCAGATATCAAAGCTTTAAAAGGGAGTCACACCATGCCAACATTCTTACCTGGCTGTTCTTTCTTTTTGTCAATTCCTTATGGAAAAGCAAGGCAAGTTTTATGCGCAGACTTACCATTAGCATTGGCTTCAGACTTTAATCCTGGATCATCGCCAAGTGGAAATATGCAACTTTTAACATCAATTGCATGTGCAAAAATGAACATGACGCCGATTGAAACGTTAAATGCTACAACATTAAACACGGCTTATGCGATGGGGATTTCTGAAACACATGGCTCGATTACTGTTGGAAAGAAAGCAAATATTATGATTACACATCAAATTTCATCACTGGCAAGAATTCCTTATTCTTTTGGAGAAAACAATATAGAAACTGTTATTTTAAATGGAAAAGTATTTCATAGTAATTTAAAAGAAAACTAAAAGACACCTCATAAATTTATGCGCCATTGCTTATCCTTATTTATCGCAATATTATCTTTTCATTCTGTTGGACAGAATAAAGTAATTGACCGATCAAATTACCAATTACTTTGGGAAATTTCTCGTGCAGATATGCAAGGGAAAGCCTTTTTATTTGGTACCTATCACAGCAATGACAATGATGTTTTTGAATTTCCAGATGCTTTATATTCCGCTTTACATGAAGCTGAAGCTGTGGTTTTAGAAACTGACATTACTGAATTTATGTTGGATGAATCGACCATTTCTCCTGATGTTGGTTACAGTAAATCTTACCTCTTGGAATGGATCGTTCCTGCCAGAGGAGCTGATAAAGTAACTTATACAGCTTACGGTTCTGATGAAGGAAGGCCGCAGTTTATTGATATGTATTTCAAGCAAGTTGCGGATAACTGCAACAAAGCTTTCCATCCTTTGGAAACAATTGAAGATCAGCTAAAAATAGGACTGAACAATGCTCTTGATCCCAACGCTCCAAAAAATATCCGACTAATCTCTAGAAGTGAACTTAAACAGAAGTATTTGGAGGGAAACGCTAGAGATTTACATAAGTACACCCGAAATTCAACTTTAGAGTTTATCGATTTATACAAGGATTTAATTGTTGATCGAAATATAAAAATGACAAATGGGATTGATACATTAATACACCAATACAAATCTTCATTCATTGCTGTTGGCGCATCGCATTTATTAGGATCGCGCGGAATTGTTCCTCTATTAAGACAAAAAGGATATACTGTTAAAGTCGTTAAATCTGAATTCACTAAGAAGAAATCACAAGCAGAAATTGATTTACAGCAGTGTAATCAATACAATTATCTGGATCAACGTTATGGAGCCTCTTTAAAATTTGGTGGGAAACCAGCTGTCAAAGAATTAGGAAATGCTGATCGATTGATTCAATATCAAGAATTGGGACAAGGAAATATTTATTCACTTTCTATTTATAATTATGGTGTAGAAGTCAATTTAACTAAAAATGTTAGAAACTATTTCTTAGATCCTGAACTTTCTATTAGTCGCTTTGACTCACTTATTCTAGAAGATAATTCAAAGGCATATCAAGGATTGGTAACTTTAAATGATGGAACGAAAGAATGGGTACGTGTTTTCAAAAAGAAGAATGTTTTGTACACACTTTCTGCTAAAGGAGGATATCGATTTATGAATTCCAATCGTCACTTGAACTTCTTTAATGGCTTTAAGTTTTCAGGTGACCCAACGGATGAAAGCTTTTCCGAAAAAGTAACCAGCGAATCTCAAACAATGCAATTGAAGTTTCCGAAGAATTATTTCTCAGAAACAAGGACTTTAGATTTTGATAATGTTTGGGATACGAAATGGATTAATCCTTTGAATGGAGAAATTTTGTATGCTTACGAAAGTATTATGACGGATAACACAATCAGTCATACCCATGAGGAATTTGGAGATTACATTCTTACCCGTTACCACTCAGACAGTGTTAAAATAGAAAATGAGCGTCACGTAAAAGGTGAATACCTCTTAAAATCTTACACTGCTCAAGTCAATGGTTACACCGTTTATGGAAAAATTAGACAAACGGGAAATGTCATTCAGTTTATAGAATACATAGGAAACGACAAAATCCGAAAAGATGAGTTTTTAAATAGTTTTGATACGCTTTATTCTTTTCCAGAAATAAATAAAGAAGTAGAAGTAAAAAATGAAGATTTTGAGACATTGATGACCAAAGATGGGTTTAAAATGGAAGTTTTAGATTTAGACGGCAAGCAATTTAGAGAAACTAAAAACTATACTTTTACAGATGCTAAGACAAGCATTGCTTATCATGTTTTGGTGAAAAGATTTCATTCTTGGGCATTTTCTCAAAAGAAAGTGAAAGAGTTATTAACTGATCAAATCGTTTGGCCAAGTGAAAATTTGAATTATGAAATTGATACCTCTTTTTATCTAGACGTTCAAAATCCTTTCATGGAATTCAGCATTTATTATCCAGATTCAGAGAATAAATTTAAAGGAAAAGCTACGCTAGTTGGGAAAAATATTGTGATAGCTAACTTGACATATCCGCAAAAAGCTGAAGAACAATACAAACATTTATCTTTTCTGGACAGTTTAAAATTCATGGTGAATGACGCTATTTTAATGCATGAAATCAATGTTCCTAAATTGAAAAACGAAATCATGATCAATGGTGGAATGGCAGTTGAAGAATTGATCATAGAAGGACATATTGGAGACAGTATGTTAACACAAATGTTAGATTGGCCTGCTCAGTTTTGGAATAGTTTTGATGAAGATGGAATACTCCTTTCTTCAGTTGTGTATGCAAAAGATTGGGAGAATTCAAACAAAAACTTATTAGAATATTGGAGAGAAAGAACGACAAGTAAAAATCAATTTGTGACAGTTTCAGTGTTGTACAATCTGCAAAAAATGAGAAGAGCCGCTGATTATATGACAGTTGTAAATGAAGCCAAAACGAATAAAATTAATGCAATAGATTTTTATAAAGTCCTAGCGATTACTGATCCTAAAGATAAATTCTTGGAGGAAGTTTGGCCTGTATTTGCCGAATTACTTGAAGATAGTTTATCATGGAATATCAGTTTTACAATTCCTACACTTTTAGAGAAGCCATTTTTCCAAGCTTATTTTACGAGCGAAAAATTTATAAAAGCAATAACCAAAGACACTCAACCACCTTGGGCAGCATTTCGCTATTTTGAAATAATGTATGAATACGGAATTCCGAAAGAGCAGTTTTCGAAAATGTTAACTGAATGGAATAAAAATTCAAATGATCACAAAGTTGGAAGTATAGCCGCATGGAAAACAATTATCGGAGAAAAAACATCAGGTAAAGTGAAGCGACTTGTCAAAAAAGATGCTGCAGTAGCAATTTCTTATGCTAAGGTAATGGCCGTTTCAGAAACTCCAATTTATGGCTTACTATCCTTTGAGCAAATGATTGGCTATATTGCTTTTGATCACTATAAAGACGCATATTTTGATAAAAATAAATCATTGAAATTTATCGAGAATAGAATTATTCGAATTGATAATAAACAAATTGAATTTGCACTCTTTAAAGTAATCGAAAACGACAAAGTATATTTCATGGCAAGAGCGCTCCCAGAAAATAGAATTTTGCCTTCGTATGGAGCGTTTGGAAATAATACGTTTTTCGTTTATGGAAGTGAAGAATATCAGCCTAAGAAAATTGAGGAAGAGTTGGTGAAGAAGATTTTGGAGAAATGATGGTTGCGCTGTAATGGCACGGGGGATAATGATTAATGTTTAAGGTTTAATTATTAACGTGGGTTGTTTTGGAGATGGCGCTGTTATGGAAAGCGGGCCTTCGACAAGCTAGTCACCGAGTGGGAGCCCGTTGACTGAGTCTGTGGAAGGCAATGTGGGTAAATGGCAAAACGTTACGAAAAACGTTGTAGCAAAAATTCAATCGAATTCATTCAAACCATAATTCACACCCTTCGAATTTTTCATTCTTCATTTTTCACTTTTCATTAAATAAAAGGCTCAAGCCTTTTATTTATAAAAGTTCATCTCTTCAATATACTTCTGAACTGGCTCTGTCAACAAGTAACGCACATCTTTTTTGTCTTTGATCGCTTGGCGAATAAAGCTTGAACTCACTTTCATTACTGGTGCATCATCGCACATAATGATATTTTTGTGATTCTGTAATTCGTTTGCTGGTAAAAATCCAATTTGTTCAACTTCTTGTTCTTCTTGAATCGTTAAAACCCTTGGATAAACGAATATTTTATGGTTTTCTAAGATATTTTCGAAGTTCTTCCACTTGTGAAGCGTTCTCAAATTATCTTCTCCCATAATTAAGTGAAACTCATTATTTGGGTGCTTGTCTTTGAGGTAAGCTAGAGTGTCTGATGTGTAGGATGGACGTGGCATTTTAAATTCAATGTCACTTTCACGTAGATTATTATTGTCTTCTATCGCAACTCTTACTATCGCCAAACGGTGATAATCTTCCAATAGCGACTTCTTCTTTTTTAATGGATTTTGTGGTGAAACCACCAACCAAACCTCATCTAAATCAGTATAGTCAGCCATGTAATTGGAAATAATTAAATGTCCAATATGGATAGGGTTAAACGTTCCGAAGTACAATCCTACTTTCATTATTTAATATATTCTTTTATCATTTCTTCAACTTCAGCTATGGTCAATTCTAAATCTGTATTGACAACCACTTTATCGAAGTATTTACTTTTTGACAGCTCTTCCCCTGCTTTTTCCATGCGGGTTTTTATTTTATCTTCTGTCTCTGTTTGGCGATTTCTCAATCGTTCTTCTAATACTTCAATTGATGGAGGTTGAATGAAAAAACTCAAAGCAGAATCGCCGAAGTATTTCTTCAAATTAATTCCTCCATACACATCAACATCGAAAACCACTACTTTGTTCTCTGCCCAAAGTCGATCGACCTCATGTTTTAACGTTCCATAGAAATGATCTGCGTAAACTTCTTCCCATTCAATGAAAGAACCATCTGCAATTTCTTCCTTAAACAAATCCACTCCAAGAAAATAATAATCCTCTTTATGAATTTCATTTACACGTGGCTCTCTAGAACATGCCGAAATAGAAAAAGCAAGTTCATCCATTCGTCCAAGTAAGGCACGAACAATTGTAGTTTTTCCCGCTCCAGATGGCGCTGAAAAAATAATGCATTTTCCGGTTTGTTTTTGATCGTTTTCCATTGCTCCTATTAATTCATTAAAGCGTATTGAGTACTTGTTCTTTAATTTTCTCTAGATAATCTTTCATATCTACAACGATTTTCTGCAATTCAGCATGGTAAGCTTTACTTCCCAAAGTATTGATTTCTCTACCAATTTCTTGTGAAATAAATCCTAGCTTTTTCCCCATTGCCCCAGATTCATTCATTGTAGTTTTGAAATAATCTAAATGGTGCTGCAAACGTGTTTTCTCTTCAGAAACATCCAATTTTTCGATATAATAAATCAATTCTTGTTCAAATCGATTTTCATCTACTCCATCCGTTAATTTCTCTAAACCTTTGCGCATGCGTTCACGAATAATATCAATTCGCACCTGTTCATACTTAGGAACTTCTTGCAACAATCTATCAATCTCATCAATCGACGAAGTGAAATCAGCAATTAATGACTGTCCTTCTTCTTCTCTAAATTGAGTGATGTTTTTTAATGCTTCTTCAATCAAAGCTTGTACTTCGCTCCATTCTTCCTCAGAAACCTCGGATTCTTCAGCTTGTAAAACTTCAGGCAAACGCATAATTGAAGTCAAAAAATCTTTAGGCTCCTCTCCTACCTCATCCGCTAAAGCTTTCATTTCATTGTAGTAAGCAATAGCCAAGTCACTATTGATACTCACTTTTGCCTTTCCTTCGATACTTTCTTCAGTAATCAAGCACTCTACTTTACCACGTTCAAGAGCATTCCCAATCATCTTGCGAATGGGCAACTCATACGATTTATAAGTATTTGGAATTTTCAAATGAACATCTGTCCCTTTGCTATTGAGAGAGCGCATTTCAACGGTAACTTTCTTATTGAAAAAAGTTCCAAATGCCTTCCCATAACCTGTCATTGATTGCAACATAGATTAATCTTTTAGCAAAAGTAGAAATTTGAAGGGGATTTGTGGTGTTTTGGAGGGAAATAAAGTTTTTGGGTGAGCTTTGGAGCATATTTTCGAACATCTAATTGAACACATCCTAAAGATGCAGGATTAAATAATTATTTCATATATTCATAAAAAAAGGACCATGATTACTAAAGCAAAATTGAAAGAACAGATCGAAAGCTTTCCTGAAAAGTTCTCTTTAGATGAGTTAATTGAAAGATTAATTTTAGCTGAAAAAATCGAGAAAGGAATGGAAAAATCTAATAACAATGAGGTTCTATCAGAAGATGAAATCGATAGAGAGATGGATTCATGGTTCAAATAAATTGGACTATTCAGGCTAAACAAGATCTGAAAGATGTCTTTGAATATATTTCCAAAGATTCGGAAGTTTATGCCAAACGCTAAGTTTTAAAAATTCGTAATCGCACCAGTATTCTAAAATCTCAAAGTTATATTGCTCATAAAATTAATGAAATTAAAGACGATAATGTTAGAGAAATACTTGAAGGGAAATACCGCATAATTTACATAATTGTCGATATAAATACATTAATGCCCATCATGAAACTGACTATATGCGAATTGATGAAAGAGAAATTAGGTCTTACCTACAAAAGCTCATACAGAAAGGATATTCTGATAGTTATGTCAACCAAATAATTAATAGCATCAAATTCTACTATGAATTAGTGAAAGGAATGCCCAACCGATTTTACAGTATAGAAAGACCTAGAAAAAAAGAATCACTTCCAAAAGTAATTAGCTTAGAAGAAGTTAAAGGAATTATTTTAAACACCAATAATATCAAGCACAAGTGCATAGTTGGTCTGCTTTATTCTGCTGGGTTAAGAAGATCTGAACTACTCAACTTAACACTTCAAAATATAGATAGTAAAAGAATGGCTATACTAGTTAAAAACAGTAAAGGAGGGAAAGATAGACTTACCATTTTAAGTCAAAATGTGTTAGATGATTTAAGGATATACTTCAAAAAATGGAAACCTAAAAAATATCTTTTTGAAGGAGAAAGTGGAAATCAATATAGCGCTACAAGTGTAGTTAAAATCATTAAAAATTCCGCTAAAAAAGCGGGTATAAAGAAATGTGTTAGTCCACATATTTTAAGGCATAGTTTTGCAACTCACCTTTTGGAAAACGGAACAGACCTGCGTTATATTCAATCACTTTTAGGCCACAGCAGCAGTAAGACTACTGAAATATATACACAAGTAGCTACAAATCAATTAAAAAACATTAAAAATCCAATTGAATTGTTAAATTTGGGTGATTAATACAGGAGGGCTATCGACCATGGTCGATAGCCAATTGTTACTGGTAAGCAAAAGAAACAAAAAGATGAACATCTAAAAGAATGAGTAAAAAAAGCATAACATTAATTATACTTCTAATATTTGGTGGATCATCATTATTCGCTTGCAAATGCTCTACATTTAGTTTTGACGATCAAATGGAAAGGGCTACTTCAATCTTTATTGGTTCGTATATTGGAACTGACGAGAATGAAATGACTTTCCAATTAATCAAACTATATAAAGGAAAAATGTCAACAATTGACAAAATCAAAATATTTCAATCCAATAGTTCTTGCTATAAAATTCCAAGTTTTGCAACTGGTGAGCATTTACTAATATTTGCAGACGAACAAGGAATTCATAATTGCAGTAGAACAAATAAAATACTTTACAATCTGGATTTTGGTGCTATTGAAAAACTAAATCTGAATTCTAAAATCTACGATCAAGATGCATACAGCCAAATTAAGAATCAAAAAATAAAGGCTCAAGATCTCTTAAGAAATTGTGGTAATGATGACTTGCCAACTTTAAATAGTTTTGAAATAGAATTTCTTATACCATATTTGAATTTAGAAAAGAGTAAAGAAGAGCTTCAAAGTAAGAATATTCTATTTGTAACAGGTTCAGGTGGAGGGAGAATAACTGATAAAGCCAATTACTTTAAAAGCATTAAATCTTATCATTCAAATGGTAGAAGAATTTCCAACAATATTGTTTGGCTTGATGATGAAATGAAAGTTAGTTCTGGTGGGTATGATGCAATAATCACTTATTGGGTTAAGGTATTTTCAAACAGACAATTGAAAAAGATAGTTAGAACGGCAAAAAGACAAAAGAGCCTACCAGTAACAATAGATAAGAAGTAAGAGCTCCTTCGTCACTCCTACTCTTATCATCATCCGTTATGAGCAATGCTCCTTTAGCTGATACAACAGATTATAAAACATACATTTATGAATAATTTTAAAATACATTTATTTAATTTTTCAATAATTTTCCTTTTTTCATTTTGTTCAGGTTTTGCTCAAACTATTGAACAAACTAAACAATACATAATGGGGAAAATTGAATCTTTTCCGCCAATAGGCTCTAGGACGGAAGCTCTTTTTGCAGATGGTGCATTGTATGGAGATGCTAAAAATTTTACAGGTGTTGATTTTGATAAAGAAATTCAATCAAGATTATTAATTTATGTTAATACATATATAGTGGATAATCAACCTTTTGGAAGTATAGTTTATACATTTGATGTAAAAGGAATTTCTACACTTAATGTTTCTACTGAATTAGGAAATGATGGTTATACAAAATATAACGTTCTTAATATTCACATAAAGTCAAGATATATTTGTAGGTCTCGAGTAGGAAAACGTGATTCACAATATAAATCATTGATTCAAATTCCACTTAATTTGTCAATTGAAGAATTAGAAAAGTTAAAATCTTCCTTTATACATTTAAGTATACTATATGGTGGAAATCCAGTATTAGATGATTTGTTTAATAAATAGGAAATAATGTTTGGTAAAAAACAAAGCACAAGCCATAACAGGATGATATATTACATTACGGCTGCTGTTGGTACTTTGGCATTTTTTGTGTAGTTTGGTTTTGGTTCGGCGAACAGTAAAGTGTATACAAATCAGCAACGAAACATACCACCGAAACCGTTATGGGTATTTAAAAAAAACAAACCAGTAGAAGAATTATAGAATCAATAAACGAATAGTTTTATAATTCTTGAAGTATATTAAAAATAAAAAGTGGAGACCAGAACCCACTTTAAAAAACGGGGAGTGTTCTGAAAATCCTTATGAGTAGGAAAGTTTAAATAAAATGAAAAATGAAAAATTTACTGTTATTAATTATTTTAGCAATGTCAACTTTTGCCTATAGTCAGGACGTGAAAATCAGTTGGGAAGATAGTGAGGGAAGAGAGTTTTCTATTACAGCTCCATCTGGACAATTTTCATATGGTATGTTGTCAGGAGACAACATTTCGTATAATTATGATGGGAAGATTTCGAAAGTAGGTCCTGTTTATATTTCATACACTTATGATGGAAATGTGTCAAAGGTAGGTTCTGTTTATATTTCATACACTTATGATGGGAAGGTTTCAAAAGTAGGAGGACTTTATGTAAAGTATACTTATGATGGAAAGGTTTCTGGTACTTCTGGTCGCGTGAATTAAAAATAGACATGCTATAAATGACAGCAATAGAAAAAAAGGAATATATCATTGACAATGACGGTATGTCTTATTTGGAATTAGAGTCTGCCTTTCAAGAAATACTAATAGATGAAAATAATTCTGAAAGTCAAGTAATAATAGAAGGAATAGAGAGTTTTGATTTATCACCAGATGAAGCTTTACACGTACTTGCATATACAGGCTGGAGTGCTAAATGGATTAATTCCAATATAATTAATGGTAAATATCTTCGCAACATCAGCTGTCTATTGTTTATCGAAAATCTTGATAAGGCACTAGTTAAAATTCAGACTGTAAATAATAGAATTGTCTATCATATGACATCACATATGATAGACAATTTTTCTGTTGGTGACTTACTAAAAATTCCTTTTTACCTTTCAACAGCAAAAGAAGACTTTGAAAATTCAAATATCGTTTGGGTAATTTCGACTCTTGATTCAAATAGTAGAGGTCGTGATATTTCAACTATCTCTAATAATAAATATGAAAAAGAAGTTCTATTTCTTAGGAACTCCAAGTTTAAATTGAAAAATATTAGAAAAGAAGGAGATAAAACATTAATGTATTTAGACGAGTTTTCAGATTAGGAAAAGCTCATAGTCGAGTAGGTAAAGGGGGATTTCACCCCTAAACCTCTCACAGAACCGTACGTGAACCTCTCAATTCATACGGCTCTTGTTACACAGTCGATACGGTCTAGATAAATTTAAACCAG
>Ga0307486_1000197_pt1 | contig 60578 bp, 56 predicted proteins | sample CBIW02metaG_FD_203663 | JGI IMG/M metagenome (GOLD analysis project Ga0307486, IMG submission 203663) | Sea-ice brine microbial communities from Beaufort Sea near Barrow, Alaska, United States - CBIW 0.2 | ecosystem: Environmental > Aquatic > Marine > Coastal | place: USA: Alaska | collected... | reverse complement strand
TAAGCGAAAAGTATTTTAATAGAAAGTTTCCATTTAAATAAAACTAGAACCAAATTAACAATCGTTTAGCTTCAATTAAAACCATAGATTTTAAATCTACCCACACAAAATCATATAGAACCAAAATTAGTTATAACTTTTGTCCCACTTACCCACTTTTATTAATCATCAAGTCAAATACACAACTGATATGAAAAAGACCACTTTAATTTTAATCGCACTAACAGTATTTATGTTTTCCTTTCAAAAAAGTGAATTAAACCATATTGTAATATTCTCAGGAAAAATTGAAAACCCGAATTCTGATTCTTTACAAGTCTTGAATGTGAATCAAGAAATCATTAAGACAATCATTCTAAATAAAGACAACACGTTTAGAGATACGCTGTATGTTTCAGAAGGTTATTATAGAATATACGATGGTTCAGAAAGTACGCAAGTCTATTTAAAACCAAAATTTGATTTTTCCCTAACTTTAAATACAGAAGAGTTTGATGAAACTATTAAATACAAAGGAAAAGGCGCAAATGAGAATAATTACCTAGCAGAAAAAGCACTTTTAGCAGAGAGTTTTGGACAGCTAAATTATTACGGTTATTATGGAAAACTTCCAGAAAAAGAGTTTCTGAATCTTACTGATTCTTTGCATAATGTTCAAATCAACTTATTAAAAACAAAAAACAACTTGGACAAAAGCTTCTTATTTATTGAATCAAAAACACTTGAATTTGATAGACTAAAGAAATATTCAGATTTCGAAGGAATGAAAAGATACCTTACTGAAAATAAAGAATTTAAAGTTTCAGATAACTTTCCTAATGCTTATGAAAACATTGATTTATCAAATGAAAAACTGATGATTTCACCTAACTATATTGGTTATATTCGGTCTTATCTGGTTATTAAATCTAGAGAAGATATCGATGATGACAACAAAGAAGCGGATTATACTTTGGCATACGTTAAAACGGTTAAGACTGACATTATAATGGAAGAATTACTCTACATTATAGGAAAATGGCACATGAATTACGCTAAGGATTTAGATGTTGTTTACAATGAAATAAAGCCAACCCTTATAAACGAAAAATATTTAAGCGAAGTAACAGAAAGGTATAAAGCATTAAAGAAAATTGAAAGAGGTGCTACTTCTCCAGTTTTTGAATTTGACGATATAGATGGAAAAACCGTTTCACTAAATGACCTCAAAGGAAAGTTAGTTTATATTGATATTTGGGCAACTTGGTGTTTGCCTTGTTTAAAAGAAATTCCTAGTTTAAAAGAAATGGAAGAGCATTTTAATGGCAAAGATGTTCAGTTCGTTAGTATCTGTACAAGTGATACAGAAGAAAGTTGGAGGAAAATGGTGGAGGATAAACAACTAGGAGGAATTCAACTTTTTGCACCAAAAGAGAAAGGTGAATTCTTTGACTAGTATTCACTTGAAGGGATTCCAAGATTTATTTTAATTGATAAAAATGGAAAAATAATTGATTCCAACGCAAAAAGACCATCGAACCCAGATATAATTAAAGAAATTGAAGAGAATTTATAAATATGAAAATATTATTGTTGACATTAATTCCATTTATTTCTTTATGCCAAGAAAATAGTAATGAATTCTTGGAAGAGACCTTAAAATCATTTAGTGAAAATAAAGAATTAAGGAATTTGATTGGAACCAACTATGAGAACAGAAATGCAATGTTTTTCTTTTATGAAAACCATAACTATTCAAAGGTTTCAGATAATCCTGAAAACTTTTCAATATATCTTCGGTGGAAAACATTTATGTTTGGTGAACCAATTAGCTGCTATATGCATATTGAATCATTTGAAAAAAAAGGCAGTAATCTCTTCGTTAATTTCAGAATTCAAGGCGATGGGAATAATCCTTGTGTTTCTAAATCTGGATTTGCGAAGTTTAAAAACTTAGGTGAAGGTAAACTAGAATTGACAAAACTTAAAATTTAAGAGTGATTTTAATAAAAAATCCTTTAAACAACATAAAACCAATTCCAACGTTAAAAACACCAACATTTCAACTTAAATTCAAAATTTGAGAATTTAAAACTTTCAATAAACCCGCAACACATTACTATGAAATTATTCACATTCAAATCGCTATTCACTGCTTTATTTATACTATTTTATTCTAATGCCAATTCTCAATCATGGATTCAAATTGATGACTTTCCTGCAACAGCGAGAGATGATGGCGCTTCTTTTGTTATTGGAAATAAAGCATATTGCGGAACAGGATTTAAAGTGGGTTGGGTCGAAGCAAAGGATTTTCAATCGCTAAACATGAGCACCGATACATGGTCTACAATTGCTTACTTACCTTCAGGTGAAGAACGTCAATATGCCTCCGGATTTTCTTCTGCGACTAACGGTTTTATTTTTGGCGGATTGAATAGCGGAACTTATCTAAATGATATTTGGATGTATAATCCTTCCACTGACGTTTGGACAGAAAAAAATCCTTTACCTGATGTTGGAAGAAGAGGCGCCGCTTCTTTTGTTATTGACGACATCGCTTATATAATTGGAGGAAATACAAATTCGACTGAGGCTATTTCAGAAGTTTGGGCTTATAATATGAGTACCGATTCTTGGCAACAAAAAAGTGATTTTCCTTTTGGTGCGCTTTATCGTGGTTCTGCATCTGCTCACAATGACCGAGGATATTTGACTTTTGGGAAAGATGAAAATAATAATTTCAATAATAAACTATATGAATACGATCCAGTCGCTGATACTTGGACTTTAAAGAGTGAATTTCCATTAGAAGGAAGAGTTCATTCTTCATTAAATACTATCGGTGACAAGTTATTCATTTCTTGCGGAAGAGATACAAACAGCAGTTACTTCAAGGATTTGTGGAGTTTTAGTCTAATTGATTTAACTTGGGAACAACTCGTTTCCATTCCTTCCGTTGAAAGAAGAGGCGGAATGTCTTTTAATAATGGCACCAATTTATACTATACTGCAGGACTGGATCCAATAAACACGCGTCTCAAAGAAACTTGGAAATGTGTTAGACCTTTGAGTATAAAAAATGAAATTCAAAAAATAGGATTAACTCTCTATCCTAATCCATCAGCTGATGTTATTAATTTAGAGTTGACGGATTTCATTTCTAATCAACAATATGAACTGAGCATTGTAGATAGTTTTGGAAAGGAAATCATGAGTAAAGCAATTTTTGAAAACAAATCAGAAATCGATATTTCTCAATTGGCAAAAGGGATTTATTTTGTAAGAATTCAAATGAAGGAAAGTTCTGAAGTTTTGAAATTTATGAAGCATTAGTATTTCTCATGATATTATAATTAATTCTCAATATGGAACCCGAACATTCACGGATGTTTATCCGTTTAAATCAGTGTTTGAATACTTCGTTATCGGTGTTTCAAATGAAAGTAAACTGAAATTAAGCAATTTAATAATTAAAGATTTTGAGAAGAATTTATTGAAAGCTTTGAAAAATATAACTAAGAATTAGTCCAATACTATTTTATATAGCCTGATTTACAAATATTTAAATTATTTTTCATACTTTTATAGGTACAGAATTTATTACTTACCTAAATCAAATTCAATGAAAAATCTATTTTTAGTTACTTTACTTATGCTTTTCACGTTTTCTAGTTTTTCACAAGCTTTCTCAGAAAAAGAAATGCTAAATGCTTTAAATGCAAGAAAAATTGAAATGGATCAAGGCAATGGAGACGGAGTATTCAAAGCCCAACACAAGTCAACCAAAAAATGGGGAATGTATCAATATATGTACGAAGGCGTTAATACCAAAGAATTGGTTCCTATGGAATATGATAGTTTAAAATTCATTCCATACAATGGCGCTTATTCAGTAGTTTACAACAACGGAAAACTTGGATTACATCTATCAAGATGGTCTTTTGGAGACGAAGCTAAGCAATCAGTTCCATGCCTTTACGATGAATATAAAAGATACAAAGTTGATGGATCATTATACATAGCATTTTCAAAAGACGGACTTTGGGGATGGGTTGATTGGAAAACAGGCGAAGAAAAAACAGAATTCGTTACAACGAAAGCTGATGATCTGCCCTACCCGACTTATGATCAGTAGGTTTATTTTTATAGCGACCTAATTATCATTTTAAGTTATTTTCATTAATCAGGATATTCAATTAATGATAACTTTGCATAAACTATAATTGTGGGCATATTTTTCATCATTTTATCGATACTTCTAATTTTATTGAGCTTACTGCCTTTAATTCAAAATCAGCATTGGGTTTTTAGAGCTTCAGAATTCCTAAGTCTACAAGTTTTTATTAGTCAAATAATTGCGAGTATTGGACTTTTCATTTTCGCTGAACAGAGCACATTATTTTGGGTTATTGTATTGGTTCAATTTGCTTTTATTATTTATCATATTTACATATTCTCAAAATTCACCAAGTTCTTCAAAAGCAAAAATCGTGATATCAAAAGTTCTCAGGCGATCAAAGTAATTTCAACTAACATTTATCAGTTCAATAAAGATTTCGATAGATTTAAAAAGTTCATTCAAAAAGAAAATCCCGATATATTTATCACCATTGAAAGCAACAAAGATTGGGAAGTTGCAATGCGTGATTTAGAAGACGATTATCCGCATGCTGAGAAAATTACACTCGAAAATACTTATGGAATGCACATGTATTCCAAAATTCCTTTTGAAAAGATAACCAAGCATTTTTATGTAGCAGATGATGTTCCAAGTATTGAAGCTCATTTTAAAACTAAAAAAGGTGAAGATTTTATTCTTTTCTCGGTTCATCCACCACCTCCGAGTCCAACTGAAGAAGAAAATTCTAAAGAACGAGATGGAGATTTGTTATGTATCGCTAAACGTTCAAAAGAATTAGAAAAACCAACACTCGTGATTGGTGACTTCAATACTGTTGCTTGGTCAAAAATCTCAATTTTATTCCGTAAAAATAGCGGCTTAATTGATGGCAGGCACGGACGAGGAATTTTAGCTTCATTTCATGCCAAATACTGGCTATTGCGTGCTCCATTAGATTTGGTTTTTCACAGTTCAACTATTTTCATAAAAGAACTTAAGGTGCTAGAAAATATCGGTTCTGATCATTTCCCGATTTGTTGTGAATTTTATATCGACTCTTCAGATTCTAGTCAGAAAAATGATGAAGAAACACTGTCAAATGATGAGGATAAAGAAACTGAAGAAATCATAGAAGAAGGAAAAAAAGAGAAAAGCGAAAACCGCAATTAGGTTTCCTTTATCAAAATTCAAATTCAATAATTACAATGGCTTCGGTGCATCTTTCTATTTTCTTAATTCTTATTCGAGGAGAAACCAAATCCACCTACTTTTAAAAGCTTCAAAGATTAATCTTAACTATTTGAATTTTAGATTATAATCGTAATAATTATTTATATTTGACGTAGAATACAAGCTACTCATTGATCAATAGCATTACAAAATCATGAAATTCAATTTCTGGATTATAATATTCCTTATTTCTCCTAATTTGGTATTTACTCAAAATTATTTTGAATATTATCAAGGAATAAATAAAGGCAGAACATTAGTTTCTACCGGCAATATAGAAGAAAGTCTACAAAGCTATTTCTCGCCATTTGAAAAATTTGATTTCGTTTTTGCTAGAGATTGCTTTAATGCAATTGAGATTTCAGCAATTACCAAAGACACTGTTAAACTAGATTATTTCATAAGAAGAGGAATCAAACAAGGCTTAGATTTCAAGCTTATCTTGAAAGTTAAAAACCTCTCAGAATATCATAATTCAGCCTTTATCCATAGGATAGAAAAAGATAATGATAGTTTGAAAGCAGTCTATACTGAATCTATTAATTGGGAATTAAGAAATGAAATGATTGCTATGTTTACAGCCGACCAAGCAGTCAGAGAGAGATTTTACGATGCTATTTTATTCAAAAGAAATAAAATTGGTAAAGAGTGGGAAGCTTTAAATAGGGTTCAAGTTGAACGCATTATTGAAATAACTAAAAAACATGGTTTTCCAGGAGAAAAACTGATTGGTATTGATACACCTGAAATGCATTCCAAAATTGGAGACTATAATTTATCCGCAGGAATGCCAATTGTTATTTTTATCCATCATTTCAGTCAGCCCAATATTTCCTATGCTTCTCTACTATTTAAGCAAATAGAAGCAGGTAACTTATACAATGAACATTTTGCTACAATTTCAGACTTTGAAGTCAAATTTGGAAAGAGCAAACATGAGAATCATGGATTTTTCGCTTTTAAACAAACTTTAAAAAATACAAATGAGCAGGAGGTCAATAAAAGGAGAAATGAAATAGAATTATTATCAATTGAAAAGTTTGAAGAATTGAACAGAAGTAAAGTGATTACTCGATTTTGGAATAGATTATATTAAAGTCTAAAATGAATTAACATTCAATATAAACTTTAACAACAGCGGTCATATAGAAATCTCGATAAGTAATTCTGAATTGCTGTAAGCGATGTCAAATAATTAAACAATTCATAATGAAATAAACACAAAATCAATACGTTATATAATTCTACACAATCCCAGACTTATGTTAAAAGCTAAAAGGCTTCCATTTTTTATTATCTTGATTTTTATTCTTAATGGACTTATATTTTTTAGAGCATTCTATACCATTGAAGGAATTGAAGAAGTTTTTGCTGAATGTGCTCGAAATTCAGGGAGAACATCTGCTGCAATAAATCTTCTAGTTTTAATTATGCTCGGCTTATTCGGTTTGAAACGAATTTATCACAAAAATAGTTTAAAGGATGCCTTTCGAGTTTTGATTACCTTATTTGCAATAAATCACCTCATACATTTTGTATTAGTTTCCTTCTTATTCAATAGTCATTCCTGGGAATTGGGAATTGTTGAACATCTTCATGGATTCATAACTTACATTTGTATTGTTCTACTTCCAATAATTCTTTGGATATCAAAAAAATTAAGCAAGCTCCTCTATCTCGGAATAATTCTTCACATTATAAATGTAACCTATATGATAAGTCATACATTTTATAGCAGATACAATGAAGAAGATCCTGCACACCTCCACAGAACAGGAATAGTTATCATGTGTATTTTAGTTCTTTACATGATATACAGAGTTTTTAAAGAGAGATCAATCAAGTTTGAAATAGATAAACACTCATAAAGTCGAATAGCTCGAAATGATTGAGGTTAAATATTAGACAAGTTGAATAATCTATATTTTAAGATTATTCTGATTATCTAAGTTTTTTGAAATGAGAATAGACTATATTTAAAGCTTACGATTTACAATAATATGAAAATACACTCTACAAATTACCAAAACACTTTCATTGAAGTTGCTGAAGATTGCCCAGTAAATAAAGCTGAAACTCCGCCATTAAAAGGAAATAAGAAGTCGATTGCCAACATGCAATTTGAAATTTTAGCGAATAATCCTTATAAATTCACTTCTGATGATGTTCTATTTCAGGTTTTTGCAAATAAAAATGATTTAGCTGAAAGTGAATATAAAAAAGAACGTGAATTATTTTTCTCTAAAGGTCAACCTTGCTTTAGAGCTTCACCGTTGACAAAACGATATGGATTTGGTTTGCATTGTGATGATAACGAGAAAATTGCTGTCTATAAAAGAGAGTCAAAAGAATATGATGATTTTTTAGCAGATGAAACCATTAAAAAAGTGAAGGCTATGCGTTCGAAGAAAGCTTAAAATTTATTTAATGAATTAACAATATTATAAATGCCACGTATCCATATCAAAACCCAAATAAAAGCGCCTATAGAAAGAGTTTTCGACCTTTCAAGAAGCATAGACTTACATAAGATATCTACAGCTAAATCAAATGAAGAAGCAATTGCAGGAAAAATCAGTGGATTAATTCAGATGAATGAGAGTGTAACTTGGCGAGCGAAACATTTTGGAATAACCCAAGAGTTAACTTCAAAAATAACTGAATACAATCGTCCATTTTCTTTTACAGATGAAATGCAAAAAGGAGCTTTCAAAAGTTTCAAACATGAACATATTTTTTCTGAATCTGACGGTACTGCGTTAATGGTTGATGTTTTTGAATATAAATCACCTTTGGGTTTACTTGGGAAATTAGCAGATATTTTATTTCTTAAAAAGTATATGAAAAAATTACTTTTGGAACGCAATCAAGTGATTAAAGAATTTGCTGAAAGTGAAAATTGGAAAGAGATTTTGAAATAAAAGGAAACAAGCTATTAAAATAGGCGCTGAAGTTGATTCTATAGCAACAGTTCCAGCGAATTTAGCAATCACGGATCCAAATCGAAATGTGATTTTGATTGATCAGCGCAGATAAAATACAATCGACCATTTTCTTTCACAGGTTAAATCTAAAAATGAGCTTTCAAGAGTTTCAACCATGAACATATTACCACTGAATCTAATGGAATGACTGAATTGGTGGATATTATAACCTCGTCGGTTTATCAAGAGCTATTATCTGAATTTTAAACATACTTTGATAAAAAGTATAAATCTTCAAAGTAATTATGTAATTTCATAAGTTAAATCAATAATTAGGGAATATTTCCAACTTATTAATTAACACTACTTTTATATGAAAAATCTATTAATAACATTTCTGTTTTTCATCATTTCAAATGTATTATTATCTCAAAATGATACAATTCCAATACAAGACAGCACCCAATATAAAATAATTAAAACCGACGGTGGTGTATTAACTGGAATAATTCTCACTCAAGATGCTAGAGAATTACTTTTACTATCAAATGATCAAAGACAGGTTTATATTCCACAACATTTAATTAAAGAAATTATAAAAATAGATAATCCTGAATTTACAAATGATGGTATTTTCATAGGTGAAGAAAATTTTTCAACACGCTATTTTATTACCACAAATGGATTGCCCCTTAAAAAAGGTGATCATTATCTTCAATGGAATCTTTATGGACCAGATTTTCAATTTTCTCTCGGAAAAAACTTTGGTATTGGAATTATGACCACTTGGGTTGCAGCTCCAATGGTCGTGAATTTTAAAAAATCTTGGCAATTAGGTGAGAAAACACATTTAGCTATTGGTGGACTGTTTGGAACGATATCTTGGGCTTTACCAGATTATGGGGGAGCTCTTCCATTTGGAACTATTTCATTTGGAGACAGGAAAAACAACATTGCTTTTTCAGGTGGTTATGGAGCCATTTGGTACGAAGGAAATGTTGATGGTAGAGCATTAACTAGTGTGGCTGCAATGGTTAAAATTTCAAATAGGTTGAGTTTGGTCTTCGACTCCTTCATTTTATTGCCTTCGAAAGGTCGAAACCTTAACAATCCTGCAAGTATTTATTATAAAAAAAATCAACCTGCTTTCGGAATATTTATTCCAGGGCTAAGATTTCATCAAAATGAAGGAAGGGCATTTCAATTCGGTATTTTGGGTATAGCTACAAAAGATCTATTTACAAACTTTCCTATTCCTATGGTTCAATGGTATAGAAAATTGTAATCACCTGATTTCAAAATTAATTAGTAACAAAAAAGCATTATTATTATTTTTTTGAATTTATTAAACTTTAGCGCATTAGATTTCTCTTTTGATATGAAGCCTAGTAAATATGAAAGAACTTTTAGGAGTTTTAGTTTACTGGTGAGGAAACTCAATAAAGCAGTTCACAATCCATATTTTAAATCGTCTGTAAAAAGAGGAGAATATTCTAATAGATGTCCTTTTGCGGAATTTCATGCGAAAGAATCTTTGGTTGATAAAGCTAAAAACAGGAATCTTCCATTGAAGATTGTTAAACTAAAATCAATAGAAGATGCTCAGAAGACATCATGTCCAGCAACAATTTTTAGTGTATTTTTGAATGGTAAATTCATGACAACAGATAGCAGTGTTTGTATAACAAGTAGAAATGATAAGGAGATTGAGAAATTAAATTTAAGCTAGTTTATAAGCATTGATAGGTATCAAATGAAGAATCTAAATAAAATCAAAATAGCTCTAAATCATTCATCTTTCAACTATTATTTTTATTGATTCTAAACAATTTTATTAATTTTATGTTCTTACTTAATAGTTAATATATTTTCACATTATTCAAAAAGATGATAGAAACCCAAAAAAAAGAGAAATTAAAATCGCTTAAACGAAGGAAAAGTTACTTATCAGAAGCTAAAAACCAAATAGTCTTATTGGAAAAAGATCAATTGGTAGGTACAAGATTTGTGGACAAATTAAAGGAACATAATCAATTTCCTTTAAAAGCAAGAACCACAAACATTCTACAGTTGAATTTGGGTTATATGTGTGATTTAACATGCGAACACTGTCACGTTGATGCTGGTCCAGACCGCAAGGAAATCATGACTAAAGAAACATTGGAACAAGTGTTGAATGTGGTTGATAAAACAGATGTTCACACAGTAGATTTAACCGGTGGAGCTCCAGAAATGAATCCGCATTTCTTATGGTTGGTAGAAGAATTGACCAAAAGAAATGTAAAAACCATTGTGCGCAGTAATTTAACGATTTTAGTTTCCAATAAGCGTTATAGAAAATATCCAGAATTTTTCAAAGAACACAATATTGAAGTTATTGCTTCTATGCCTTGTTATACGCAAGATAACGTAGACAAACAAAGAGGTGATGGAGTTTTTAATAAATCTATTGAATCTTTAATTATTTTGAATAAATTAGGTTACGGAATAGAAGGTTCAGGATTAAATCTGCATTTGGTATTCAATCCTGGAGGAGCAAGTTTACCGCCCGAACAATCTGCTTTAGAGCAAGATTACAAAGTGAGATTGAAAGCTGATTGGGATATTGAATTTAATTCTCTCTACACAATTACAAATCTTCCTATTTCAAGGTATTTAGACTTTCTTTTGGCTGCAAACAAGTACGAAAGCTACATGGAAACATTAATTAATGCTTATAATCCAGTTGCAGCAGAAAATGTAATGTGTAAAGACACTATTTCTGTAGACTGGGAAGGGTATTTATACGATTGTGACTTTAATCAAATGTTACAACTTAAAGTGCAAGGAAAACGTCAGCATGTTAGCGAATTCGACCAAGATGAACTTTTGAAGAGAAATATTATGATTGGTCAACATTGTTACGGTTGTACTGCTGGAGCAGGTTCAAGTTGTCAAGGAACAACGACATAATAAATTCCTTGCAACACATCAATTCTCATTCAATCATTTGAATATTATATTTATACAATAAAACTTTAAGAATGAATTCTAAAAATGCGCTTATTATCATGACAAAAAACCCTGAATTAGGGAAATGTAAAACAAGATTAGCAAAAACTTTAGGTGATAAAAAAGCATTAGAAATTTATATTAAATTAATCGATTACACAGCCAAAATTGCTAAAGAAGTCGAGGCAGATAAGTTTATTTATTCAACTGATGTCTTAACTGATTCTAAACGCTGGGAATGTCCAAATACATTTTTCAGTATTCAAAGTAAAGGAGATTTAGGAGAACGAATGAACAACGCAGTTCAGAATGTTTTGAATCAAGGCTATGAAAAAATCATTATTCTAGGTTCTGATTGTGCGGAGATTAATTCATCTGATATTAACTCCGCTTTTGACCAATTAAATAATCATGATTATATCTTAGGCCCAGCTCTAGACGGAGGTTACTATTTAATTGGAATGAAGGAAGTTAGCCCTACTCTATTTCATGATATGATTTGGAGTACTGAGTATGTTCTATCTGATTCTATTTCAAGAATAAAAGCAAAAAATTCATCTTATTTTCTACTTGAAGAAAAATCTGATATCGATTTTGAAGAAGATTTAAAACGTGAAGGATATGTGGATTTTCAATTAATAATTGAAAATTCGTAATTCGTAATTTAAGATGGGTCAACATCAACTATAACCCTCACCGACTTATTATAAGAAACACTATAAAAATCATCAATCTTCTGTTGTAACAGTAATTTCACCTTCTTATTCGAAGCGTCTCGCTCAACTTTCAGTCGAATTACTTTTAGATAACTATTCTGTATCCTCTTAACAACTGGAAATTCGGGCCCTAAAACTCGACTTCCAAATGCTTGTTTCATTCGATCAGCCAAATCCATAGCCATCACCTCCAACTTGTTTGGATCGCGGTGTTTGAGCGTCAAATTAATCATCTTGTAAAAAGGCGGATAAAAATAATTCTTACGTTCAATCAATTCGTTCTTATAGAAACCCATGTAATCGTGATTGATCACATGTTGAATAATCCAATGGTCAGGATCATACGTCTGAATCACCACGGTTCCACGTTTGGTCTTTCTTCCAGAACGTCCAGCCACTTGTGACATCAACTGATAACTGCGTTCAAAAGCACGAAAATCTGGTCGATTCAACATCATATCAGCATCTAGAATTCCAACCAGACTCACATTATCGAAATCCAATCCTTTGGTAACCATTTGTGTTCCAACAAGAATATCGATCTTACGCGCATCGAAATCATTCAAGATATTTTCATAGCTGTCCTTTTGACGCGTTGTATCTAAATCCAAACGCTGAACACGCACACCAGGTAGAATTATAGATAATTCATCTTCAATCTTCTCTGTTCCAAAGCCAATCATTTTCAGGCGATTACTCTGACATTTTGGACAAGCACCAACTGGCGGAGTGAAATAACTACAGTAATGGCATTTTAGAATGTTACTGTTCTTGTGATAAGTCAAGGAAACATCGCAATTTTTACAATTCGGATTCCAACCACAAACTTCACAAGCCCAAACAGGATTATACCCTCTTCTGTTCTGAAAAAGAATGATTTGCTCCTTGTTTTCTAAAGCTTTTTTCATGTGCTCCACCAAGAATCCAGAGAAATCCGATTGCATGGTTTTCTGCATTTTCTCCTTCTTGATATTTGCAGTGAAAATCTCCGGCATTTGTATGTCACCAAAACGTTTATCCAGTTTTACCAAACCATATTTCCCTTCTTCTGCGTTGAAATATGTTTCCATTGCCGGAGTTGCAGAACCCAAAAGAACCTTCGCACCATGAAAAGCACGCAAGACAATTGCTGTGTCACGACCATTATAGCGTGGACTTGGATCATATTGTTTGAATGAAGATTCATGTTCCTCATCCACGATTATCAATCCTAAATTTCTAAAAGGCAAGAAAACTGCACTTCTCGCTCCTAGTACAATTTGAAATTTTGTTGTGTCATTATGTAAAAGTGAATTCCAAATTTCAACACGCTCATTTTGATTAAATCGAGAATGATATACTCCAATTTTATCACCAAAATATTTCTGTAAACGTTGAATTAATTGAGTTGTTAAGGCTATTTCCGGTAACAAAAATAAAACTTGCTTTCCTTTATCCAATTGCTCTTGAATCAATTCAACATAAACCTCAGTTTTACCAGAACCTGTCACACCATGCAAAAGCGTAACATCCTTCTCAACAAAAGATTCTCTAATCTCATCTAAAGCACGTTGTTGATCAGGCGACAATTCTTTAAACGCTGAATCCGCCTCATCTCTCTCCATTAAACGGGAAATCTCCATTCGTTTAATTTTCAGAATTCCATCTTTGTCTAAAGTGTTGAATGAAGAAGCAGAAGCACCTTTCTCCACCAATTCCGACCTTAAAATAGGTTTAGAAATACCTTGCTTAAAACCTCCCATTTGCATGTAGGTTAAAATAGCGTCTAATTGCTTTTTCTTGCGTTTGTCTTCACTCAAAACATCAATTAAAGCTTTCAACTGTTCATCTGATTGGTATTCTTTGGCCAATTCAACAAATAATTGAGTTTTTGGAGCGTATTTTTGTTTTAAATCTTCTTGCGTAATAATCACCCGTTTCTCAATGAGCGCCTTGATTACAGGTTGTATCGTTTTAATTCCAAGAATATCAGAAATCTCTTTTAAGTCTAATTCACTTTGTACTTCAAGCGCTTCAACAACTTGGTATTCTCTGTCCGTAAGTATTTCCGAATTCCCTTCGTATTCAGGATGAATCAACACTTTTGTTTCACTTCCCAACTTAAAATTCGATGGCAAGGCAGCATTCATTACATCACCAAGTGGCGCCATGTAATATTCTGAAATCCAATTCCATAATTTGAATTGTTTCCCAGTTATAATAGGAAATTCATCTAAGACAGCTTCAACATATTTCGATTGATATCCTTCAGGAACAACCTCATGGACTTTCACGATAATTCCCGTTTGCAGTTTTGATCTACCAAACGGCACCACTACCCTGATACCTGTTTTCATAAAGTCATTCATCTCGAATGGAACTCGATATGTAAAGGCATTATTGATGGGAACTGGTAGAATTACGTCTACAAAATATGTCTTTCTTTCTTCCACGATTCAAAGTTAAGAATGAAGTGGTAATTTTGGATGGATTGTATGGAAATAATCGTTGATTTTACAATATTCTGGAAATTCAAACTTCAATAGATAACAAACCATTGTAAATCTTATTCTCTTGACTTCTTCTAATCGATAAAAAAATAACTTTTATTTTAATTTCAACGCATTGGATATCCCTCAAAGTTCTCTATCTTTGTAGCACTATATTAAATGGGGCTGACCTGGATTTGACAGCAACTGCATCTAATTAGTATAAGCATGTCGAGCCATGTGGTGAGTCTCGTAAATCTCTGGTCACAAACGATAATTGACAACACGTCATATAATCTTGCAGCGTAGTAACTTAGGTTACTAGCTTAATCCACTCCGAAGTACAGTACGAGGGACAAGTTTCTCGCCAGTTCTCCCGTCTCATGAGCACTGGATCCCGAGAAATCAACAATTTGAGAATAGTTTGCAAACGGCTTCTGTTTGCCTGCGAAATTTAACGAAGATAAGTTATGGTCAGGGTGTTTGTGTCCGTTCCATAATCGAAAAATAAATCACAAAATAAACATGTAGAAGGCTAGCTATTTCATTGTTTGGACGAGGGTTCGAACCCCTCCAGCTCCACAAGATTAAGTTCAAAAGAGACTCTCCAATTTTATGGGGAGTTTTTTTTTGGAAAGAAAATGGGGTGAGAAGTTTATGCTGAGCGACCATAGGAGCCGAAGTAAACCCCTCCAGCTCCACAAGATTAAGTTCAAAAGAGACTCTCCAATTTTATGGGGAGTTTTTTTTTGGAAAGAAAATGGGGTGAGAAGTTTATGCTGAGCGACCATAGGAGCCGAAGTAAACCCCTCCAGCTCCACAAGATTAAGTTCAAAAGAGACTCTCCAATTTTATGGGGAGTTTTTTTTTGATTAAACATTGAGGTGAGGATTTTTAGTGATCGAACTGAATTGATGAAATCAAATACTTTAAACACGTGAAATACAAGTTATTTCGCAAAACATATACCTCTCATACTTTTTAAGCCGAAAACTTATTGCGTGTTGGGAGTATTGTAGTGATAAACGCAAACAACAGCAAGCAATTAAATAAAACACGCATTAATAACAAAAAATATTAATGCGTGTTTGGAGGAATCAACCACTATTCAAAGCAATATTTAGTTAATTCGTGAAGCAAATAATCAATCCCACAAATTCAACATTCATCATTCATAATTACCCTCAGTTCTCCACATAAAATGGATTATCCTCCAAATCCGTAACAAACGAACTAAAATGAAATTTGAAAAACTTTTTAAACAATTCCCAAGTCAGCTCTTCTGGCCAATCTTCGTCATCTGTTGAAATATCAAAAAGTTCATTTTCAAAGATAAATTCCCAATAGTTCTCTAACGCTTCTTCTGCATCGCCAGTAAAACTATCTTCTGCAATTAGATAAGTATTAAATTCTGAATAATCATCTGCGTTTGTAGGATCTTCTGGAAATACTGCGTTTGCCCAATCAAAGAATGCTTGTTTTGGAATAATTAAAACTGCATTTCTATTTATCGTTATCGGTTCGTTCATTTTATCTTTTTATTGCTTTTATTCTAGAATCGTAATCTTGTTAAGATTGTAATTCTTTGTCAGCGCTAAATTAAGTATTAAATTGATTAACCATTTGACATAGCAAGCATAAATCTTAACCACTGATAACCTAATCCGATTAGGATAGCAAGTCCAAAACTTAGTAATGTTCCAATTAAAATATATTCGGTAAGATTTCGATCTTTTGCGTTGGATAAATCACCAAATCTAAATACAGATTTAGCTGCTAATAAAAACCCTATTCCCTCCCAATAGTTTAAAATGATAAAACCAAATATGAACAAGCGCTCCAACATTCCGATGTAAGCTCCAGCGTTTTCAAGTGATTCATGACTTTCTTCTTCTGGTTTCCATTTTGAAATAAGAACCCGCATAATTATTGATGTCACTACTGTCACCATCAAAATTGCAACTATCAAAAGCAAAGCTTGCGGCAAATATAAGTCAAGATTTATAAATTCAAAACGAATATAATAATACACAACTCCAATGATAACAGCCAAATGCAGCAACTGATCTAAAAAGAATAGCGTAATATTATTCACTTTATTAATAGCATACAGTTTTCCAAGGTCAATCAAAAAATGGGAAACCAAAATAATTACTATTCCCAACCAATAACTGAAATCAAATTGTAATGCAAGAATCAGAAAAAGTGCATGCAATAAAATATGCAAATACAACTTCGGAGATTTCAGCTTGAGTTGTCTTTTATTTTGAACCCACTTATTGGATTGAAAGACGAAGTCTCCCAGAATATGTGCCAGAATGAGTTTTAGTGCTAGAACTATCATATATTAATTACCTCTTCTTTATAATAGGTTAATAGTTTTTGAATTTCATCGAAACCTCCACGCTTTAAAGCAATACTAATATTACTTTGACTTTTATCAAGTAGTTTGGCCATCTCCAATTGTGTCATTTTTGGATTTTCTAAACTCAGTTGAATAATCTCTGAGGACAAAGGCGTCCAATTATCCATAGATAATCCAGCGAGAGAAAGCATGACATTCATTGTTTTATCGAATGCTTTAGATGGTGAACTTACCGCTAAAAGTTCTTTTTTTAAGGTTTCAAAACATTCTCCTGATCGTAAAAATGCAGAACCATTTGATTCAGTAATTTTTGAAGCTTCGTAATCAACTTCACCAATTCCAATAGACATACGGATATCAAGCTCCTTAAATTGTTTAATCTGAGATTTCAATAATATTGCAGCCAGCAGAGCATTCTCTGATTCAATTTTCAACTGAAAACTATCTCCTCTATAAATCTCCCAATCTTTTGGTTCATTTCCAAACAATCGCAAAACCTTCTTCAGTTTTAACAACCATTTTTTAGCATCTACTGATCTAGAGTTTACAATATCACCTGTTATGATCGCTTTCATTATTTAATTTTCATTTAAGATAAATATACTCAAAATTGTATATAAAGCCAAATATACTCAATTTTAGGTATATTCTTGATTATACTCGATTTTAGGTATATTGGCGATTATACTCAATTTTGAATATAATTAAATTGGGCTACCAATATAGGTCGTTAATCCCGAATTTTAACGATGTGTTTTTTCAATAATACAGCCGATAATCGCATTAATTAATTTTATCTAGAGTTAAACTTTAGCAAAAAGTAAGAAGGAATTCCTCAGTTGTTAAAATCTAAGATTTTCTCAACTATTGGAATGACAGTTCGTAGAGAAGTCTTTGGGGTAAAATTTGCTCAAGCTTCGCTTGAGCAAATTTTACCCCACCCAAGCCAACGAAAACCTGTCATTCCGATACATCGGCAAGCTCAGCACAAGTGGAGTGAAACTACGAGGAATCTCTTTTTAAATAATTACAAATTAGCTTGGTAACCCAATAATTAAATATAGCTACTTTAAACCCGATACATATGATTATCAGCTTAAAGCCAGATAATTCATTCGATTAATATGATAAATCATTCATTTCATCTAATTTAACTACTAATGTTAACTTTCATATACTCATAATAGATTAAATCTATAATTATTAACTTATTTCAATCAGCACCCTTCTTTGCTTTCTACTGAATACTCAATACTGATATAAAACATTTCCTATTTTAAATGGTTATATCAGCAATGAAAGACTCAAATTATTTAAGTTTGTATTATGGAATTTAAACTCGTTTCTCCTTTCGAACCAATGGGTGATCAACCGCAGGCGATTAAAGAATTAACTGCTGGTGTAAAAAGTGATATTGAACACCAAACTTTACTTGGTGTGACAGGAAGTGGAAAGACATTTACTATTGCAAATGTGATTCAGCAAGTCAATAAACCAACATTGATCTTATCTCATAATAAGACATTGGCAGCTCAATTATACAATGAGTTTAAACAGTTTTTTCCAGAGAATTCTGTTGAATATTTCGTTTCTTACTACGATTATTATCAACCAGAGGCTTATTTACCCATTACAGACACTTTCATTGAAAAAGATTTAGCAATTAATGACGAGATTGAAAAACTTCGACTTTCAGCGACTTCTGCCCTACTTTCAGGTCGACGCGATGTAATTGTAGTTTCATCCGTTTCTTGTATTTATGGAATTGGAAATCCAAATGAATTTGAGAAAAGTATAATTCCAATTGCTGTTGGTGATACTATACTAAGAAATAAATTCCTTTTTAAATTAGTAGAAAACTTGTACTCACGTGCTGGAGATGAATTTAAACGTGGAACTTTTCGAGTAACTGGAGACACTGTTGATGTGCATTTGGCTTATGCTGATTATGCTTTACGCATTGAGTTTTGGGATGATGATATCGAAGGAATTTACACAATTGATCCGGAAAGCAACGATGTAATAGATGAATTAAAATCTATCAATATTTATCCCGCAAATATTTTTGTGAGTTCACCTGAAACAACAAAAGCGGCCATTGAATTCATTCAAGATGATATGGTTATTCAAGTGGAAAAATTTAAGGAAGAAGGGAAACAAGTCGAAGCAAAAAGATTACTAGAACGAACAGAATATGATTTAGAAATGATCCGTGAATTGGGTTATTGCCAAGGAATTGAGAATTATTCTCGTTATTTCGATAAACGATTACCTGGAACACGTCCTTTCTGTTTGTTGGATTATTTTCCAGATGATTTCTTAATGGTGGTGGATGAAAGTCACGTAACACTTCCGCAAATCCGAGCAATGTATGGCGGTGACCGCGCAAGAAAAACCAATCTTGTAGAATATGGTTTCCGTTTGCAAGCGGCTATGGATAACCGACCGTTGAAATTTGAAGAGTTTCAATCGATTGTAAATCAAATTATATATGTGAGTGCTACTCCGGCAGATTTCGAAATTGAAATGTCTGATGGTGTCATTGTCGAACAAGTTATTCGTCCAACTGGATTGCTTGATCCAGAAATTGAAGTTCGTCCTAGTCTAAATCAAATTGATGATTTAATTGAAGAAATTCAAAAGCGAATTTTAATTAAAGAAAGAACTTTAGTAACCACTTTAACCAAGAGAATGGCTGAGGAATTACAAAAGTATTTGGACAGAATGGGAATTCTTTGTCGTTATATCCACAGTGAAGTCGATACACTAGAACGTGTTGAAATTCTACAGCAATTAAGAGAAGGAGTTTTTGATGTATTGATTGGCGTTAACTTATTACGTGAAGGACTAGATTTACCTGAAGTAAGTTTAGTAGCAATTCTTGATGCCGACAAAGAAGGATTCTTGAGAAACGAACGTTCATTAGTCCAAACTGTTGGACGTGCAGCAAGAAACGTAAATGGAATGGTGATTATGTATGCGGATAAAATGACCAAGTCAATGGAGCGTACAATTGAGGAGACTTACCGTAGACGAGCAATTCAAATTGCCTACAACGAAGAACACGGAATGGTTCCTACTGCATTGAACAAAACAAATCAGAATGCTTTCCAATACAGAACGGAAGAAGAAGACAACAGCATGATTGCAGCAGACCCTGTTGAACAATACATGGACAAATCTCAATTAGAGAAAAGTATGAAGAATGCTGAACGTCAAATGAAAAAAGCAGCGAAAGATTTAGACTTTATGGAAGCTGCACGATTACGTGATGAAATGTATCGTTTGCAAAATTTAATGAAAGGGAAAGAAGAGTAATCCGCCTAATGGTGAACACCAAAGCCTTTTTTTGAACAAATGTAAATCTTGTTATTTCAAAATTAAAGGTGTGTTATTTCAAAGTTAGCCTCATGTAATTTCAAAGTTCAAGTGATGTTGTTTCAAAATTGAATAGGTGAAATCTTAAAGTCTAGTGCTTAATATTTCTAAATCAGATTCCGATAATTTTAAACTTAACTAAATGTTATTTCAAAGCCTCATGTAGGTTATTTAAAATCTTTAAGCATGTTAATTCAAAATTAAATACATGTAATTTCAAAATTCAAGTTATGTAATTTCAAAGTTCAATACCTTAATGATAAAAAAAGCCGAGAATAAATAGAAAATATTCTTTCCAATTAAAATATGTACTGAATACAAATTTGAAATAAAGAAAAGAATAATTAAATTTGTTCCATATATTGGCAATGATGTCTGCCCTAAACTGTCTCTATTGGACTGATGACTTCTATTTAAACTTTAATTAGGGTAATAATTATGAAGTCGAAAATATCTAGAATAAGTCAATGGATCCTCATTGCATTTCTCATCTCTTTTGTTGCAGGTACTATTTCAGCACTTTTCCTTGGAAGTTTATCAGCTGCAACTCAATTGCGAATTAATAATTCAATTTTCGTTTATCTTCTCCCAATCGGCGGACTACTGATTGGTCTAATGTATTATTTCGGATCAAAAGGTGTTGAAGGTGGCAATGATTATTTGATAAGAGAAATGCACCAACCCAAACGACCAATTCACTGGAAAATAATTCCTTTGGTATTTATAGGAACTGTCGCTACACATTTATTTGGTGGATCAGCTGGTCGTGAGGGAACTGCCGTACAAATGGGTGGAGCGCTTGGTGATGCAATCACTCACTTTTTCAGTTGGACAAAAAAACACAGAAAACGATTATTGCGAATGGGTGTTGCTGCGGGATTCTCAGGGATTTTTGGGACACCTCTTGCAGGAGCTATTTTCGCTTTTGAATTACCGAGAGACAAGAAATTCAAGATTGCAGATATAATTTGGGTACTCCTCTCTTCTTTTGGTGGTCATTATTTCTGCATTATTTGGGGAACTCATCATACACAATATCCGATTGAAATATTCCCTTCAATTTCATGGTCAGCAGTTTTATCAACTATAATCGCTGGATTGGCATTTGGAATTGCAGCTTATGCTTTTAGTAAATTCAAACATTTATTCACTCAGCTTTTTAGCAAAATTTCTATTCCTTATTTAAGACCAATGATTGGTGGAGTCGTTCTTTTATTTCTGTTTCTGACCTTTGATATAAAACCCTATTTAGGTTTAGGAATCCCAGAAATTCAATCTGCTTTTAATGAACCTATGAATGAATATAGTTTTCTAATAAAACTATTACTTACTGCTTTAACTTTAGGAGCTGGATTCAAGGGCGGAGAAGCTACACCACTCTTTTTCATTGGTGCAATGTTAGGAAATCTATTGTTTTTGATTATTCCATTACCTATGGATGTTCTTGCTGGAATTGGATTTGTAGCAGTTTTTGGAGCGGCAACCAATACTCCAATTGCAAGCACTTTAATTGGCGCGGAATTATTTGGATTCAGTGGAATTCTTTATTTTGGATTAGCAAATGGTGTCGCTTATATGATTCATGGAAATACCAGTGTTTACAGCGATCAACAAATTCTTTTAAAGAAGAAATCAATTTTTAAACAAAAGAAAAGTCTATAAAACTAAAACGTCCAACTCAATAAAGAATCGGACGTTTTAAAACTTTTTATAATCCAAGAAAACAATGTCAACTTGAATCGGAAATTAGTCTGAAATGAGAATTATTGCATTTTATTCAAACGAATAGTCCAATCTTCTCTTGTTTTTTGAACTTTATCTTCAATTGCTTTAAAGTCTTTTTTATTCTCAGCTCTTTTGATTTCACCCATTATCTCTTCTTGGAAATCTGCAGCGTCATCGATAAAAGAATCAGATTCAGCTGTTTTTGAGTCATTAAACAATTGTACGCTGTAACATTCATCAACAACATCGTAAATCATTCCGTTGATGTTTTTTTTCAAGCCTCTAATATTTGCCATTTTTTATTTTTTTAAAGTGCATTGAGCACCGTTATTAAATCGAAGTAAAGTTAATCCTAAACTTTTACTATTCCGCATTTTTTCTTGACTTGAATTAAAAATTAAAATTCACAAAAACATATATAACTGGTTATTAGCTTATTAAGTTAAATATTTAAACAATTGATATTTAGTTAAATAGTTGATTTATATTTGCGATTTATACAGCAGTAAATAAGTTGAAATTGTATTAAAAAATTATCCATTTTTAATTGGAGAGTAATAGAAATCGTCTTAATTTTGGACTGTTTAAGATATAGAATATGAAAGGATTTTTGACTGATGATTTGCTATTAAATTTAAGGAATATTACGGAATTAAACATTGCCTTAGTATCTAAGAAATGCACCCATCTAGGTGAAAATCAAATAAAATGGAAACCATCGAAAGACAGCTGGAACATTCAAGAGGTTTTGTCTCATCTCAATAGTTATTCCACGTATTATCACCATGTTTTTATTGATAAAATTCAAAACACGAAATTCAGTAGTGTTAAAGAGAATTTTGTTCCATCACCTCTTGGAAGAAGCGCTTGGAGATCTATGAAATTAGGTCGATTAAATAATATCAAACGGAAATTTCGCGCTCCAAAAAACCTTAATCCATCAATTAGTCCTGAATTAATAGATCTTGAACCTGTTACTAATTTTGTAAAAAATCAACAAGAATTAATTATAATTCTAGAAGATGCAGAGAGAGTAAATTTGAAAAAAGTGAAGATTCCAATTTCTATTAGTAAAATGGTTCGTTTAAGATTGGGTGACGCTTTAATGTTTGTAATTTATCACAACGAAAGACATATTCAACAAGTAAAAAATATACTTACGCATCCAAACTTCCCTAAAAAACAATGATTGCAGGCATAAAGGCAATTTGTAGTCTAGCAGTAATCCCTGTTAGATCGACACATGAGGATTCGTCTGAAATTGTCACACAACTGCTTTTTGGCGAAATTGTCACTGTAATTGGTATTCATAATCAATGGGTAAAAATCAACATTCAGCAGGATAATTATGAGGGTTGGGTAGACAATAAACAATTGATTAAAATTTCAGAAATTACTTTTGAGAAATTCAAAACGAACACGCAAAGACAACAAGAAAGTATTTTAACAATCATTACACCTTGGGGGAAACAAAATGTTTTACAAGGTTCTCCAATACTATCAAATTCAAAGTCTTTCAAAATAGATGATCTAGAATTTTCTTGGGCAAATGAAATCCCAACTCAAAAACTAGACTCAAATTTAAATATTAAAGATTTAGCCCTCTCCTACTCCAATTCACCTTATTTATGGGGAGGACGAACAGCTTTTGGAATAGATTGCTCTGGATTTACACAGACTGTCTTTCATCAAGTAGGTTTATTTCTTCCTAGAGATGCTTCACAGCAATACTTAGAAGGAACAAAAATAGATTTTGAACAACTAAAATCTGGAGATCTTGCATTCTTCAAATCAGAAACAACAGGAAATATTCATCATGTTGGAATCGTTTTGCCTAATCAACAAATCATTCATGCACATGGAAGAGTTAGAATTGACACCTTGGATAAAGAAGGAATATACAATGAAAACAAAAAATATTATTCACATAAATTAATAAGCATAAATAATTATGGCATCTAAAATGAACCAATCCACACCACCAAGTCTTGGATTATTTGTTCGAAACATTAAATTAGTGACAAAAGAAATCTATAAGATTTTAAATTCGAAATCGAAAATTGTTTATATTGTCAATCCTAAGAAAAACTAGATTATTGAAGTTGAAAGGCTGTAAAGTTCAAGGTAGATATTCCACCTTCTTACACCAAATAACTTCGTAATTATACAAGATTGATTACTATTTATAATTTGAAAAAAAACATAAAGAATGAAAAGAGATAAGGAGATCTTTGATTTAATTGGACTTGAAAAAGAACGTCAAATCAACGGAATTGAATTAATTGCATCTGAAAACTTTGTTAGTGATGAAGTAATGGAAGCAATGGGTTCTGTTTTAACCAACAAATATGCGGAAGGTCTTCCGGGAAAAAGATATTATGGAGGTTGTGAAATTGTTGATCAAGTTGAACAATTAGCAATTGATAGATTGTGTAAATTATTTGGTGCAGAATGGGCTAACGTTCAACCGCACTCAGGTTCTCAAGCTAATGCTGCAGTGATGTTAGCTTGTTTACAACCGGGAGATAATATCCTAGGGTTTGATCTTTCTCACGGAGGACACCTTACTCATGGCTCTTCTGTTAATTTCTCAGGAAAATTATACAACCCACACTTCTACGGAGTTGATAAAGAAACTGGTCGTATCGATTACGAAGCATTAGAAAAAAAAGCAGTAGAAGTAAAACCAAAAATGATTATTGTTGGCGCTTCTGCATACAGTAGAGATTGGGATTACGCAAGAATTCGTAAAGTTGCTGACAAAGTGGGGGCACTGATTTTAGCAGATATTTCACATCCAGCTGGAATGATTGCAACCAAACTATTGGCAAATCCAATGGAGCATTGTCATATCGTGACTTCAACAACACATAAAACTTTACGTGGACCACGTGGAGGAATTATCATGCTAGGAAAGAACTTTGACAATCCTTTTGGAATCCGTTGGAAAAATGGGAACTTAAGATCAATGGCATCAATGTTAGATGCAGCTGTTTTCCCAGGAACTCAAGGTGGACCTTTGGAACATGTTATTGCATCAAAAGCAATCGCATTTGGAGAAGCATTGGATCCTAAATTTACTGATTACCAAAAACAAGTAGCAGCAAATGCAAAAGTTATGGCTGCAGAATTCGTAAAATTAGGATATAAAATTATTTCTGGTGGAACGGATAACCACAGTATGTTAATTGACTTACGTTCTAAAGGAATTACCGGAAAAGATGCTGAAATTGCATTGAACGATGCGCACATAACAGTAAATAAAAATATGGTACCTTTTGATACTGAATCTCCATTTGTAACTTCTGGAATTCGTATTGGAACACCAGCAATTACTACAAGAGGATTAAAAGAAAATGATATTCCGAAAATTGTAGAATTGATGGACAAAGTGATGACAAACATGAATAACGAAGCAATAACAAAAGAGGTTATCACTGAAGTTAAACAAATGATGTCTGGTCACCCATTATTCAAATATTAAAATTGAAATAAAATTCAAAAAAGAGCATTTGATTTTTCATTTGCTCTTTTTTGTTTAATTTAACTTCGCTTTGCAAGAAGACTTAAAAATCTTTAGTTTTCTTGTGGAAACTAACAAAATTATCTTGCTCGCTTAACAATTTTCAAATCAAAGAATATGAAAACCTTAAACGAAAATTTTGCAAAGAGACTTATTCCACTCGTTGATAAAGTATCAGATAATGATCCTATTCACAGCAGTAATGAACAAGCTTTGTTTATCTATTTTAATTACGGTTTCGAGACAACAGATGAACTTTACAGTTTGATGTATAAAATTATCGATATTATAAAAGCAAAAGGTTTAGGGGTTTACGATGGTAATGAACTGGCATTAGATCACAGTGATGGAATAATGTATCTGTATGGATCTAGCGCTGAAAAATTATACAACGAAATAAAACCCATTCTTGAACAAACAAGCTTTATGAAAGGCGCAAAAATAAATATGAGATTCGGTCCTTTGGAGAGCAGAACAAATGAAATAACTATTCAACTCAAATAAAGAATTTTAATCAATAAGTAGGAGCTGATTGTCTTTGATGAATCGAAAGACTTTAGTATTTTTGCTTGAAACAATATCAAATCAAAAATAAAATGATTAAAGCAAACGACCCGTCATTAAAATCTTGGATTGAGGTGGATGGAAACTCAGACTTTCCTATTCAAAATTTACCTTTTGGAATTTTCAAAACAGGACAAGATAAAGCCCGTGTTGGTTCTAGAATTGGAAATAAAGTAATTGACTTAAATGCCCTTTATGTATTGGGTTATTTCAAGAATTTACCTTTTGAACAATCAGACTTTCAAACAGATGCTTTGAATACAATAATGAAGAAAGGTAAAGAGGCTACTACTGATTTAAGAAACCGATTGTCGAAGTTGTTTGACGAAAAACATACTGATTTATCAAATAACAATCACCATGTTGAACAAGTACTCATTGATGTTGACCAAGTGGAAATGTTGATGCCTGTTCAAGTTGGAGATTATACAGATTTTTACTCTTCTAGAGGTCACGCAACAAACGTGGGGACTCTGTTTAGAGATCCTGCAAATGCACTTTTACCAAATTGGCTCTGGATTCCTGTTGGATACCACGGAAGAGCGAGTTCAATTATACCAAGTGAACAAATGATTAAACGTCCAAAAGGACAAACAAGACCAAATGATGATCAAGATCCAGTTTTCGGAGCTTCTAAATTATTGGATTTTGAATTAGAAATGGCTTTTGTAACTTTTGACGGGAAGCCATTAGGAGAAAACATTACAACTGCTGAAGCAAGCGACTATATTTTTGGAATGTGCATCATGAACGATTGGTCTGCACGTGATATTCAAAAATGGGAATATGTTCCACTAGGACCGTTCTTAGCAAAAAGTTTTGCATCTTCTATTTCTCCTTGGATTGTAACAATGGATGCTTTGGAACCATTTAAAACAGAAGGTCCAAAACAAGATCCGAAAGTTCTTCCTTATTTAGAGTATGAAGGTGATTTCCATTATGACATCAACTTAGAAGTTGGAATTAAACCAGAAAATAGCGAGGAAACTACAGTTTGTAATTCAAACTACAAGTATATGTACTGGAATATGGCGCAGCAATTGGCTCACCACACTATAAATGGATGCAATATTCGTTGTGGAGATATGATGGCTTCAGGAACAATTTCAGGAGATGACCACAGCTCTTTCGGTTCAATGTTAGAGTTATCATGGAGAGGTTCAAAGCCTATCAAAATGAAAGATGGTTCAGAGCGTAAATTCATCAATGACAATGATACCGTGATTATGCGTGGACATTGTAATGCAAATGGTGTACGTATTGGATTTGGAGAAGTGTCTACAAAAGTGTTACCAGTACAATAATTATATTACAAGAACTGAGTGGAAAACAAGCCGGAAATTGATTTAGAAAAAGAACGCAAAGAGATTTTAAATGCGTTCAGAAGTTTATTGCGTGTTACTAAGAATGACAGAACACGAGAAGAAACTAAACAAATTCGTAAAGCATTTGACGTAGCTGTTGAAGCTCATAAAGATATGCGACGCAAATCGGGTGAACCTTATATTTATCACCCGATTGCTGTTGCAAAAATCTGTGCCGAAGAAATGGAATTGGGTACAACTGCTATTATTGCTGCATTATTGCACGATACAGTTGAAGATACCTACATTACCCTAGATGATATTGAAGAATCGTTTGGAAAAACTGTTCGAAAAGTAATCGACGGATTGACAAAAATTCCTGAAGTATTTGATGAAAATATTTCTATTCAAGCAGAGAATTTTAGAAAAATGATCCTTACCATCTCAGATGATTTAAGGGTTGTTTTAATTAAATTGGCGGATCGATTACACAACATGCGTACTTTGGACAGTATGCGTCCTGATAAACAATTGAAAATTGCATCAGAAACAAATTTCTTGTACGCACCACTCGCCCACCGTTTGGGTTTGTACACGATAAAAAGCGAACTAGAAGATTTATGTTTGCGTTACATGAATCCACAAGCTTATCGTGAAATAAGCGGTAAACTAAAGTCAACGCATGCAGTTCGTCAAAGATTCATTCGAAGATTTACGCATCCTATTAAGGAAGCTTTGACCAACGAAGGATATATTTTTGACTTAAAAGCAAGAACAAAATCCATCGCTTCTATTTATCGCAAGATGAAAAGCAAGGAAATTCCTTTTGAGGAAGTTTTTGACTTATTTGCCATTAGAATTACACTCGATACTCCAGAAGAACTAGAGAAACCAGATTGTTGGAGAGTTTATAGTATCGTTACCGATTTTTACCAGCCAAATCCAGACAGATTAAGAGATTGGGTTTCTACACCACGTGCCAACGGATATGAATCATTGCATACAACTGTGATGAGTCCGCAAGGAAAATGGGTTGAAGTTCAAATTCGTTCTGAAAGAATGGATCAAATTGCTGAGAAAGGTTTGGCAGCACATTATAACTATAAGGAATCTAAAAATGGTGAAAATAAATTTGACCGTTGGATTGGTGAAATTCGTGAGTTAATTGGAAATCATTCTGAAGATGCAATGGATTTCGTTGATGAATTCAAATTGAATTTGTTTAACGACGAAATTTATGTATTTACTCCAAACGGAGAATTACGTGTACTTCCAACTGGTGCTACAACTTTAGATTTCGCTTTTGATATTCACACAGATATTGGTCTGACTTGCATTGGTGCCAAAGTGAATAAAAAATTGGTTCCATTAAGTCATCAACTGAAAAGTGGTCACCAAGTAGAAATCATCACTTCAAGTAAGCAAAAGCCGAATGAAGAATGGTTGAAATTTGCTATTACTGGTCGTGCAAAGCAAAAGATAAAAGCTGCTTTAAATGATGAACGAAATAAAATTGCTGAAGACGGTAAAGAAATATTAGAACGCAAATTTAAACAGCACAATATTCGTTTTATTAGCGAAAACATTTCAATTTTAGAGAAATATTATAACGTTTCAACGGGAACCGAATTATACATTCGAATAGCAAAAGGAAAAGTAGATTTAACGAAACTCCGCAGAATTAAAAATGTTGGTGGAGTTCTAAAAGTTGAAAAAGAGGTTAAAACGAATAAAATCAAGCATGCTACAGACATTAGCAAGCGAATTGATAGTAAAAAAGACACTTTAGTAATTGGAGATGACTTTAAAGATATCGATTATGATTTTGCAAAATGCTGTAATCCTTTGCCAGGAGATCATGTATTTGGATTTATAACAGTGAGTAACGGTATCAAGATTCACCGAAATGATTGTCCAAATGCAGAGAATTTAATGGGAAAAATGAATTACCGCTGTATTTCTGCAAAATGGAAAAACCAAGCGGTTAAAGAACATTTGGCGAAACTGAAATTGATTGGAATTGATGATATCGGAATTGTAAATAAAATTACCGAGATAGTTTCTTACCAACAAAGTGTCAATATGCGATCAATTAGTTTTGAATCAAAAGATGGTATTTTCGAAGGGAAAATTCAGGTTTATGTAATGGACAAGTATCATTTAGATGAGTTAATTGAAAAATTTGAAATGACTGAAGGTATTCAACGTGTTGAAAGATGGGACGATATTACTATGGAAAATCAAGAAGATTATTCTGATGAGGAAGTGTAAGTTGAAAGAACTTTATTGTCTTTTCTTTGTTTAACAGTAGTTATTCTTATTCGTAAACATGAGCTATCGTTATATCATTTTCTTTTCGATTATATTGGTTTCTTTTCTAATTCTAGATATTTATATCTGGAAAGGTTATCGTAAAACAATTAAAGAAAAATATTACAAGTATTTCAAATGGTTAATTCCTTTGTCTTCTGTTGTCTTTTTATCTGGATTTGCTATTAATCTTTACCGCGGATCAAATGGAATTTACAATGCCAATGCTATAATAAATGTATTATTTGGAATTTCCCTAGGATTCTTTATTGCTAAACTATTTGCCGCTATATTTCTATTCTCAGAGGATATTATTAGGATTTTGGCACTTGTTAAAAATAAATTATTTTTCAGAAAAGACAAGTCAAAACAATTCGCAAGTAGAAGAAATTTTGTGAGAAGTATTTCTTTAGGAATAGCAGCTATTCCAGTTTTGGGAACCATTTATGCTGTCACGAAAGGAAAGTACAATTTTCATGTGAAGCGTTTAGATTTATCAATGAGAAGATTGCCTAAATCATTTGATGGATTAAAAGTGGTTCAGTTTTCAGATTTTCATGCTGGAAGCTTCGATGATATTGAAGCTGTACAACAAGGATTATCTCTTATCAATGATGCGAATCCAGATCTTATCATGTTTACTGGCGATTTAGTAAATAATCGAGCTGCAGAAATGATCCCTTATGTTGATTCATTAAAGAGTTTATCAGCGAAATATGGAAAATACGCCATTTTAGGAAATCATGATTATGGAGATTATATTAAGTTTGAAAGTAACGAAGCCAGACAAAAAAATTTAGATGAGTTAGACGCTATTTTTGAAGAAGCAGGATTTATTTTACTTAAAAATGAAAATATTCAGATTGACAATGGAATAGATAAAATTGATATTATTGGAGTTGAAAACTGGGGTCAAGGTCCTTTTCCACAATATGGCGATATCGATTTAGCTTCTCAATCAACTCCAGATGAAAGATTCAATATTTTAATGAGTCATGATCCTGACCATTGGGAAAATATAGTAAGACAGCATCCTAAGCATTTTGATTTAACATTGAGCGGACATACACACGGTTCACAAGTTGGTGTTGACATCCCTGGATTCCAATGGAGTCCAGTGAAATACCGCTATAAAAGATGGTTGGGACATTATACAGAAAACGATCAGCATCTTTTCGTAAGTAAAGGATTTGGATTTTTGGGTTTTCCTGGTCGAATTGGAATGTCACCAGAAGTAATCAGTTTTAAATTACATAGCGAAGCTTAAGTTTTTTCTTTTTTCGTATTTGTTCTTGGTGGTATTTTTTGAAATTCAAATATTAAACTCGCTTTGATTTTATCATCTTTTGATTGCTCTCTAGAATGGTGCGATTCTCTATAAATATTTATTAATCTTTGCGGGTACCTACTTTTATAGATTTTTAGTATTATATTTAAAAATTCACTATTTAAAACGACTACTTTAGAACAAATTTCCCAAATGAAGAAAAAGATATTTTATTTAAGCGCATTATTTATTAGTTTAAGCCTCAACGGTATAAGTCAAGAGGAAGAAAGTAACTCTATTGAATCTCAATTTAATAATTTAATAGAAAATTCCAATAGTTATCAGTCCTTCAAAGTAATAGACAAATCGAAACTTGGAGTTATACAAAGTAACATTCAAGATTCAATTTCGTCACTAAAAACCAAAATTGGTAAGTCTGAAATCCAAATTTTAGATCAAAAAGCAAAGATTGACAGCAATGAACAAAAAATTCAAGAATTAAATACTGCTTTAGACAAGTCTAAAAATAGTGTAGATAATATTGATTTCTTAGGTATGCCAACCCATAAGTCTTCATACACTTTTATCATGTGGACTATCATCTTTGTATTACTCGCTATTTCACTTATTATGTTTGTCGTATTTAAAAAAGGCCATAGAAATACAAAGAATGCAAAGGAAAAGTTGGAAGAAACACAAAATGAATTAGAAAGCTTAAGAAAGAGATCGCTTGAGCGTGAACAAAAGGTGCGCAGAGAGTTACAAAATGAGATTAACAAGAATAACTTACGGAAAGATTAAATCAATCTCTCGAAAGTATACTTCTTAACAACAATAAAAAAGCATCCTCATTAAAACTATTTCATATGAAATAGCTTTAGTGAAGATGCTTCTATCTTTACTTTAAATCGCTTTTATAAAGGTTTCATTTTACAGTTGAAGAGAATATTTTCATAATTCACTGCCACCAATTAATGAAATTTACTTTTTTGCTTGTTTTTTAATAGAGGGTATCAAACCTCCATCAACCAAAATATCAGTTCCTGTCATAAACCTTGACTCTTTACTCACCATAAATTTTACAACGTCCGCAATATCATCAGGCTCTCCTGTTCTTCCCAAGGCAGTCATGCTTAACATTTGATTAATAATTTCTGGATGTTCCTCAGCTGCTTTTAATCCCATTTTTGTCATTATAACACCAGGAGAAATGGAATTGATTCGACTTCCTTTTTTACCAAAACGCATCACATTATCTGCTACAATTAACATAACGCCACGTTTAGTGAAATTATACATAATACTTGAATCGTCTTTCACAAACTCTTTCACGATATCCAAAGAGTTACTCGCAAGTGAGTTTCTAAGTCCTTCATCATATTTGTCATTTGGAGGAATTGTGTGCCCCATCATTGAAGAAAACAATACGATAGATGAATCTTTTTCAGCAATTTCATAAACTCCATCAACAATCAAGGCAGTACCTTTAAGATTGATATTGAAAATCTTATCTACATCATGAACAGTTTCACTCACTCCGGCAGTATGCACTAACCCTCCAAAAGAACCTTGCTTTTTAGTAAATTCTATCAGGCTTTTCACCTCATCTTTAGAGGTTATATCACTCTTGAATCCGACAGCGTCAAAACCATTGTTTTTATATTCTTCTACCGCTTTATTCACTACCTCATCTGAATAATCAGCCACAACAATTTTATAATCTTTTAATTTATTTCCTGTGGCAACACCTAAACCTCCTGCTCCACCAGTTATTAACATTACTTTCTTTCCCATAACTAACTATTTTAAATTAATAATCTATCCTAAATCATTTCAAGTAAAAATAATCCTTATATCCCTGTTACTTGTCCTTTCAACACTGACATAAATCAGTTTTAAGCTATGTTAACAATGAACTCACTAAAAACAATCAATTGAATTTTAAGGTTCTACCACGAATTTAGTGGAATATCGCATACCATTGAGAGTAAACCTTAAAGACTTTTCTAGTAATATACTTTTTTAAAATCCGCGATTATCAGAAAACACCACAGGTGAAAAAATCCGCGGTCATCCGTGTTGCTTGCATCCGTGTCATCCGCGTTCCATTACAGCGCAACCAAAAAGATCAATCAAAGCTCTTGGGTTTTTCATTTTGCATAAAGCTTGTTATTTCAATAAACCATTAAAATCAGGGTAGAACCAATTTTAATAATTCGACAAGGTATTTTTGAAATCATGAAAAACGAGTTTTGCAATCCGATACATCACTAGAAATACATTAAATAAAAAATCCTTCAATCTACAAAACCAGAAGTTTTATCGATTGAAGGATATTCAGAAGTATTTATGTTTTGATCAATAATTAACTTTCGTTATTTGATGATTTATTTCCTATGTAAATGAACAAAACCATGTTCTATGCTTTCATCACCTGAAAGTCCTTTAACTGTAAATTTGTAGAAATAAGTACCTTCAGAACATTCAGTTCCTGAATTTCCAATCTTTCCGTTCCACGGCTCTGCTGGATTATTTGATTCAAAAATAACGTTCCCCCACCTGTTCAACAATACAAAATCTAACTCTTGTACATTTTCAAAATGAAAATCTAAGAAGTCATTAATACCATCTCCGTTAGGCGTGAAGATATTGGGTAACTCATAGGAAGCTACATTAGGAATAATTGTAATTATCTTTGTAATCGAACTTTCACAATGATCATTTTTTGCTATCAATGTAACTTGATGCTCACCAACCTCAGTAAATACGTGTGAAATATCATATAAATCTCCCCAGAAGGATGAAGAGTCTTTAAAGTGATACCACTCAATAGCGTTTTCACCACTTGAATTGTTTTGCAAGAAAATTTCATCTCCAGATTGTGCTTCATAGGTGCTTGCATTAAAATCAGCAATTGGTGTATCATAGATTGTTACCGTTGCAGAACTATTCAAGTCTCTCGAACACAAAGTATCTAAAACTTGAATTAATTCAATGTTAAAAACTCCACTCACATCTGTTGGAAATGTAATTGTTGCGGTATTCTCATTATTAGATGAAGAAATTTGCAAAGTATCACCGTCCACCATATAAACAAAAGTATAAGGTGCATAAGTATTTTGTCCTGTGAATATTATTTCGGGTAATATTGTATCCCCTTCACACGCTTCAACATTTGCAGACATTTCAGCATAAGGTGATTTGAGAACAATAATATCTATTAAGACTTTTGGATTACAAACACCAGAACTAAATGTATAAGTCTTCGATCCTAAAGTATTCGTACTTAATGCTGGCGACCATGTTCCAGTAATTCCATTGTCGGAAACAGTAGGTAAAGTAACTTGTTCACCCATACAATAAGGTCCAAGCGTAGGGAAAACAGGAACTATTGTATCACTAACAACAACCTGTATGGAATCATATACAATTTGATTACAAAAATCATTAACAGTTCCATATAACCATTGAGTTCCTGCGCTAGTAAAAATAATTTCTTCGGTACTTAAAGAACCTACAGACGGGATTCCATTTGGTGAAAAACTCCAATTATAAGTATAAGTCGGGACTCCAAATTTACCTAAAGTAGATGCTGTAATTGTATCTCCTAAGCATATTTGTGTTTCAGATAAATTTATACTGCTTGAAAGATTATTAAATTCTACTGTTTTTCCCGTTACTGTTACTACCCAATCAGTTGTTGCAGCGATACAATCATCAGAACATCCAACTGCTCCATCGCAAGTTCTGAAAAATTGAAGTTGAAATGGAATAATTTGTGCGTTACAGGAAGGAGGTGGAAGACAAGCCGCTACATCGTTATAAATAGGGATTTGATTTCCTGTACAATCTCCTGTTTGGGGTGAATTACAAAACCAGTAATAGTTTGCTAGAGGAGGACTAACACAGGTTCCTGATAAATAGCGAGTAGCACCATCATTAAGCAAACAAGTTCCAAGCGTCTCAAAACTAAAATCAGTTGTGGTATTAATTATCGTTGCAAAAGGTGGAAATGTAAGATCCATATCATAATCACATGAAGTATTAAAAGTACAGGTTGCGCTGTACATTGAACCAATTATATTTGCCAATAATGTCGTTTCTACTCCTGTTACAAGTGGATCAATAACCAACGCCGATTCACCAATATTGTCAGCAATCCATTTGAAAGGGACAATAACATCAACCTGTTGCCCATTAATAGCATATAATAATGAATTTCTTACTTCAGGATTTGAAACTAAAAATCCAACGCCTTGGTGCATTTTCAAAACAGACTTCCCATCTTTTTTAATGTCAATATCATCACTTCCAAAATCATCATTAGGATTTGTAGAAAAAGAGAGGTCTAAATCTTGATCTGATTTAAAATTTTCTCGAAAGATTAATTCATCAAAAGTTCCAAACTCATTACTTTTCATAATAAAATCTGTTTTAATTGATCCTTTTCTCATTTTCATTTCCGCATCTATACCCGGAAAAATATTCTTTATATAGAGACCGTCCGATCCTGCGGAATAATTCGACCAATCTGGTTTGGCGAGAAATTTAATTTCATTTCCTTCCTTTTTATACAATGACCATTGGTTAAAATCAATTTTTCCAGTTCTTGTTTTTATATAAGAATTGTTAGAATTCAAATCAAAACCAGCCGGCTCATAATAGTATTTAGATTCATAAATACTATTTCCAATTGAAGCCAGTTCTGTCTCTATTGCTCTCCAATGGTTATTAGAATCTAAATAATTAATCGGGAAATATCCTTTCTGAACATGAAACTCAGATGGATTGTCTACATCTATAAAATAACGTGTATCAATTGTTCTTTTGGATAAGTCCTCTACAATATTTCCGTTTGGAGAATTTGAGGGAAGTAAACCAAATTCTGGGTGAATGTAAAACTCCTCATCATTTTGGTCTTTCCAAAACTGAATGTTTTCTCTGTTTTGTTCGGAAAGTGTTTGATAATTGTTCTTTTTGATATTCATTCCTTCTTTTGCTTCTTGAGCACTTAAAGAGGAAGTAATTGACATTGAAATCGACATGATAACAATGAAAAAATAGGTCATTCTACATTTCATATTTTATGCGTTTTGTCTGATTTATTTGGAGATAATTCAGTAGTGAGTAAATAGTGTTCTAAACTGGTTTCATATAAATTTAGATAACTAAGTTAACAATATATAAAACCAAACCAAATATTTTTAACTTATAATCAAGCATTTACAAATTAGACTTTTATAAATCAACCTGATTATTAATCTTTAGTAACCTCTATAAGTCATATAGAGGCTAGATTAAATTGGAATTAAAATCTGAATCTATTCTACAAAAAATAAGACATTACAATACTAAATACCAGTAAGGTAAATTAAAAATAAATTGATTTAAAATTGAATTCAGGTAAAATCCTTGAAAGCTGTGCATAACTTAATTATAAATCTCTTGAAAAGAATGGGACAGTCTTACAATTTCCTTACTTTTGTCTTTTAATGAATTGAATGCATGGAAAGCGTACAAGAAACAGTTAAGAATATTTTTTCGGCATATTTGGAAAAAAATGGACACAGGAAAACTCCTGAGCGTTTTGCCATACTTGAGGAAATTTACAATTACGAAGGTCACTTTGATATAGAATCACTTTATATCAAAATGAAAAATAAAAATTATCGTGTATCACGTGCTACGTTGTACAACACAATTGATTTATTATTGGCTTGCAGTCTAGTACGAAAGCATCAATTTGGAAAGAATATTGCACAATTTGAAAAATCTCATGGATTTAAACAACATGACCATTTAGTTTTAACAGATACTGGTGAGTTGATTGAGTTTTGTGATCCACGAATTCAAAACATTAAATCTACTATCGAGGAAGTTTTTGGTGTAAAAATCAATCACCACTCACTTTACTTCTATGGAGTAAGAGACGAAAACGCAACAAAAAAAACATCTGATAAATCTTAAGCAGTGAGCTTTTCTATCAATTCAGAAATACAATCATCAATTTGCATTCTTTCTTTTTCAGGAACAATTCTGACGAAAGATAAAGTGGATGAAACACTAGAAATGGTGGATCATGAATTGGCGGAAGGTCAAAGAAAATTCATAATTGATTTAAAAGCATTAAAACAAATCAATAGCAGTGGTTTGAATTTAATATTGCGGATATTTACACATATTCGAAATAAAGGAGGAGAATTGATTCTCGTTCAGGCTAACAAAACGGTTAGCGAACTTTTTAAAATATCTAAGTTAAATACAGTTTTTAATATTTCGGCGGATAAACAAACTGCCATTAACCAATTAAATGCACCAGAGGCATGAGTAAAGTAGACGTATTATTAGGATTACAATGGGGTGATGAAGGAAAAGGGAAAATTGTCGATGTTTTGACTCCCAAATATGATATCATTGCGCGTTTTCAAGGAGGACCAAATGCAGGACATACCTTAGAATTTGACGGAATTAAACATGTTTTACATACTATTCCATCTGGAATTTTTAGAAAAGATACTTTAAATATCGTTGGTAACGGTGTAGTAATTGACCCAGTTATTTTTCAAAGAGAAATTGAAAACTTAGCGAAATTCAATCTCCCGATCAAAGAAACTTTATTGATCTCTAATAAAGCACACTTGATTTTGCCTACTCACCGTTTATTAGATGCTGCTTCTGAGCAAGCAAAAGGTAAATCGAAAATTGGATCAACACTGAAAGGAATTGGACCAACCTACATGGACAAAACAGGTCGTAATGGAATAAGAGTGGGTGATATTTTCACCTCTACTTTCAAAGAGAAGTATGACAATCTTGTTGCGAAACACAAAGGAATGTTAGATCATTACGAAGGTTTTGAATATAATGTTGAAGAATTAGAGCCTGCTTTCTTTGAAGGAATTGACTTATTGAAATCATTGACGACTATTGACAGTGAGCACTATATCAATCAAGCGATGAGAGAAGGTAAAACTATCTTGGCTGAAGGTGCGCAAGGAACTTTACTTGATATCGACTTTGGTAGTTATCCGTTTGTGACGTCTTCAAACACGATTACAGCAGGAACTTGTACTGGATTAGGTGTTCCTCCAACAAAAATCGGTGATGTAATTGGAATTTTCAAAGCTTATTGTACACGCGTTGGTTCTGGACCATTTCCTACTGAGTTATTTGACGAAGTTGGAGAGGAAATCAGAAGAGCTGGTGGTGAATTTGGTGCAACTACAGGTCGACCAAGACGTTGTGGATGGATTGATTTACCAGCATTGAAATATGCAATCATGATTAATGGTGCTTCTGAACTTTCAATGATGAAATCTGATGTTTTAGACGAATTCAAAGAAATTAAAGTTTGTACACATTACATCATTGATGGCAAGAAAGTTGATTATCTTCCGTTTGATATAACAGATATCGAGATTGAACCTGTTTATAAGTCATTTAAAGGATGGAATACGGATACAACAAAGTTGACCTCTTTTGCTGATGCACCGAAAGAACTAAAAGAATATGTTACTTATTTGGAACAAGAATTAGAAGTTCCAATTGCAACAGTTTCTGTAGGTCCAGATCGTAGTCAAACATTGAACAATAGAAAATAATTGAAAACAAAATTCAACATATTAAAAATTGCGCTACTAATCGGTAGCGCAATTTTTTTGTCTACAGGTACATCGTCTGCTCAGAAATATATTGAATTATTAGAAGGTTCCGAAGAGATCCAACTGGATGGGAAAACGGGAAACTATATCGTTAAAGGAAATGTTGTTTTTAAGAAAGAAGAAACCAAATTGTATTGTGATTCTGCATATTACAATTTAGTCCGCAATACTGTCAGGGCTTTTGGAAACATTCACCTAAACAAAGAAGATACTTTAAATATGTTTTGTGACTCTTTATTCTTCGATACAAAGAAGGATTATGCAAAACTATATGGAAATGTTCGAATTCGTGATAATGAATACAAGCTCACAACAGATTCTATTGATTATGACTTAAAAAACAACGTAGGAATCTATAAAAACAAAGGAGTAATAACCAGTATTTCTTCAAGTGATAGATTAAGTAGTGATATTGGTTATTTCTACCCTAACTCTAAACAGTTTAATTTTAGAAAAAACGTTGTTTATACCAGCAATGAATTTACTGTTAAATCGGATACGCTTCAATTTAACGCCAATTCCAAAAAAGCATACTTCTATGGTCCAACTTACATCACAAATCAAGACATTAAAATGTATTGTGAGAAAGGCTGGTACGATTTAAATAATGATGCTGGCGTTTTAGAAAATAACGCTTACATAGAAAAAGAAGATCTGCGTATCAGTTCAGATAGTTTATACTATTCCTCAGCAGACAGTATTTACATTGCTAAAAACAATGTTCACATTATTGATACGACCAATAAAATTGGGTTTCAGGGAGATTATGCTGTTAATGATGAACGTAAAAATTATGCTTTTATAACTGGTCATGCTTTAGCGAAAAGATTTGAAGATAAGGACACGCTTTACATTCACGCGGATACATTGTACAATTATTCTGATTCTGCTGGAAAACCAATGTTAATGCAAGCGTACAAGAATGTAAAACTTTTTCGTGGAGATATGCAAGGAGTTTGTGATTCTCTAATTTACGATAAAGTAAAAGGAGAAATGAATATGTATACTGATCCAACTTTATGGGCTCAAAATGCACAATTGACAAGCGACACAATTACCATTTTTGAAAAAGACAATCGCATTCATCGTGCATTTTTACGTAAAAATGGACTAGTTGCTACTCCTGTAGATTCAACAAATTATTACAATCAAGTAGCCGGAACATTTATGAATGCGTATTTTGACAGTACACAAATTCGGAGAGTTGATATTGAGGGAAATGCAAAAACACTGTATTTCTTAGAAGATGAAGAAGAAAATGATACAGTTATTGTTGTAAATCGTCAAGGAATGAATCGTATTTACTCATCGAATATCAGTTTAGGATTTGTTGATGGAGATATTGAAACAGCAACCTATCGAGAAAATCCAGAAGGCATCGTCTACCCGATTTCGGATATTGATAAGAAAGAAGAACGTGTTGAACAATTTAAATGGAATATTGAAAAACGACCTTTGAGTTGGCAACACATGATTTATTCGAAAGAAGAAAGAGAAGTTATTATATCATTATATTACAGGATTATGAAATTCATTTAAATATATGAGAGCAATACTTACTACACTCAATCAAATATTTCCACTTTACCTTACACTACTTGTTAACTTCCCAATAATTTTAGGGCTTTTCATAAATAGTGACTTGGTTTCTCTTCGATTAATTATAATCAATTTTCTATGGCAAACCCTGTTTGTAATTCTATACAGAACCGCTAAAAGTTATTCAATTTATAGAACAGGAGTTTTTATTATCAGTATAATAGTAATTATTGAAAGCCTGCATTGGATAATTTTAAAAGGTCCTTTATCTACATCAAGCTTGTTTGTTATTTCTGCAACAAACTACCAAGAAAGTATCGATTTCTTAAGTATAAAAATTGGTTTAAACCTGCTATTAATTGCCCCTTTATTGGTGATTAGTATTTTAGCTTGGAAACACAGACCAATTCATAAAAAGTATTCCAATAATCCATATTTTTACGGGATTTTCCTTTTAATCTTTCTGGGATTTGTATTAGAAAATGCAGTGAATAACAGATTGGTCAGAAAGGGCGTTCCAAATTTCATAAAAGTTGCCATTACTTTCGAGCAACAATTAGATCAATTCAAAACCGCAAAAGAAAGTAAAGCCATTCAAATCGTTGATGCAAAATCAGTAGTCAAAAAGCAAACAGTTATATTGATTTTAGGAGAATCATGCAATAGAAATCATATGCAATTGTATGGTAATGAAAATGCCACTACACCATTATTAAGTAACCGAGATGATTTATATGTTTTTGACAATGTGATCTCCTCCTACTCTAATACTATTTCATCCGTTTTAACAAGTTTGTCTGAAACAGCTTTAGACAATACTATTCCTTTAAATGAAGGAGCAGATATAATGGATGTATTTTCCTCAGCGGGATATACCAATTATTGGGTTTCGAATCAATCGCCAATTGGAATTTGGGAAAATCTTGTAACCGTTTTTGCGAGAAAGGCCAATCATCCGATTTTCGTAAATCTTTCCAGTAGTAATTCTATGGAATCGACGCTGATGAGTTCTTATGACGAATTGCTTTTTGAACCAATCGAGAAAGTCCTTAAAAAAGAGGATTCTTTAAAGTTTATTATAATTCATACAATGGGAAATCACTCTTCATACAAAAGTAGATATCCAACAGAATTCAATAAATTCAAAGGAAATGATGGTAAATCACAAACGATTGCAGAATATCATAATAGTATCTTGTACCATGATTATGTTTTAGATTCTCTCTTAAAAATTATAAATCAAAACACAGAAAATGCAGTTGTTATTTACACTGCTGATCATGGTGAAAATGTTTATGATGAAGGAGGGAATTTGGGTCATGATTACGCTGGGAAATTACCGAAATCTAATGTTGAAATTCCATTTTTCATCTGGTTTTCTGATGAATTTAAAAATACAAATTCTAAATTTTCGGAAGTAGCTGAAAGTAGAAAAAACGCTCCTTATGTTACAGACCATTTATTTCACACCTTAATTGATTTGGCAAGATTACAAACGCCATTGCTGAAACCAGGGAACAGTATTGTTAATGCTAATTTTGAAAGTAAAAGAAAGCGGATTTTAGAGGATGGAAAGGATTATGATGAGTAATTTAGTAGATTCTAGTCAAATTTAAAACCTTTATCACCATCCTAATTACTAAGGTTTAATCAATTTTATTCAAATTCTCAACATGTGTATAAATAAATTTAATAATACAGTATAAGAACTTGAATCTATTTCAACAGATTATTTCTCTTAAATTAAACAACAAAGCTTTCATCATTATCCTGTCCCATCAAATTTCTCATCATTTTATTTAAAGCTGAAGTCTTAATAAAACCTTTGAGTGATAAATCTTCGTCTAAACTTTCCCAACGTATCCCCACTCCTCCATTAATTAACTGCCAATCTAAAAGCTGAGAATTATCTGCTTCTTTTAATCTAGGATAGTCGGACAATTTCACCTTTAAAACATTTCCATTATTAAAAATAAGCAATAGTAAATCAAGGTCCTTATCAATATGTAAGGTTTTGATTCGAAGCTTTTGTTCAAAAATCAAACGATCTATTGAGTCATTCGATTTTTTATCGGTTTCCTTATTTAAAGTATTCATACCAAGCTTTTATTAATTTTTCTTTATGCTTTCTTAGCAATTTTAAAATATCTTTTCTTTGTCGTAAAGTAAAACCATAACTATATTCAACCATTATTTTGCATTCCCTTCAGCTTTTAAAATATGAATGTGAACTGGCTCCCCATTTTCATTACTGTAAAAATAAAAACGATAACCATTCACGATTAAAACTTTAGGTATAGTAATAAAGTTACAAATATTTTATTCAATTCAACAGGTTAAATCTTGACTTTTTATAGAGTGGGTCAAATTACTTTAAAATTAACATCATTTATAAATCGAATTTAATGTGAATTTAGAATTAAAAATATACACTTAACAAAAAATAAAAACTTCTTACAACATTCAACACCCATATCTCAATTACTATACTATGTACAAGCATTTATATAGAAAATGATTACAAATATTTCGATTAAAAGACAATAGCAAGCTTCCTAAAATATTGTAATAATGAACAATTAAGAAATAGCTAATTCAAATTGGTCTATTCATTTTGTACTAGCTTTTTCTTTTCATACCCAAAGTTTCCTTAAAACAGAGTAAATTAAAAAAAACTAAAATTGATTTTAACATCATATTTTTCGTATATTTAGCAATCGAACTAATTAAAATATTATACCATGGGAAGAGGTGATGTTAAAACAGCAAAAGGAAAGCGATTTAGAAGTTCATTTGGTAAATCTAGACCTAAAAAAGCAGGGACAGGAGTAAACATGCCTGTAACGAAAGCTAAGGAACCAAAAATAGCAACTCCTAAACCGACTACAGCAAAAAAAGCGACAACCAAGAAAGCTGAAGATAAAGCGCCTGCTAAAAAGAAAGCAACTGCACCAAAGGCAACTGCTAAAAAAACAGAAACTAAAGTTGAAGCAAAAGCAACAACAGCTAAAAAAGAAGAAAAGCCAAAAGCTAAAGCTGCTGATAAAAAAGAAAAAGAAGAGAAATAATTTCATAAATATATCCCTAGAGTCGTCATTCGTGTCGGCTCTTTTTTTTATTTGATTTTTTCACAGTTTTAAACATCAAATCCTAAAAGAAAACGCATATTTATTAACATATTTGTAAAAAAAAGAAGCAAGATGAAACATAATTTTGGAGCCGGACCATGTATTTTACCTCAAGAGGTATTTAAAGAAGCTGCAGCAGCAGTTCTTGATTTTAATGGATTATCTATTCTTGAAGTTTCGCACAGAAGTGCCGACTTCGTTAAAGTAATGGAAGAAGCACGTGAAAACGTAAAAAAAGCATTGAATGTTCCTGAGGGATACACAGTTCTTTTCTTACAAGGAGGTGCTAGTTTAGGATTTTTAATTGCAGCTTACAATTTAGCTGGAGAACATAAAAGAGGAGCTTATATTAATACTGGAACTTGGGCAACAAACGCTATCAAGGAAGGTGCTAATGCTGGATTAGAAGCGGTTTCAATTGCTTCTTCAGAAGACAAAGGATTCAATTATATTCCAGAATTTGATGAGATTCCAGAAGATATTGACTTCTTGCATTATACTTCAAACAATACAATCGTAGGAACACAATTCAAATCAATTCCTGAGACAAATGTTCCATTGATTTGTGATATGTCATCTGATATATTTTCACAACCAATAGACGTTTCTAAATTTGATTTAATATATGCTGGTGCACAGAAGAACTTAGGTCCTGCTGGAGCAACTTTATACATCGTAAAAGATAGCATATTAGGAAAATCTTCTTTGAATATCCCAAGTTACTTAGATTTAGCAATTCATGCTAAAAAAGACAGTATGTTCAATACTCCTCCTGTATTTTCTGTATTTGTTTCAAATTTAAACTTGAAACACATGTTGAAAAATGGCGGTGTTGAGGAAATGGGAAGAAAGAACAAAGCGAAAGCAGATTTACTTTATGGAGAAATCGATAGCAATCCAAATTTCGAAGGAACTACAGAAGTAAAAGACCGTTCATTAATGAATGTTACTTTCCGTTTAACAGATGATAGCAAAAAAGAGCGTTTTGATAAACTTTGGAATGATGGAAATATCATTGGATTGAAAGGTCACCGTTCTGTTGGTGGATACCGCGCTTCAATGTACAATGCTTTAGAGTTAAAGAGCGTTCAGGCTTTGGTTGACATTATGAAATCATTATAAAATTAATAGTAGAAAAATTATAGAATGAAGATATTAGCAAATGACGGAGTTTCTCCAGAAGGAATAGAAAGATTAGAAGCAGCTGGATTTACAGTTGTAACAGAAAATGTTCCTCAGGATAAATTAATAGATGCAATAAATAAAGAGAATTATGTTGCTTTACTTGTTCGTTCTGCAACAACAGCAAGAAAAGACCTTATTGATGCTTGTCCAGGACTTAAATTCATCGGTCGCGGTGGAGTTGGAATGGACAATATCGATGTTGAATACGCTAGAGGAAAAGGTTTGACGGTTGAAAATACACCAGGCGCTTCTTCACAATCTGTTGCAGAATTGACAATGGGTACAATGTATGCTTTGGCACGTTTAACTTATGATTCATATAAGGAAATGCCAAAGACAGGTGCAGATGACTTTAAAGCTTTAAAGAAGAAATACAGTAAAGGTATTGAGTTAAGAGGGAAAACCCTTTTGATTTATGGTTTTGGTCGTATCGGACAAACATTGGCAAGCTACGCTCTAGGAGCAGGAATGAAAGTTATTGGACTTTCTCTTTATGATGAAGAAATTGAAATTCCAATTACTATCGAAGGTGTTGGTGAGGTTGTAGCGAAAGTTAAAACGACAACTAATGTTAGCGAAGCTTTAGCTCAGGCTGATTTTATCTCGATGAATGTTCCAAAACAAGACGGGAACAAAGCCGTAGTTGGAAAAGCTGAATTCGAAAAAATGAAGGATGGCGTTCGCATAGTAAACGTTGCTCGTGGTGGTGTTATCAATGAAGATGACTTACTAGAAGCTTTAAACAGCGGAAAAGTTGCAGCTGCAGCATTAGATGTTTTTGAAAACGAACCTTCTCCTAGAACTGATTTATTGAGTCACCCAGGAATTGCAAGCACTCCTCACATCGGTGGTCAAACAGCAGAAGCACAATCAAGAATTGGAACTGAATTAGCAGATAAAATTATCGCTACTTTTAAGAAATAGAAATAATTGGTTTTGATCTTGAAAAGCGTTTAATCGGAAGGTTGGACGCTTTTTTTATTGGTTTAAAAAAGAAAAATATGAAATGTAAACATATTTCTTTCAAGAGTTTCCATTGTTTTAATCAAACTTATTTTGTATTTTAGTTGGTAAGTCAAACCCTTAACTATCTAAATTGAAGAATCTATCTATTTATACCACTAAGCAGATTAATGCTGACACATGTATTCAATTCATTTTTGAAAGTGTAGGTCTTAAAAAAATCATTAAAATTATAGAATATACTCCAATTACATTTATTGGCGGAAGAACAGTTTACAACCTAGGATTTGGTGATTATGATGTAGTAAATCAAACTTTTATAGACGATGTAAATAGTAACAATGGTGATGTTTATACAGTTTTCAATACCGTTCTTAATACCGTCCCTTTATTCTTTAAATCTCATCCAGAAGCCGTCATAATTGTAAGTGGTAGCGATGGTTGTGAAACTTTTATTAAAGATTGTCGTCAAACCTGCAAAAAGAGTTGCAAAAGTTATTGCAAAAATTTTCAAAGAAGAATTAAAGCATATAGCTATTACATAAATAAAAACTTTCAAGATCTATGCGAGGATTATATTTTTTTTGGTAGAAATAATTTAACAGAAAACAAGTTCATTACTTATAATCAAAATGATGACTATCAAGATATTTTGGTTTATAAGAAAATAAAATCTAAATTTGTTCTTAATACATAGCATTAAAATGAAAACAATAAAAAATTCTTTAAAGAGTTCAGAAGTTCTTCCAATGTCAGAAAGCACCAAAGCTAGGATTGAGGAGGTAGCCAAAGCTATAAAAGGAAAAGATCTGTTTAAAAACAAGGTTGAAATAGCAAGAAAAAACTTAAGTAATGTGAAGTCTCTTCCATTATAAATTTTCATTGATTCCAAATAGTTAATTTGAAAAATATATTGAAAAGCGTTTGACCGAAAGGTTGAACGCTTTTTTTATTGGTTTGTATTCCTTTGGTTATTCACTTTATTGAATCCCCATGATATTATGTCGTTAATTGCTGAGAACTATGAATAAAGAATATCCTCTAAACTAATAATTGTTTTCCATCCAATAGATTATAACTTACCTTCTACGTGTTGTGAAAAGCAAATTGAACCTAAAATCATCTGAAATGTACAGGAAGCACAAAAAAGAATTCAAAAATGAAGAAAATACAATTATTATTGATAATCATTTTAATGACAGATTTTATTTCTGCTCAAATTAAACCCTTTGAATATCCAAGTATCTCCCTAAGCAAACAGCAGAAATTGTATGCAGAAAACTTAGTAAAAACAACACAAACTTTAAGGGTTAAGGGTAATGTTAAATCTCTGAAAATAATAGAATTAGAAGGGAACTATGAAGGAAAGTCAAATGGTAATGGAGAAAAGAAACTATTCAATAAATATTTTAAAATTAATAGTTATGAATTCTTGCCAAACAATAAACTAAAAATACACAAATATCAATATGGTATTCGAGGAGATGAAAATACTTCTAAGAACGCAATCTTAGACACAACAACCACAAAAACAGCATACTATTTTGATGAAATAAATGATAAGCTTTTAAAAATAACAGAAACACTTTTAAAAAGAAGCGAAAAACATATTACAGAAACAAAAATTAATAGTGAAGGATTTATAAGTGAAAAAATCGCTTACAATTTAAACGAAAATGAGGAAAAGGAAGTTTATTATTCGATAAAATATGTCTTAAGAAGGAATAAAATAAGTTGGGTTAAAGAAAACTCTAATTTAGAAGATGAAAGAGGTAAATTATCTTTAAGGGGAGAAAACTATAAAAAAATCAATAATCCAAAACCTTTAATGACTTCTGAGTTTATAGGCAATGCTCATGTAACCAAACAATTTGATGGACATGGTAACATTGTGACAATGGGAAGCTACGAACCTGATATAAGAAGTTCACTACCGAATAATTATACATTTACTTATCAGTACAATGAAGATAATGAGTTAATAGAAATCCATAGAAATGGTATTGGATTAATTAGTTACCATAATTTCATCACAAAGATTGTATATGAAAACTATGATAAGAATGGAAATTGGCAAAATATGACAATCAAAACAAGCGACGATTCCGGTAGTTTAAGTGAAGTGAAATACAGAAGAGAAATAAGGTATTATTGAGTTAGAGATATTAGGTTTAAATCATTCTTGTTCTATATCAAAACTTAATAACTACTGTATTTAACATTTCCAGACAAATTATTATATTCATCAAATATTTCGAATATAGGAAGTTTTAAGTTAAATTTTAAATGAACGAAAAATTTGATATTTCAGAAGCTTACTCAATGAATTATTTGATTCATTCAATTTTTATCATTGGTTTTGGACTTGCCATGATTTATTTTAATTGGTTTGTAGCGATATTTATTCTTTTATTTGGAATAGCACTTATGTTCATAAAAACAGGTGTTCAATTTAGTACAGACCTGAAAAAAGTAAAATCGTACCAATCTATATTCGAATTGAAACTTGGAATATCTCGTGTTATTTCAGATTTCAAAAAAGTTGATTTAAAATATACCGATGAAGCTTCATTTATGTTTAGTCAAGGTTTAGGAAGAGTTATCAGGGTCAGAACGTTTGACATTGTTATGACTAATTTCGCTCATCAAAAAATTATACTTCATGAATTTACAGATTATAAATTGGCGGAAAAGACATTTAATGTATTTCAAAAACAGTTAAAATTAAATGGAATTAATCACATTTCAGAAATACAGAAAGCAATCGTTAAAAGAAGAAGAAGCAGTAGAAGGAGATAATGAATAACTACAAAACCACTTTTAACCTTTAATATACTTTTTCCTTATTTTAATACCGTAATTTTGCGGCGTTGAAAAAGATTTTGAGAATTCTCAATCTTAAACTAATGAGCTTCAACATTAAAACATTACTTGTATTATGAATTGTCTATTAACTGGAGGAGCTGGAATTGTTGGAAGTCATATCATATTTGAATGGATTCATAAAGCCATTGTTGAGAAAACAGTTGACCACCTTTTTGTTGTTATTCGAGACAGCGATAAAACTGCTCAACAACGTTTAATCGATATTTTACAAGATCCTTCTCGACCTGCTTTTTTAGATCAATTTACTTTGGAAGAATGTTTAGAGAAAATCACGGTAATTTCTGATGATTTATCAACTATTTCAGCCGAGACTTTATCTCAACATGAATTTGATACAGTGATACACTGCGCTGGTTCAACGAGTTTATTAAACACCTCTGAATCTAAATCTAAAGTTCACAATCAGAACTACTTGGTAACGAAGAATTTGTTGGAACAATTACCGAAATCAGTTAATCGTTTTCTTTATATCAGTACTGCTTATTCTTTTGGAATTCAAGATAATAAAGTGAATGATGCCATTGAAAATTATGATGTAAACGAGTTTAGAAATCCTTATGAGCAATCAAAATATGAAAGCGAGCGCTATGTAAAGGAAATTTGCTTGCAGAAGAACATACAATCTCAAATTTTAAGACCAAGTATTATTTGTGGTCGATTGATAGACAAGCCATTATTTGAAACGCCTAAATACGATGTTTTCTATTCTTGGCCAATATTCTTAGATAAATATGCCAATAAACCAATCGATAAATTTAGAATTTGGATTGACAAGAAGAGCGGTTTAAATATCGTTCCTGTAGATTTCGTTTCAAAAGCGATAATTTATGCTTTTTTGAATCCAGAAATTAAAGAACTCAACATCGTTAATCCGAAGCAAATCCTGCACAAAGATTATGTTGGGAATGTACTCGAATCTTTTGATATCCATTCCTACAAATACGTTGAGGAGAAACCAGAAAATCAAAACGCTTTTGAGCAATTGTACTACAAAACGCTTGGCGGATTATTTGAAAAATACATTTCAGTTCCAGATTTACAGTTTAAGCCAGATTTAATTTTAAAATTGATTGAACAATTGAAACTAGAAATCACCTTGGGCGTTCACGAAAACTTTATGAATTTGATTAATTTTTCGGTAGAGAAAAAGTTCAGAAAGAGTTATTGATTTTAATCAATAATAAATCCTGTTGAATAAAACTACTCTAAGGAATAAAACTACTTTTAGAAAAATATAAATAAAGTAGAATGTCGGAAGTAAAAGAAACAAAAAGAAAACTGTCAATTATAATTAGATTCATATTTGGAGTTTTTCTTCTCTTTTTTGGATTCGATCACTTTTTCAATTACATCCCTTTTCCAGAAATGGCGCCCGAAGCAAATGCGTATTTTGGAAATCTGTCGTCAACTGGAGCGATGCAATTGGTCGGATTAGTTGAAATCCTTTCTGCCTTAGCCTTTATTTTGAATAAATATGGCGCTCTGATGGCTGTTATTTTAATGAGTGTTTCTGTCAATGCTGTACTTTTTCATATTGCACTAGACTTACCTAAAATATTTGGAGCACTTACCCTTTTAGGCTTTAACATCCTTATGCTTTATATTTACAGAAGACAATATACTGCTTTATTGAAGGCATAAAAATAGAATTAAAACAACTCATCCTTTCCGTTTAGAAAATTTAAAATGCAGAACAGAAAGCAAAATTCAATTAGTCGGTTAACTAGAAATCCAAAACAGATATTTCTGATGGATGCTTTGGGAGCTTTGCTAACAGCAATTATACTATTCGGTATTTTAGCTCCTTTGTCCACTTACTTCGGAATGCCAAAACATGTTCTTTATTTACTTTCGGGAATTGCTATCAGCTTGTTTATTTATTCTTCTGTTTGTTCCAAATTCATCAAATCAAATTGGAAACCTTTTCTTAAAATCATCCTTGTTTTAAACGCGATATATTTACTCATCTCGATTTATATACTTATCAAACATGCAGAAAGCATTACCGAATTAGGATGGGTATATTTTTCCATTGAATTTTTAGTCATTGGAATTGTATTAGCATTAGAAATTAAAACCTTAAAGAGACTAAATCCAATACATTAATAGTTGTTAAATTATTCGCTCAGCTTTACAAAAGTAGTAGGTAATAATAATTGGATGATGTAGATTTAACAGGATTAAAAACTTGTTTTATTTCAAACATTCTTCAACACAACAAAAATGGCTAACATAGTTTTAAATAATATAAAAGAAATCAGTCAGGAAGTTGATTTGATTATAGCAGGAAAGCAGAACCTTATTGATAATAAATTAACTTTCCATAGATTAAGTTCGATATCTCCGAAAGAAATTTCTTATGCTGATATATTAATGACTTGTGAAACAATTTTAAAAATTGCTGTAACAACCAATAAGCAATTAAGAGAAACTGAAAAGAACTTTTGGAGCTATATAGATCGTCTTCCAATTGCAATATTGATGGAATATGGTACGGACATTCAAGATAATGAGGAGTTACTTCCTCACACTGATTATGATAAAGAGTTTAAGAAGATAATTTCCAAAACAATAGGATTAGCAATGGATATATTGGCTTTAGAAGATAGCAAAACTAAAGCCAGTGAAATACGCAGAAGTGGTTCTTTGAGTCTATTGGGTAATATCTCAACACATTATAATATTCCGAATATCAAAAAGGTATTTGTAGAATCAATGAAAAGCAGTAATCAAGAGGAACAATATGAAGCGTTAATAGCACTGGATAATTATTTCTCTTATTCAGAAGAGGCTATCGGAGCACATATATTAAAAATTATAGAAGAAATAAAAGGTAAAACTGATAAGAAAAAGATTTTCTCTATTTGTTTAAGTATCCAGATTAATACTGGGTTGATTGATGAAACATCAGCAGAATTTGAAATTGAAGATTGGGAAGATTTATATTGTGAAAATGAAGATCAAAACTGGGAGGAAGATGGTTGGGATGAAAATAAAGATTAAATTGAATGAGTCAATTATGGATTAATAATCGCCTCTTTCTTTCTCATAAACCGCTTCATCAAATAAGCAATAATCAAAGTAGTAAAGAAAGAGAAGCTTCCATACAAAACTGCAATCAATGAAAGTCCTTCGATTTGAATGACATTATTCGCTAAGAAGATAGCCAAGGCAGAGTTTTGAAGTCCCATTTCTATGGCAATGGTAAATTTTCCTTCGTGATTTATTCCAGCAGCTCCCGAAGAGAAGAAGCCAACAAACATAACCAAGACGTTTAAACAGAGTGCTGGCAGCAATAAATCCCAATATTCAACCAAAGATTTATCTCCACTTTGCTTTTCATTAATTAAGACCAATAGAAAAACTAAAAACATAATTCCTGGAAGAATATAACGCAGAGGTTTTCTTAATTTATTTATAAAATTTGGAAAATAATGTCTAGCCGCTAATCCTAACAATACAGGAATAAAAACTGTCAGCAATACGTCTCGAAAGGTGTCTAATATTGAGAGATTTACTTCCCTATTTGATGTCCAGAATAACGAAAAAGCAAGATTTAAGATAAAAGGTATAGTCAGAATTATAAGAAAGCTATTGAAAGCAGTCATAGAAACGGAGAGCGCTACTCTACCCTTCAACATAAAAGTGACAATATTTGAGGAAGTTCCACCAGGACAAGCGGCAATTAATACAATTCCCAATTGATAAATAGGATCTAAATCGAAGGCAAAAGCAATTCCAAAACCAATGAGAGGCATGAGAATCAATTGTCCAAACAAACCAAAAAGAACTGCTTTAGGAGAAACAAGAACACGTTTAAAATCACTAACGGTGAGCCCTAGACCAATTCCAAACATTATTACAGCAATCGAAATCGGCAATAAATAGTCTAGGAATGTCTGCATTTACATAAAAGGTTAGTAAGCTTTTTTAATACGATCCATAGTTCTTTGATCGTCCTTCTCTTTTAAGTCGGCACGCTTATCAAAGAGTTTTTTACCTTGAGCTAAAGCAATTTCTACTTTTGCATAACCCGTTTCATTGATAAAAAGTCTAAGTGGAATGATTGTAAAACCTTTGGTCTTCATTTTTTTATCCAGCTTATTGATTTCTTTTCGATTCAATAATAATTTTCTATCGGCTTTGGCTTTGTGCTGGTAAAATGATGCGTTTCCATATTCAGCAATGTGCATATTTCGAAGAAAAACTTCGTTATTTTCAATTACGCAGAATGCCTCAAGAATACTCGCTTTACCTAAGCGAATACTTTTAATCTCCGTTCCTCCCAATTGAATACCCGCAACGTACTTGTCAAGTAGCTGATATTCAAAACGAGCACGTTTGTTAACTATATTTATTCGATTTTTATTTGTTGACATATTTAACTTCTCTTGTTGAAACTAGATGATCTAAATCAATCTGATTTAATCGTATTACCCCAAAGTAAAAGAAAATAATTGTAGTTGTCATCAAAACATGACTTAAATCTTCCTTATTAAACCAAAGATGTGGATTGAGTTGCATCGTGAATATAAAAATGGAAGGAATAAGAACTAAAACTGCGTAAACAGTATATTTAAATGATGTTAAACCTTTTCTCCAATAGTAAATCCCGAATCCCATACAAAAGAATAAATAGGTAATTGTTGCATCAGCCATTACAAAGACAAATGACTGTAATGAAAGCGCTAGAGACGTAAACACGATAAACTTCACATAAAGTAAACGAATTAAACCTTTGTATAATTTTGGATTAATTACATTTAGGCTAATCATTGCTTTTCCGGCGTAGAATGCTGAAACCAATCCTAAAGTCCAAGTAGGAAACTTTCCATAAACACCAGTATAATTAAAGAACATGTGTCCGAATCCGCTAAAAAATGTGCTCAAACCAAAAAACAAATAAAACAATTTCCAATTCTTCTGAAAGTTAGTTTCCGTTATTTTCATTTTTGAGTAAATGATAAAACAGGTTATTGCAATCAACATATTTGTTACCAAGGCCATTGGCTCCTGCAGACATAACCCCATAAATTCAAAGGGTAACTTTTCAACTGGAATGCCACATAAATTCTCCATACTCTTCAATAAGTCGGCAAAAATAAGCAATTCTAATTGAAATAATTACTCTAAGACAATTCTGTGAGACAAATCATTGTTTTTTCATTAATCCAACACTCAATTTTCGTCAAAAAACATTCAAATTCAAGAAAAGCTAACTAACTTTGTCGCTGTGGATTTACCTTCAAAATATTTAAACGAAGCTGTTGAACAGTTTGCTTCTTTGCCAAGTATTGGGAAAAGAAGTGCTTTGCGATTGGTACTTGACCTTCTAAAGCGTTCTCCAGAAGAAATCGATCGTTTCTCTAATGCTATTAAAGGAATAAAGGAGAATATTGTTTACTGTGAAAGTTGTGGAAATATTTCGGACAACAAAGTATGTGTGATTTGTTTAAATCCTGCCCGAGAGCACAGAACAGTTTGTGTAGTTGAAGATATTCGCGACATCATGGCTATTGAAGCGACAAGAAGTTATAGGGGAATCTATCATGTTTTAGGTGGTGTAATTTCTCCTATGGATGGACAAGGTCCGGAAGATTTGAATATCCCTACTTTGTTGAAAAAAGTTCAAGATGATAAAATTGATGAAATCATATTTGCTTTGAGCTCAACAATGGAAGGTGATACGACTAACTTCTATATCTACAAAAAAATATCACCTTCAGATATAACCGTAACAACCTTATCACGAGGAGTCTCAGTGGGTTCAGAATTACATTATGCTGATGAATTAACTTTGGGAAGATCTATTCTCCAAAGACTGCCTTTCGAATCGACGTTTAATCATAAATAGTTTTTTCGGTTCTACCACTATTTTAATGGGAACTCATACAATATGGATTCTAAAATTTTTATCAATAATTATTCATTCCTTAAACAACTAGCTCCAGAGGAGCGACATATTAATAACCAAGTACACTAGTGTACTTGGTTACTAATAAACAAAAAACAAACCCACCGAAATCGGCATAATTGCATGCAATTATACCGATTTCGGTGGGTTTGTATAGAGATGGATTTCATTTATATCTCCTAATATGTCGTTCCTCTGGAACTGAAAATATTAAACCCATGTATTGCAGTTATTTGAACTCAAAAATGGAAACACCTATATAAAACTAGTTTTGATCAAATGGGAAGGTTAATGGTTTAACCATTAAAATCAGGGTAGAACCGTCTTTTCAAAAACAACTTCACAATTCCATATTTATTGCATACAAATGTTTGAAGTTTTAATGAAAACTTTTTTCAAAATTTGAATCCACAAAGTTTTATAAAATTCTTACTCAATTCGTATTTTGTAAATTTAAAAACCCTATATTGTGTTATCAAATTAAAGGTAATTATTTTACTTTTTATTACTAACCGAACGTTTGCAGCGTTCATAAAATAATTAACATGGAAGTATTATTTAACACAGACAACAACATTGAAGGTAAAGAAAGAATCGAGGCTTACTTTACTAAAAAAATAAAAGAAGATTTAAGTCGATTCGATGACAAAGTAACGCGAGTTGAAGTTCATCTTTCTGATGAAAATGGCGACAAAGGAGGAGCAAATGATAAAAAATGTGTTTTGGAAGTACGTCCTCAAGGTTTAAAACCAGTTGCAGTATCAAGTCAAGACGATACTATCGAACAAGCAATTAGTGGAGCAACAAAAAAAATGATCAGTAGTTTATCCTCATTATTAGGGAAGTTACAAAGTCATTAAGAATTTATAGATATATTAATGAAGGACGTTCAAATTGGACGTCCTTTTTTTTGTGGTATGATTTTTCGAATTCTACAATTTATCTACAATGGAATGGACGTTTACAAAACGTCCTTACATTGTATTTTCATTTTGAATTTTTGATTTTTTCGAATCATTGAATTTTTGAATTACTCAACCATCAAATCATACTCACCCAAAACAACTTTCCATTCTAGGCTTTCGGTATGTTTCAATAAATAGGTATTGATTTTTTTCTTCAAAGTATCATTTATGTTTGGCTTCATTCCTATTGCATAATATTGTGGATTGAATGCCAAGGGGAGCACATCAAATTTGTTCGCAGTATCACTTTTCACCATTTCACGCAGAAGAGGTAAATCATAAACCACAGCTTCTACTTCTCCATTCAATAAGGCAGGTAAAAGATCCTCTTTTCGTTCATAGAGTTTCGAATTATTATAAAAATTATCTTTCATCCATTCATGAGAACTAGAAGTTTGAACTGTCCCCAATTTTCTTTTCTTAAAAGTTGTTATATCATTAGAACGACTCTCCAATTCCGTAACCGTTAAAGACGAAGCAATACTTGCCGTTAATCCAGAAATAATAATTACTGCAGTAAACATCCAAATTAAAGCAACTATTCTACCACCTGTTGTTTTTGGAGATTTATCACCGTATCCAACCGTGGTCATGGTAACAGCTGCCCACCAGAATCCACTCCATAATCCATTAATTCCATCCCCAAATTCTTCTTCATTACCTATTCTTTCAAATCTCCAAGTTAGGAACCCGAAGATAAATAATATTAAAATCAAGGAACCTAAAGCACTAAAAAAGTTAAATGAAAAGAAAGATTCTAGAAACAGCATGGTTCTGTCCCATGAAGATGATTCTTTGGTAACCAATCCACTATGGGCTAAATAAAAAGGAACAGAAAAGTCTATAACTTTAGTTCTATTACTGGTAATGGTTAATGGATAAAGTGCCAAATCTATAGTTCCATTTTCTAATTCTTGGAGAAGTTCAATAGATTCTAATCGAATATATTCGCAATGAAAATTATTGTCTTCTGAAACATTATACCACAGCCAACTTATAGGACCTTGGAGCTTGTCATTTTCCTCATATATAAAAGGTGCAGAATTTACATATCCAACTCTAAGCGAATCTTGAGCAAATGAGTTTTGTCCGATAAGCAATGTAAATACGGACAATAATAAAAATGTAAAACGCATTTTATTTTTCAATTTATGAAGTTATAATGTTAACAAAGCTAAAAAAAATAGCTTGACTTTTAAAGTATAACTGCCATTCATCTTTCTAATTGAGTATTTCATCATTTAGAAATTTATGAAATCATAAAATTTATGTTACTTTGAACAAATTATCTAAAAATTATATAATGAAAAGAATATTTTCTGCAGCATTAGCTACGACATTTATGTTTGGTTTACATGCTCAAAAAAGTAAAATAGACTTCGTTGAATACGAACTCGATAACGGGATGCACGTTATTCTTCACGAAGATAACTCCACACCTATTGTAGCAGTTTCTGTACTTTATCATGTAGGTTCAAAAAATGAAAATCCAGACCGCACTGGTTTTGCTCACTTCTTTGAACATTTAATGTTTGAAGGAAGTAAAAACATCGAAAGAGGTGAATTTGATCAATACATCGAGAAAAATGGTGGAACGCTAAATGCAAACACTTCTCAAGATAGAACTTACTATTATGAGATTTTTTCATCTAATAATTTAGAATTAGGCCTTTGGTTAGAATCTGAAAGATTATTGCACGCCAAAGTTGACAATAAAGGTATTGAAACACAACGTGAAGTTGTTAAGGAAGAGAAAAGACAACGTGTCGACAATCAGCCTTATGGCTCTTTTATGGCTTCCGCATTTGATCGTTTATATCAAGAGCATCCTTATAAATGGACACCAATTGGTTACATGGAGCACCTTGATGCAGCCCAGGAAGAAGACTTTATTGATTTCTATAAAACTTTCTATGTTCCTTCAAATGCAACGCTTTCAATTGCGGGAGACATCAACATTGAAGAAGCAAAAGTATTGATTGATAAATATTTCGCTACTATTCCAAAAGGTCAAGCAATCAACTTATACCGTGATTATTTGAATTTGGATAATGATGCTTTTACGGCTCAATATGGTAAAGGAAAAGCCATTTTTAATTCAGATGACTTTTTCAATACTACATCGAAAGATGGAATGGCCATGATTAACGAGTACAAGAAAAAAGAAACTATCATTCCTCGTCCAAACATTGTTGAGCCAAAAATGACAAAAGAAATCGTAGACACAGTTTATGACAACATTCAATTGCCAGCAGTATTTATCGGTTACCATTCTCCAAAACAAAACACAAAAGAAGCTTATGCTTTAGAAATGTTGAATGCAATTATTTCAGGAGGAACAAGTGCAAGAATGAACAAAAACATTGTTGAAGAAAAAGAATTGGCAATGGCAGCATTCTCTTTCGCTTTTCCATTAGAAGATCCAGGAATTGCTCTTTTCGCAGGAATTGCAGCAAAAGATGTTGAAATTGATGATTTGAAAGATGCTTTAGATTTAGAAATCAATAGATCAAAAACTGAATTGGTTTCAGAAATTGAATTCCAAAAAGTAAAAAATCAATTCGAGAATGACTTTTATTCTGCAAATAGCTCTGTAGCTGGTAAAGCTGAATCTTTGGCTGATAATTATGTGTATTTCAACAATACAAACTTGATTAATGAGCAGTTGAGCGTTTATGACGACATCACACGTGAAGATTTAATGAAAGTAGCGAAAAAGTATTTCACTAAAGATGCACGTTTGGTATTGTACTATTTACCAAAGCAATAACAGAGTTAGTTATATAACAATATTCAAAATAAAATGAAAATGAAAAATATAATATTAGGAACAGCATTTGCTCTTACATCTGTATTTGCGTTTGGTCAAGTTGACCGTTCAAAAGCACCGGTCCCAGGTCCTGCTCCAGAAATTAATATCCCAGAACCTATTGTCTTTGATTTAGACAATGGAATGAAAGTAATTCTTTCACCAAACGATAAAATTCCAAAAGTTTCTTTCAATTTAGTAATGGGTTCAGACCCAAGATTAGAAGGGAAAAAAGCAGGTCTTTCTGACATGGCTGGAGATTTATTAATGTCTGGAACGACAAAAAGATCAAAAGATGATATCGATAATGAAACAGACTTCATTGGCGCATATTTATCAGCAAATAGTTCTGGAATGTACTTGAGCGTGTTGACAAAGCACATGGAGAAAGGTTTGGATTTGATGACAGATGTTATGAAAAATGCAAACTTCCCAGAAAGTGAATTCGAACGCATCAAAAAACAATATGAGTCAGGTTTGTACTCAGTGAAAACTGATCCAAGCTCAATGATTTCAAATGCAATGAATAAAGCTATCTTTTCTAGCAATCATCCGTATGGTGAAGTAATGACAGAAGCGACATTGAACAACATTAAACGTCAAGACGTTATTGATTTTTACAAACAACAATATACACCAGCAGGAAGTTACTTAGTAATTGTTGGGGATATCAATGAAGCACAAGCTAAGAAAATTGCAAATGAGCGTTTTGGAGAATGGGAAGGTGGTGTACCTTTCGAGAAAGATTATAACAAAGGTATTTCTCCAAAAGGAAACCGTGTGATTTTTGTTGAAAAACCAGGTGCTGTTCAGTCAGTAATTAGTGTTGCGTTTCCAATAGACATGATTCCAGGTGATGAAAACCAAATCAAATTATCTACATTAAACAAATTGTTTGGTGGTGGAGGTTTTGGAACACGTTTGATGCAAAACTTACGTGAAGACAAAGCTTATACTTATGGAGCATATTCTAGTTTAGATGTTGACAGAAAAGGAAGTTACATTTCCGCAGAAGGAAGTTTTAGAAATGAGGTTTCTGATTCTGCAATCATTCAATTCCTATATGAGTTCAACAGAATTACTGAGGAGATGGTTACATCAGAGGAATTAACTTTAAATAAAGCATCTATGGCAGGTAGTTTTGCACGTACATTGGAATCTCCACGTACAATTGCAAACTTTGCTTTAAACACTTACAGAAATGAATTACCATCAGATTATTACCAAACTTATCTTCAAAAATTAAGTAAAGTTTCTGAAGATGACATCATGAAAATGGCTACTGCATACATCACTCCAAACAACTTAAACATTATTGTTGTTGGGAATAAAGATGTTTTGGAAAGCTTAAAACAATTTGATGCTGATGGAAATATCGAAATTTTTGATGCTTTCGGAGATCCTAAAGTTGAAAACACTTTAAAGCCAGCTGATATTTCTAAAAAAGAAGTTTTTGAAAACTACTTGATGGCTGTTACGCAAACTTCTAAAATGAAGAAAGCTAACAAGAAAATCAGTAAAGTTAAATCAATGAAAAGAGACGCAGTTGTAGTTCCTAATCAAGCGCCTATGGAGTTGAAAATGACGACATACTTTATGGCTCCAAATAAGATGGCATCTAAAATGGAATTCAATGGAATGGTTCTTCAAGAAGAAAAATTCGATGGTTCTAAAGGTGTTACAAAAATGATGAATCAGCAAGGAGGTTTTGATTCAATTGAATTAACTGAAGAAGAAATCGCTGATAAAAACAAAACAGCATCAATTTTCCCAGAATATAGCTTGCTATGTCACGAGGAAGATTTCGAATTATTAGGAATTGAAAGTAGAGATGGAGTGGATATGTATGTAATCAAATATACGATTGGTAAAACAACTACAACAACACACTATAACAAGGAGACTTCTTTAAAAGCCTATTCTGAAACGTTAGAAGTTACAGAAGAAGGTCCACAAAGTATTGTATCTATTTATAGTCAATTTACAGATTACAAAGGATTCTTATTCCCAACGAAAACATCACAAGTTGTTGAATCAGTTGGAATGACTGCAACAATTAAAGAAATTGAATTCAATGGTAAAGTGGATGAAAAAATGTTTGAAGTAGAATAATTTTCTAATTCAAAATAGATTTTAAAAATGCGGTTCTTCGGGATCGCATTTTTTTTTTGGACTTATTTGGTGCTATTTTGTGAGGACGTTTACTCTATGGATTCATTGCCTTCGACAGGCTCAGTCAACGGTTACTCTTTGGTGACTAGCTTGTCGAAGGCGACGGAATCATCCTCTGAATCATTGCCTTCGACAAGCTCAGTCAACGGATTACTCTTTGGAAAATATTTGATAAATGATAGACATTTAGTATGAAATAATTTGGCTTATTATTATAATGAATTGTTTTCGTGACTTCGGTGACTTCGGTGACTGAGCTTGTCGAAGGCGACGGAATCATCTTCGGAATCATTGCCTTCGACAAGCTCAGTCAACGGATTTCTCTTTGGAAAATATTTGATAAATGATAGACATTTAGTATGAATGCGAATCAAGGGTTAAAAACAAACAATCAAATGTTGATATATTTCGCTGAAAATCAAATAATTAGCACCTTAAAAAATAGTTTAATAGCCTAGAAATCAGTATCTTGTAGATTATCATCACACA
>Ga0307486_1000195_pt1 | contig 61389 bp, 51 predicted proteins | sample CBIW02metaG_FD_203663 | JGI IMG/M metagenome (GOLD analysis project Ga0307486, IMG submission 203663) | Sea-ice brine microbial communities from Beaufort Sea near Barrow, Alaska, United States - CBIW 0.2 | ecosystem: Environmental > Aquatic > Marine > Coastal | place: USA: Alaska | collected... | reverse complement strand
TGAGCCGCCAGGAATGCTGCGGTTTGGCCTGGCGGCAGATGAGAGTCAGTGGCGAAAGCTGGAAATGGCATTGGCTGGAAAGGCTTGTGATTAGTCATTGACTAAACATTAACGCATTGTTAGCCTAGCCTGGCGTTTGTAGGTGCTGTTGTGACGCAATCATCGTCGCTACAACAGTGAAACGGGAAGCCGGTTAAAGTCCGGCACTGCCCCCGCAACGGTAAGTGAGTGATTGGCGAAGAGAGATGCCACTGTGCACAAGCATGGGAAGGCTTACGCTGGTTAGTATTACAACTCACAAGTCCGGAGACCGGCCTGTAAACACACCGAACGCTGCGGAGGGCAGTTGCGGTGGGTAAACACCGGCCTGTCTTACGGAATTTCCCCACCTTTTGTATTGCCCCAGCCTGGCTTTTCGCCGGGTTTTTTCTCCCTTTGCAGCACCAATAATCAGCCATGCGGGTGCGCGTGGTGCGTCTTTGAGTGCCTTTTATGAAAGTCTCCCGGTTACTTGCCAGTAGTTTGTTGATTCCTTTTTCACTTACTCCCCTATCTATCGCGGTCGCTCAGGAAAATCTAACTTCGCAGTTAGACCCGATTGTCGTCACAGCGACCCTTGGTCCTAAAACGGTCGGTGAGAGCCTGGCATCAGTTACCGTGGTTGACGAAGAAGAGATTCGTTCGAAAGCGCCGGCTGAGTTTTCCGATCTGTTGCGTGGTCAGCCAGGCATTAGCGTGACTGGCAACGGCTCTTTTGGCAAAACAACGAGTGTGTATACCCGTGGTGTCCAGAACGCGGGCACCGCTTTTCTTGTTGACGGTGTAAAGCTGCATTCAGCGACCGGCGGTGGCGCCTCCTGGCAGTATTTCCCGACAGAACTCATTGAGCGTGTGGAAATTGTGCGAGGCCCTCGTAGCTCGCTTTATGGCGCAGATGCCATGGGCGGCGTGGTGCAGGCTTTCACACTGGATCCGAAACAGGGCCCGCGAGGTTGGGTTGAGGCTGGCGCAGGAAACTTTGACACCCAAAAGGCCAGCGCGGGTGCATCTGGCTCGATTGGTAACACGCGCTTCAGCTTGAGTGGTCTGCATAAAGAAAGCGACGGTACGGCGATTGTTGAAAATGGTGAAGACAAGGGCTTCCGCAATACCGCCGGACTTGGCCGCGTTGTGCATGCGCTGGATAACGGGGGTGAAGCCAGCATCATGTTGCTGCAGTCTGAAGGAAACACCGAGTATGAGGGTGGCGACATTGATTACATGATTCGCACCATCGGCTTTGGTCTGATGACGCCACTGACTGACAGCTGGCGGATGGGTGTTCAGTTTGCGGAATCACGGGATGAAACGGAGTCGTTCACCGACTTTGGTGACAGCATATATGACACTCGATTGCGACAGGCCAGATGGGAAAACACATTTTCTTTCAATGTTCATGAGCTTGTTGTGGGCGCTGAGCTGCAACAGGATGAGGTTAGCAGTTCGCAGGACTATACCGAAACCAGCAGAACAAATACGGCGGTATTCAGCCAGCTACGGCTGAATTTTGGCCCGGTTGATGCTCAGCTAAGCCTTCGCGGCGATGATAATGAAGCATACGGGACCAATGAAACCGGTGGTTTGGCGCTGGGTTACAGCTTTGACCGATCTCATCGCGTCCGTGCGAGCTACGGCACCGCTTTCAGAGCGCCCACGTTTAACGACCTGTACTGGCCATTATCATTCAACTACCAGGGCAACCCTGATCTGAAGTCTGAGAAGTCAGAAAGCTATGAGCTTGGTGCCAGCGGCCACTATCAAAGGTGGTTCTGGGATTTGGCCGTTTATCAGATGGACATTGATAACCTGATTGGCGCTGGACAGATTGGCAGTGTTGATACACGCGTCAACGTTGATGAGGCGCGAATCCGCGGCGCAGAGTTTGGCGGCGGGTATGAACACAACGGGTGGCGCGCAGGGGTTGCTTTAACCTACATGGACCCTGAAGATCGTGACACCAAAAATCAGTTGGCGCGCCGTACCAAGCAAATTGCCCGCCTTGATCTGGACAAGTCCGTCAGTAATTTTATGTTTGGCGGCTCTGTAGTTGCTGAGAGTCATCGCTATGACGACGCAGGTAACACCGACCGACTGGCGGGGTTTGGAACGCTTGATCTACGCGCTGGCTGGAATTTTGCGCCAAACTGGAACAGCCGCCTAACCCTTGCCAACGTGCTCGATAAGGAATACTCAACCGCAAGGTATTTTGACGGTCGGAAATACATTGCAGCTGGCCGAACAGCCATGCTTTCGGTTCGTTACGACATACAGTAAATCTCGAAGACGGGAGTAAAAGCGTGAGTTCTCATCGGCTGAAGTTCAGGATTGCTCTAGGATTGTTGATATTGATCGTGGTGCAGTCTTTATCAGCCGGCGAGATACAACGTTGTGCTGTCGATGACGCCGGGCAGGAACTCTGCGTGGCTGCTCCTGCTCAGCGTATAGTCACCCTGTCACCAGGGGCGACCGAGCTCATGTTTGCTGCCGGAGCCGGTGATCAGGTTGTTGCGGTTGTGGCTTACAGTGACTACCCTCCCGCCGCCCTGAAGCTGCCGTCAGTAGGCAATCACACCCGGATAGATATGGAAGCGCTGCTGGCGCTCAAACCGGATCTGGTAATTACCTGGGTAACGGGTAACCTCCCTGCACAGATCGAGTTGCTGCATGAGCTGGGTTTGTCCACGTTCGCCATAGAGCCACGTACGTTTGAGGGAGTTTCAGGTGTTATTGAGCGGCTCGCGATTCTTGCGGGAACGGAACAGGAGGGCTTTGTCGAAGCAGAACGTTTTCGCGTTGGTATAGCGACATTGTTGGAACGGTACCGCAACGCCGAACCGATATCGGTTTTTTATCAGGTTTGGGAGCAGCCATTGATGACGATCAACAACGAGCATCTGATTGGCAAGGTGCTTCAGTTGTGTGGGGGTGTAAACGTCTTTGGTGATATGCCGCGCCTGATACCCCGAATAAGCGCGGAGGTCGTGCTGCAGGCCGACCCTCACGTCATTCTTACCGCAAGCGTTGATGGAGCCAGCGATGATCAGCTTGATCGCTGGAAAAGTTATTCGACGCTGAGAGCTGTTGCCAGAAATAATCTGTTTTTTGTGCCGGCATCGCCGATTTCGCGTCCCACGCCCAGGTTGCTTGAAGCTACCCGGCTAGTCTGTGAAACGCTGGACATTGCCCGTGAACGCTTTTAACAGCAAAAAAAATTGGCAGGTCAACGGCCGATGATTCGCCCTCTGTTCACCCTCGGCGGGCTGGCGATCGCAGCTGTGCTACTGGCTTTGGCTTTGGGCAGTGTAAACGTACCCGCGTTCGATCTTTGGCAGGTCATTCAGGGTGAAGGCAGCGCCCTGAATCGTACCCTGATACTGGATTTACGCCTGCCGCGCACCCTGGCGGCGTTTGCCACCGGTGGCCTGTTGGCCGTAGCCGGCGCGCTTATGCAAGTACTGCTGCGCAACCCCTTGGCCGATCCCTATATTTTGGGGTTATCCGGCGGTGCCGCCGTCGGGGCTCTGTTAGCTATGCTGGCTGGAATGGGAACACTGCTGATATCGGGCTCAGCCTTTGCCGGCGCCATGCTGGCAATCTTACTGGTATTTGGTCTCGCTCATGGTACCGGCAGTTGGACGCCTTCCCGCCTCTTGCTCACTGGCGTTGTGGTTGCAGCAGGCTGGGGGGCTGTGATTACGCTGATGCTGGCAATTACGCCGTCCTACAAACTTCCCGGCATGCTGTACTGGCTGATGGGCGATGTTTCATACGCCCGCACACCCTGGCCGGCATTGGTTGTGCTGGTTGTATCCATCGTATTGATTATGCCGCTTGCCCGGAATCTTAATGTGCTGGCGCGCGGCCCTATGCAGGCAGCCGCGCTTGGTGTCTCTGTGCGGCCGTTGGAATGGACGGTTTATCTGTTCGCCGGTCTGCTGACGGCTACCGCCGTAACGACTGCGGGCAGTATCGGCTTTGTGGGTCTGATTGTGCCTCACATGCTCCGGCTGGTGCTGGGCAATGACCAGCGCATCATCCTGCCCGCCAGCGCCTTGGCCGGTGGTACATTGCTGGTGCTGGCGGATACTCTGGCACGTACTGTCGTTGCTCCTGAACAGTTGCCGGTTGGCGTCATTACCGCACTGTTGGGTGTGCCCATGTTCCTGTACCTGCTGCACCGGAGCCGCTGATGAGCACATTGCATTCGCGCGATCTGATTATGAACATTCCGGGAAGGCCGGATGGTTTTGCTCTGAATCCAAGCATTGAACCCGGCCAGATATGGGGCGTACTTGGTCCCAACGGCGCCGGGAAAACCACCTTGCTTCATACACTCGCCGGTTTACGTCCCGCCCGCAGCGGAAAGGTGATGCTGAATGAATCGCCGTTAACAGAGCTGAAGCGCCGTGATATTGCCCGACAAGTCGGCCTGGTGTTTCAGGAGCGGCAGGACAGTTTTCCGGCGACAGTCATGGAAACTGCCCTTATCGGCCGTCATCCCTGGCTGTCGCCTTGGGAAAGTGAGCAGGGTGAAGATCAGGAACGTGCACAGCAGGCATTGGCTGCGCTGGATGTAGGTCATTTGTCTGATCGCTTGCTGGACACATTGTCTGGTGGTGAGCGCCAACGTGTCGCCATTGCTACGCTGATGACCCAAGACCCCAATATCTGGCTCCTGGATGAGCCCACCAACCATCTGGATCTGCATCATCAGGTAAAAGTGATGAACCTTCTTCGCGATCAGGCCCAGTCCGGTAAAGCCGTTTTTATGTGCCTGCACGATCTGAATCTGGCAGCCCGCTGGTGCAGCCATGTTTTGCTGCTTTATACGAATGGCGATGCCTGCTGGGGGCCGGCGGAAAACATGCTGGTGCCGGATGCACTGGAGCGTTTGTACAGCCAGCGACTGATAACCCTTAAGTCAGAGGGTGTGTCAGTGTTTGTGCCTGCACAATAAATCAACTTTTCTTTGAGATAGACACCATGAAGGATCGCGCAAAAGACCCGGAACGCCATGCCCACCGCATGGAAGCCAAGCAGAAAATCATGCGCGAACGAATCGCCAATGCTCAGAAAGAGCAGGGAATATTGTTGGTGCTGACCGGCCCTGGCAAAGGTAAAAGCAGCTCGGGCTTCGGTATGGTCGCCCGCGCCCTTGGCCACGGCATGAAAGTAGGCATCGTTCAATTTATCAAAGGCGCCTTCAGTACCGGCGAAGAAGCCTTCTTTAGTAACCTGCCCAATGTGGATTACCACGTGATGGGGCAGGGTTACACTTGGGAAACCAAGAACCGGGAACAGGACGTGGCCTCCGCCAATGCCGCCTGGGACATCGTGGCGGGCATGTTGAAAGACGAAAGCTATGATTTGATTCTGTTGGACGAACTCAATATCGCGCTGAAGTACGACTACATTGACCTGGACCGTGTGCTGGATGATCTGCAGGGGCGTCCCGAGATGCAGCACGTAGTGGTCACCGGTCGCAACGCGCCGCAGGAGCTGATTGATCTGGCAGACACCGTCACCGAGATGGGCGTGGTGAAGCATGCGTTCAAGGATCTGGGCATCAAGGCCCAGAAGGGCGTTGAGCTATAGTGTCCACACTGATGATTCAAGGCACCACCTCCGACGCCGGCAAAACCACCGTGGTCGCGGCCCTGTGTCGCTGGCTGGCGCGCCAGGGTGTGTCGGTGGCGCCGTTCAAGCCACAGAACATGGCCCTGAACAGTGCGGTAACCGCGGACGGGGGCGAAATCGGCCGTTCCACGGCGCTGCAGGCGCTGGCCTGCGGCCTTGAGCCTCACAGCGATATGAACCCGGTATTGCTGAAGCCACAAAGCGACTGCGGCGCCCAGGTGATTCTGCGCGGTCAGGTGCATGGCAATATGGACGCGCTGGATTATCACGCTTACAAAGCCGAGGCCATGGTTGCGGTAATGGACGCTTGGCGCGCGCTCAGCGAACGCTATGACGTCATCATCGCTGAAGGCGCCGGCAGCCCCGCTGAAATTAACCTGCGAGCCAACGACATCGCGAATATGGGTTTCGCCGAAGCGGCGGATTGCCCGGTGCTGTTGGTCGGCGATATCGACCGTGGCGGCGTGTTCGCCCAGCTGGTAGGCACCTTAGAGCTGATTTCAGCCAGCGAACAAAAGCGCACAAAAGGCTTTATCATCAACCGCTTTCGCGGTGACATCAGCCTGCTGGAACCAGGCCTGGACTGGCTGACTGAACGCACCGGCAAGCCGGTGACCGGCGTGCTGCCGTATCTTCATGGCCTGATTGTGGATTCTGAAGACAGCATTGGCATTAGCGGTTCCAGCGAGGCCGGCGCCCTGAATGTAATCGTGCCGGTGCTGCCGCGCATCAGCAATCACAACGATTTTGATCCACTGCGCCTGCACCCAGGCGTAAACCTTCAGTTCATCGGCCCGGATCAGCCCATTCCAGCGGCCGACCTGATTATCCTGCCCGGCAGCAAAAGCACCCGCACCGATTTGGCCTGGCTGCATGGCCAAGGCTGGTCGCAAGCTATTCGCAAACACCTGCGTTATGGCGGCAAGGTGTTTGGCATTTGCGGCGGCTTTCAGATGCTGGGTGAGCGTGTGGATGACCCCGATGGGCTGGAAGGCAACAGCGGCGCAACCGACGGCTTGAGCTTGCTGGATATGACTACCACCATGGTCGTCGGCAAGCAGCTGAAAAACGTTTGCGGCAAGCTGACCCTGTCAGCTCAGAATTCCGGTCAACCAGATGTAAGTTTTAGCGGTTACGAAATGCACAATGGCGTGAGCAAAGGCGCGGCTCTTACGCACCCGCTGGGCCGAATGAATGGCAACAACGAAGGTGCTATTAGCGCCGATGGCCAGGTGGCCGGCACCTATGTTCACGGAATTTTTGATGAGCCCGCGGCTTGTGAAGCGCTGCTCAACTGGGCCGGGCTGGATCGTGCAGGCGCGGCGGTGGATTACCAGCAGCATCGCCTGGCACAACTTGACCGCCTGGCGGATCAGGTGGAGCAATACCTGGATACGGACTGGCTGCGCGACCTGCTGGGGTTGAATGCAGCGGCGACCAATGCCTGCAATGGCAGTCAGCTATGAGTGACCCTAACCGCCCATTCAGTGACGAAGAACGCGCCGGCCTGTATCGCGCCATTTTCGAACGCCGCGATGTACGTTCCCAGTTTCTGCCAGACCCCATCCCCCGGCCGGTATTGGCACGGCTGCTAAACGCCGCGCACCACGCGCCGTCGGTCGGCTTTATGCAGCCCTGGGATTTTCTCCTGATCGATAGCCTGGAGGTGCGCCAACAGGTATTGGCCAGCTACAACGAAGAAAACGCCAAAGCCGCGAACAACTACAGCGGTGAGCGCCAGGAAACCTACCTCAGCCTGAAACTGCAGGGCATTGTCGAAAGCCCGATGAACCTCTGCATTACCTGTGATCGCAGCCGTGGCGGCACCCATGTGTTGGGGCGTAACTCCATTGTGGACATGGATCTGTTTAGCACCTGCCTGGCGGTACAAAACTTATGGCTGGCGGCGCGGGCGGAAGGCATTGGTGTGGGCTGGGTGAGTATTATCGATCAAGACAAGCTGGCCTGTATTTTAAACCTGCCGGATAGCGTCTACCCGCTGGCCTATTTGTGCCTTGGCTACGTCAGTGAATTTCTGGATCAGCCGGAGCTTCAAGCCAAAGGCTGGCGCTCGCGTTTGCCACTGGAAGATCTGCTGCACCGCAACGGCTGGGGGCAGTCTGTAGACGACGAACCACTCCTGAGTGCGCTGAAATTTTGAATTCCGGTGCAACCTAAGACCGACCGTTGCAAAGCACGGCTCGGGCGGGCAGCCACAGGCTGACACAAAGCCCGGTCTGGCCGTCGGGTCGCGCGTTCAGGGTGAGTTGGCCGCCGTGGAGTTCCGCAATTCGCCGCGCAATGGCCAGCCCCAACCCCGCGCCGCCACCGTGCCGCTGGTCGAGTCGCACAAAACGGCTGAGTGCTCGTTCCCGGTCCGCGGTTGCAATGCCTGGGCCCTGATCGCATACGGTAATGTGATAGCCGCCTGCGGAGGGCACCAGGCGGGTTTCGACCACGGTGTGCTGCGGGCTGTATTGAATCGCGTTGGCCAGCAGGGATCGCATCAGCGTGTTGATTAGAGCGTCGTGGCAACAGACCTGGGCCTCGCCGGCGTCGTCCTGTAATACGGGCTCGATTTGCTTTTTCAGTGCCAGCGGTGCCACATCGGCAATACTCTGCTCGAGTATCGCAGACAGGTTGTGGTATTGCGGTGAAAAATCGGCTCCGGAGTCGACCCGGTTCAGCAACAGCATTTGTTCTACCAGATGTGTCATGCGGTCAACGGACTGGATCAGGGTGTGGAATTGCTGCGGATTGTCTTCACAGGCTTTTTCAAGATTCAGTCGCAAGGCCGCCAGCGGTGTCCGCAGCTCATGTGCGGCATCGGCCGAAAAGCGCCGTTCCCGTTCCAGAGCCTGGTTCAGCCGCTTGAGCAGACTGTTAACGGCCTGCACCAGGCCTGCCACTTCTTTAGGTGCGTGCCGATCATCAAGCGGATGGATGCGCTCGGGGGCCATATAGCGGATGGGTCGCTCCAGCCTTAGCAGGGGGCGGAGACCGATCTGAATGGCGGCGCTGGCGGCCAGCAGCAGCAGCGGCAAAGCAACGAGTAAGGGCAGAACGTTACCAAGAGCCAGTTCCTGGCTCAGCTCCTCGCGAATTTCCTCGCGCTGTGCGGTGCGGATCCAAAAGCCCGTGGCTGCGTCTCGAAGTGTGAATACACGCCACCGATACCCCTGGGATTCGGCCCATGAATAGCCCGGGGCCAAGCCTTCGGCGTCATCGGCATTGAGGGTGTCCAGCAAGGGCGTGCGGTCGGGTGTCCAGACTTCAAAGGCCAGCTTTTTCTCGTATCTGTGCCCTGCACCACCGGGCAGAATCTCGTCACCATCCGCTTCGGGATCTATATCCTCAGCGAGAGGCAGTTCCAGCGTTTCGCGGAGAGTTTGTGGCAACTGCTCCATTGACTGTGTGTCTGCCAGGTGGCGAACCAGTCCCTGCACAATTCGCGTACTTTGCGCCAGCTCGGCGTCGAACAACTCTTCCAGCTCGTGGTTGCTTTCAATGTAACTCCAGGCGGCAGCTATCAGAGCAATCAGCAGAACCGTTGAGGTAACAAGCAGCGTTAGGGTGCGAGTCAGGGACATTCCGGCGCTCCGGAAGCCGCCTGGCTGTTCAACAGGTATCCAACCCCGCGGATGGTTCTAATAGTGGCTTTACCCACTCTGCGCCGCAGATGGTGAATATGCACTTCCAGAGCATTGCTCTCTGCGCCCGGTTCCCAGCCATAGAGCTGTTCTTCCAGGCGCCTGCGGGTGGCGACCTGATCAGGGTGGCGCATCATGTACTGGAGAATTTGAAATTCACTGCGGGGCAATGTGACTGTCTCCGTGCCGACGGTCAGCTGGCCGGAAGCCGGTTCCAGCGTTAGCTGGCCTACGATCAGTTCATCCCTGGTTGTCGAGGATCTGCGGCGGGTGACTGCCCGAATCCGGGCCTTGAGTTCGGCCATGGCAAACGGTTTGGTCAGGTAATCGTCTGCGCCAGCATCCAGGCCCTGCAGCTTTTCCTCCAGTTCCGCCCTGGCGGTCAGAATGATGATGGGAAGTTGGTTGCCCTGTTGCCGGGTATGCCGAACGATATCGAGCCCGTCTACCCTTGGCAGGGTCAAATCCAGTATGGCTAGGTCAAAGTGCTCATCCGCCAGGGCATTCAGCGCCTGCTGGCCATCATCCAGCCAGTCTACGGTGTGCTGATCTGCCCGCAGCATGTCCAGCATGGTGCTGCCCAAAAGATGGTCGTCCTCTACCAGTAATATGCGCATCAAGCGGGATCCGTGTTGGGAAAGATCTTCAAATTCGCACTCGTCAAAATTGCATTCTACACGGGCTTTCTTAAGCCAGCCTTAACCGGCACGCGGCGGAAATCTTAAGGCCCGTTTAAGAATTCTGGCGCCGGAGCTTAAGGCTGGGTTAAGGCTTACTGGCTAATCTGACGGCTCACAATCATGGGCGCCGCGCCCAAGAGCTGTTGGAGAGTGCTTATGACCGACCCGCTGACAATGTCCACACTCTGCCCACCGGATTCGCCGGAGTTGGTTCCGGCCCTTCGTTGTGCCGGGCGCTGGTTGAGCGAGATTACACCCGACACCGCACTGGCTGCTACGGTTGCTGAATTTATTCGGCGGCGGTTTCTGCAGGCTTATGGGGCAGAACCCGCGTTGCGGATTCCGGTATTGCTGACTCTGACCTCAGCGCAGGGCACGCTTTTGGCTGCGGTGGGCGTTCGAAGTGCGGCCTGTGAGCGCCTGTTTCTTGAAGATTACCTATCTGTTCCGGTCGAGTCCGTGATGCCGGTGCCGGGTATTGCGCGCAGCAAAATTGCAGAGATTGCCCACCTTGCGGGTGTAGAAGCTGGTGTCAGCAGGCACCTGTTTGCCTCACTGACGGTGTGGCTGAAGGGCGCCGGTTACGACTGGGTGGTATGCACTGGTACCGATCAGCTGCGCAACAGTTTTCACCGAATGGGGATTGCCACCCGGGTTCTGGCCAATGCTAACCCGGCGAGTTTGCCCGATGGTGGCGCCGGCTGGGGCCGGTACTACGACCATCAGCCGGTGGTGATGGCCATCAAAGTGGCCGATAGCCTCAGCGCTCTGCGGCAGGCGGGCCTATTGCGGCGAATCCAACCGGCACTGCCAAGCATTGGCTCAGGCGGTTCGGAGCAGGGAGGCGCTTATGGCTACCTTGCCTGAACTGCTCAAACGCGAGGCAATGGCGCACCCTTCGCGCATGGCCTTAAGCGGACCCGAGTCAGAACTCAGTTACGAGCAGATGATGCGGGCGGCAGAGGCAGTGGCCGAACAGCTGAGCCTGCGGGGCATAAAGCGTGCCGGTGTGTGCGGAGACAATACTATTGCCTGGATACTGGCTGACCTTGCCTGTTTGTTGGCGGGTGTTGTTTGTGTGCCGATGCCGGTGTTTTTCTCCGAAACCCAGACCGCGCACCTTATTGAGCAGGCAAGCCTGGATGGCATGCTTTCCAGCGAGGAGGTCAAAGGGGACGAGCCCCTGGGGCACGGTGTCTGGTTGCGCCAGTTGCCGGTTTCTGCCGCCGGGCCGCGAATGCCGGAAGACACGGCTAAAATCACCTTCACCTCCGGCAGTACCGGCACCCCCAAAGGTGTGTGCCTGTCGGTAGCGCAGATGACCGCAACCTCACTGGCCCTGAAAGAGCGACTGGCGGGTGTCGAATTGCAAACGCATTTATGCATCCTGCCGCTGGCGACCCTTCTGGAGAATATTGCCGGCGTTTATCTGCCGTTACTCATGGGCGCGACTGTCACCGTGGCGCCGTTGGCTCACCTGGGAATGACCGGGAGCAGTGGTCTGAACCTGGGCAAACTGGTCGAGGGCATTAACCAAAGCCGACCCCAATCGTTGATTCTGGTGCCGGAATTGGCGATGGCATTGGTCAGTGCCGCCGAACAAGGGCATCTCGAAAGCCGCTCATTGCGGTTTATGGCCGTTGGTGGTGGCCGGGTATCCTCCGAGCTGCTGGCCCGTGGCCGCGCCGCTGGCCTGCCGCTGTACGAAGGCTATGGCTTGTCGGAGTGCTGCTCCGTGGTGGCATTGAACGTGCCGGCTGCGAAGTGTGAGGGCAGCGTGGGTAAACCTCTGTCTCACATTGCGATCAAGGTGGGTTCTGACGGTCATATTCTGGTTCGTGGCAATATTCACCTGGGTTATCTGGGCGACGAGCCGGAGCAGAGCGAATGGCTGGAGACCGGCGATCTGGGCGCGCTCGGCTCGGATGGTTTTCTGTCGGTCAATGGCCGTTCGAAGAATCTGCTGATCACCAGCTTTGGTCGCAATATCAGCCCGGAGTGGCTGGAAAGTGAGCTTGTTCAGAGCCTGGGCATTCGCCAGGCAGTGGTGTTCGGCGATGGTGAGCCGCAACCAATGGCACTGATTACGGTGACAGACGGGCGCTCACCAAACGCCCTCGCCGGCTCATTGCGGCAACTCAATCAACGCCTGCCGGATTATGCCCGCCTGGCCACGGTGTATATCCGTCGGCAGCTGCTAAGCCAATCCGAAGGTCACATCACAGCGAATGGCCGCCCGGTGCGGGCACACATTCAGGCCCATCTGTCGACCCTGTTGGCGGAAGCCTTTCCCTTATTTATTTCGACGTCATTGACCAACCAGCCAGGAGAATCTCACATGGTATTTTTTGACAGATTGCAGCAGGAAACGGCCGAAGCGCGGGCCCATGTTAGCGGCGCGCCAGTTGTGAAAGCGATTGGCGAGGGCTATTTCAGCCTTGAGTCCTATACCTGGTTTCTGACCCAGGCCTTTCACCACGTTAAGCACACGGTGCCTTTAATGATGGCTTGTGGTGCCAAATTACCCCCGCGGATGGAGTTCGTCCGTAAGGCACTGGTTGAATACATCGATGAGGAGTACGGCCACGACGAGTGGATCCTGAATGATCTGGACGCCTGCGGTGCCGATAAGGAAACGATTCGCAGCGGCAAGCCAGATCTGTCCATCGAGCTCATGGTGGCCTACCTGTACGATCAGATTAACCGCGGCAATCCGGCGGCGTTCTTCGGCATGGTTCAGGTGCTTGAGGGCACCTCCATCGAGCTGGCCACGCCGCTGGCCGAACAGATCCAGGAACTCCTGGGCTTTCCCGATCAGGCGTTCAGTTACCTGTATTCCCACGGCGCACTGGACCAGGATCACTTCGAGTTTTTCCGCAACCTGATGGATGGCATTACGGATCCGCACGATCAGCAGGCAATTATCGATGCAGCCCGCGTGGTGTACCGGCTTTATGGCGATATGTTGCACAGCATTCCGCTACCGGCCACTCGTAAGGAGCAGCAGCATGAGGCTGCATGATCGCGTTTTTCTCCTTTTGGGAGGAACCGGTGGTATTGGCAAGGCGCTGGTAGATTTGTTAGTTCGTGCCGGCAGCCGTGTCATCGTGGCCTCCCGCCACCCGGAACGTATTGGCCATCTGGAGGGTGTATCGCCGGTGTGCCTGGATCTCGCGGCTGTCGATCTGGATCAACAGTTGGCGCGCCTGACGGAAGCCTATCCTGAGATCGACGGCGTGATCCATTGTGCCGGCCAGAATCGCTTTGCCGGACTGGCGATGATGTCGGTCGATGAGCTCGATGCCCAGCTTAACGTGAACCTGCGCTCGGCCATGCTGGTGGCCAGGCATTTTGCCCCCCGATTCGAGAAGGCGGGCAGCGGCGCGCTGGTGTTTGTGGGGTCGACCTTTGGCAGCATCGGCTTCCCCGGTTATACCGCTTATTGCGCCACCAAATTTGGCCTGCGGGGGTTCACTGAAGCCCTGCGCCGGGAATTGGCCGATACCGCTGTTCAGGTGGTGTACGTAGCGCCCAGGGCCACCGCTACCGAAATGAATGCGGAAGCCGTAAACGAGTTGAATCGTGCCCTTGGTAACAGCGTTGACACGCCGCAGGCGGTGGCAGCGGCCATTCTAAAGGCTATGGAAAACGGCGATCGCCGCCGGTTCCTCGGCTGGCCCGAGAAATTGTTTGTGGTGATTAACGGGATACTGCCGCGCATTGTCGATAAAGCGATGCTTAAGCAACTGCCGGTGATCCGACGTTTTCTCAATGCAAAAGTTGCGTCTTAAGTCGAACGGTTATGACGGTGCCTTGGTTGGTTTCGGTACCGCTGGGCGCCGCCGTTTTTTTAACGCTTCAAAGCCAATAATCACATCCATTAGTTCGTTGGTGATTTCGGTCTGGCGCACAAATCGCAAATCACCCTGCACATCTTCAATGCGCTCATCCACTGACTGCTCGGCCTGTTGCATCAGCGCCAGACGCGCAGCGTTTTCGGTGACCATGGCTTCGGCAGAGGCGCGAAAAACGCTGGCGAAGATATGGCTGCGAATCAGTGACGACAGCAGGCTGTCGGCGGCCATGGTGTAATCCGGCAGGGCTCGCGAATGCCAGCGCTTAGCGCTTTGTAACAGCGCCGGTTCCAGTGGCAGCAGGCGCCGGGTGACCGGCTCGCGGGTGCCCTGTTCGCCGCGCTGGGTAAACGCCAGGGTCACGCCGACACCTAATAAAGATTGGCCCCGGCTAAGGCGATCAATGCGGGTCACAATATCACCCGCCAGGCGGCCAACGCCATCGGCGGACGCCGGCGGCAATAGCGTGGCTTCCGGCTCCAGACCTTCATCGCTCAGGGCGTCCTGCATTTGTGCCCCAATGCATAGAAGGTGCGGTGTGCCGGCGTTTTGGGTGTTCTGATGGTGCTTCACCAACTGCGCCAGACTTTCGTTGTAGTTGCCACACAGGCCATGGTCTGTGCCAAACACCACCATCAGCTGTGCGGCACTGGCATCCTGTTGCAGGTTAAGCCCGCCGGTACGGTACGCAAACGCTGCAAAGCCCTGCAATATGGTCTGGTGGTAGGCCTCGATGGAACGCGCTGCACGCTCGTAGGGCGCGGCGTTAATGGCCGACAGGGTTTTCATGGTGTGCACAATGCCACGGATGCTGGTCAGCGTGTCGCTGTGGCGCTCTAGTGCTTCAAGGCTTTGTGCCATGGTTCGCCCCATTTGTGCCCGTCGCGCCGGATACCGTCGGCGCTGTGCTTTCCAAATGTGTACCTTCCAAATCTATAGCTTCCAGCTCTGTACCTTCCAGCGCTGTGCGGGCGGTTTGAATGATCAGTTCGCGGTCTTCCAGGCGCAAGGCTTGGTTGTCGTGAATTCGCTGGTCTATGTCCTGCAATTTTTTCTGCGCAGCGGAACGGATGCGAGCCATGGCATCGGCCAGTGGCTGCTCTTCCAGGCCGTCAAACAGGCCTTCCGTGGCCGCAATCAATACCACCAGTTGTTCTACCGCCGGCATCGGATCGCGTTCGGCCTGGCGCAACGCCGCGCGCACCGCGGCACCACGGGTCAGGCGTGCGCGGGTGGCGTCGTCCAGGCGGGTGCCAAAGCGGGCGAAATCTTCCAGTTCCTCAAATTGCGACAGCGTCACCCGCAGGTTGCCCGCCACCTCACGCAAAGCGCGGCTCTGGGCTTTACCGCCAACGCGAGACACCGACAAGCCCAGATCCACCGCGGGAAACTGGTTTTTGCGCACCAACCGCGGCGACAGGTAAATTTGTCCGTCGGTAATGGAAATCAGGTTGGTAGGAATGTACGCAGACAGGTTTTCGGCTTGGGTTTCCACCACCGGCAACGCGGTAATGGAGCCGCCGCCGGCGTCTTCGGTAAACTGGCCGGCGCGCTCCAGCAGGCGGGCATGCACGTAGAAGATATCACCTGGAAACGCTTCGCGCCCCGGTGGCCGGCGCAGCAATAATGACAGTTCCCGATAGGAGCGGGCGTGGTGGGTCAGGTCATCGAAGATAATAAGCACATCGCGGCCCTGGTCGGAAAAATACTCGGCCAGTGCCATAGCCGCGTAAGGCGCAATATAAGCCAGCCCCGGTGTTTCTTCGTCACCGGTCGACATCACTACGCTGCGGGCCATCATCTTGCCCTTTTTCAGCGCACCAATCACCCGCGATACCGCATCACCACGTTGGCCAATGGCGCAATAGATACAGATAACCTGTGATCGGATCTGGTTGAGTATGGCATCAACGGCGATGGATGTTTTGCCGGTCTGACGATCGCCTATGATCAGCTCGCGTTGACCCAAGCCCACCGGCACGGCGGCGTCAATGGCTTTGATGCCAGTGGCTAACGGCCGAAAAATCGCCGAACGGCTTAATACGCCCGGGGCTTCGGCTTCCACCGGGTGTTCGGCCACAGCGGTAATCGGGCCCAGTCCGTCCCGCGGCCGGCCCATAGCGTCTACTACGCGGCCCAGTAGCGCAGGGCCGACAGGTACGCTGACCACTTTTCGGGTGCGGCGCACGTCTTCGCCTAAGCGGATCAATTCGGAGGGGCCCAGCAGGATGACTCCCAGCCGGCCCGGTTCCAGATCCAGCACCACGCCGCGCACGCCGCATTCAAACACCAGCAGTTCGTCCGCCAGGGCGCGTGCAAGGCCCGCGACAACGGCTACGCCATCGCCGACTTCCGTTACCCTGCCGACCTCGGTCAGTACCGGTGCCGGTGTGGGCGTAGCCAGCAAGTCAGCCTGCCATTGTTCAAACTGATGATCAGAATTCTGGGTGGGCGTGCGCTCTGCGGCGCTGGCATCAGGGTTTTTAGCCGTGTTTCTATTGCTCATGGCGTGTTTAACCAGCCTCCCCGGTTGGGCGGCCAGAAGCACCGGCCGCCAGGCGCTGGTTCAGTAGCGCATCGAATTCATCGGTGTAGCTGTCCACTGTCCAAGCGACCTGTGCACCGCCAACCCGCAACACCAGCCCCGGAGCCTGAGCAGCATCGGTTTCAAAGCGCAGGGTTATGCCGGGCAGCAGGTGTTCAAGATCGGCCTGTAACTGCATCTGTGCGGCCTCGGGCAGGGGTTGATGGCTGGAGGCTATGGCTTCGGTTGTGTCACCCGCGGCCTGGGTCAGCTCGCCAGCCAGAGGCTCAAGGCGTCGGCCCACGAGGCGCACAATGGCTTGCTCCAGGGTTTCGTCCGCCAATTCCCGCAGGGCTTTGCGTGTCAGCTCCAGTAGGGTTTCGCCTCCGGCTTTTTGCAGGCGTGCGGTGAAGCGTTGGCGCTCCTGTTCCAGGTGCTTGTGCCAGTCTTGCTGTTCCTGCTCCAGCCGGGTGCGGGCTTCGGCCAGCAAGCTGTCGCGCTGGTCTTCGGTATCGCGCAGCGCCTTCTGAATCATGGCCTCCTGATCAGACAGCAGCTGTTTTTTCTGCTGCTGAAACTCGGCCTGTGCGGCCTGTGCTTTTTTCTGAGCCTCACCGGCTGCGGCCATGCTTTTGGTGATTTCAGCCTCGCGCGCGTCAATACCGTCCAGAATGGGGCGGTACAAAAAGCGTTTCAGCAGCCACACCAGCACCAGAAAGTTGGCGACTTGTGCGAAAACGGTAATCCAGTCAATGGACATAATCGTTGACCTGTGGGGTTAATCGGCCTGCGTAATCCCTTTCTAGCCGGTGGCCACCGCCACGGCCTTTAAGGCCGCGTCCCAAAACGGATTGGCGAAGATAAGAATCATCGCTACGACAAAACAGTAAATGGCGGTGGATTCAATCATCGCCAGACTGACGAACAGGGTACGGGACAGAGTAGGTGCAGCGTCTGGCTGCTGGGCAATGGCAGCAATGGCGGCTGCGGCCGCACGCCCTTCACCCAAGGAAGGCCCTATGCAGCCAATGGAGATGGTGAAACCGGCGGTGAAAATAGAGATTGCCGCGATAATGGCTAGATCGGTCATGGTTTATCCTCGTTGTGGGACGGCGGCTGTGGTTGTTTGGGTGAAATCGGGGGCTCTTGATTCAGAGCTGAAGGCTCTTTTTGCAAGGCTGATGGCTCTTGCTCCGCCGTAGCAGAAGAAATATAAACCGTGGCCAGAATGGCGAAGATGTAGGCTTGGATCATGCCGGTGAGCAGGCCCAGCATGTCCATCAGTACCGGGAAAAAAAATGGCGCGACGGTCAGCAAAATGGCGGCGATCACAGCACCGCTCATTACGTTGCCGTAAAGGCGGATGGCCAACGAGATACCACGGGAAAATTCGCTGATGATGTTGAACGGCAGCATGATGACCGAGGGCTTAATAAAGGTTCGCAGGTAGCTTTTTAGGCCGCCACTGGCAATGCTGAAAACCGGCACCGCTACCAGCACCGACAGCGCCAGGGCGGCGGTGGTCGACAGCGATGAGGTGGGCGGCGAAAAGCCGGGAATCACCAGTAGCAGGTTAGACAGCGCAATAAACAGGAACAGGGTGCCGGCGAAGTACATCACGTGGCGGGCCGAATTCTGGGTGACTTCCTCAATCTGGCCCTGAATCAGTTTTACGATCACTTCCAGAGCGGTACGCAGACGATCGGGCGGTACGTCGGCACGCAAGTTACGGGTGACCAGCCAGGAAATGCCCACCAGCAGCGCCATCACAATCCAGGTATTCACGATGGTAGCGTTCAGGCCCCAGCCACCGAGGGTGAGCAGAATGATGTTGTCCGGTGAAAACTGCATTACGCGCCCCCCTGTTCCTGTAAAGGTGTGGCTTTACTGGCTCTGGCCCAGAGCACCGCGACCACACGCACCAGCAGAAACGCCAGGGCGTAACCGGCCATGGGCCAGGCTGTGGCGCTGCTGGCGGCAAGCCAGAACCCAACGCCCAACAGCATGGTGATGCGCACGGCGGCGCTGAGCAACAACAGGACCTCCGGCTGCCGCGAGCGCAGAGCGCGGCTCATGCCCCAGGCCAGTCCGGCAAAAAACAGGCTGCTGACGGCCACCCCTACGGCCAATCCCAGCGCTACAGCCGACCAGTCAACCGTCATGTTTGTCACCTTCGTTGGAGCCCGCGTGGTTGTCACCGCTGTCGGCTTTTGGCGTTTCCTTGTCGATCCAGTTCCAGGCGATCATGGCACCCACCACTATACCCCCAAGAATCAGCGCGATAGGCCAGGAAAAATTCTGCGGCGCTACCTTGTTCAGCCATAACCCCAGAAACGCACCGGCAACGGTGGGCACCGCCACCGACCAGCCTATCATGCCGAATGCGCCCAGGCCTCTTAATGGGCTGGCTCCAGGTTGTTTGCGGGCGCGCTGCAGTCGCTCAGTGCTGCGGCGGATATCGTCGGCAGAACGGTCTTTGCGGCTGCTCATGGCGTGGGCTTCCGTAAGTCGCCAAAGCGCCGAACAATGTTGGCTTCCAGCCGTGATAGCGCTGACCGGGCCACCCGCTCTTCTTCGTCCACCTCCACAAAGGCCGTTTGTATAGTGTCGTTCAGGGTGTCCAGATTGTCGCCCTGCACGCCGCGGCGAATGGCGATGTCGACTTGATGGCCGGTTTTCACCAGCAGGCCTTCGTCAATGCCAAAAAATAGCTCTTTGTCTTGTTCGTCCGTCAGAATCAGTATCGACGGCACTAGCGCGGTGACAAAATCGGTGTGGTTTGGCAGCATGCCAAAGGCGCCGTTAGCCGCGGTGGCAAACAGTCGCTTTGCGCGGCCCTCGAATAAGGTGCGGGTGGGCAGCCTCAGCGTTACCGTCATGGCGCTGGCCTGGCTCATGCGCTGGGCTCCAGATCTTGCAACGAACCGATCATGTAGTAATCCATTTCGTTGTCGTTGAATTCGGTCTGATTGAGGATGGTTTCGCAGCCGTTCAGGGTGTCTTTGATGGACACGCGCTTGCCATCGGTGCCGGTAAACGAGCCGGTGGTGAAGAACGGCTGGGTCAGGAATCTTTCCAAACGCCGCGCCCGCGCTACCGTAGCACGGTCGGCAGCTGACAATTCCTCCATGCCTAGCATGGCGATGATGTCGCGCAGGTCTTCGTATTCGGCCAGGGTGCGCCGCACCCCGCGGGCGATGTCGTAATGGCGTTGGCCAACCACCGCTGGGGTGAGCATCACCGATGCTGAACCCAACGGGTCCACCGCTGGGTACAGACCTTCACTGGCGCGCTTGCGCGACAGCACCACCGACGCCGACAGGTGGGAAAATATGTGGGCGGCGGCAGGGTCGGTAAAGTCGTCTGCGGGCACGTACACCGCCTGAATGGAGGTAATGGCACCTTTACTGGTGGAGGTGATGCGCTCTTCCAGGGTGGCCAGTTCGGTGGCCAGTGTAGGCTGGTAGCCAACACGCGAGGGCATGCGGCCCATCAGCCCGGACACTTCGGAGCCTGCCTGCACAAAGCGGAAAATGTTGTCGATTAACAGCAACACGTCCTGCTGTTTATCGTCGCGGAAATACTCGGCCATGGTCAGCGCAGTTTTGCCTATCAGAAAGCGCACGCCGGGTGCTTCGTTCATTTGCCCGAACAGCATCACGGTTTTGTCGCGCACGCCGGCGTCGCCCATTTCCCGGTACAGCTCTTCGGCCTCGCGGGAGCGCTCGCCAATGCCGCAAAACAGACTGACGCCTTGATAATGCTGCACGGTGTTGTTGATCAGCTCAGTGATCAGCACGGTTTTACCCACGCCGGCGCCGCCGAACAGCCCGGTTTTGCCACCGCGCTCAATGGGCGATAGCAGGTCAATGGCCTTGATGCCGGTTTCCAGAATATCGCTGTGCACTACCCTGTCTTCCAGCGGCGGTGGCGGCTGATGAATGGAGCGGCGGATGTCGGTAGCAGGTGCGGGCTTGCCATCAATGGGCTCGCCGAAGACGTTGAGCATGCGGCCTAAAACAGCGTCTCCCACCGGCACCTGAATAGGCGCTCCGGTGGCTCGCACCCGAACCCCCAGGCCCAGCCCGCGCACCGGCGCCAGGGCCATGCAACGTACCGCGCCGCTTTCCAGTAGGGAGGTAACTTCCAGCGCCAGATTACCGGCGTAGATCAGCTCGTGAATGCGCGGTGAGGTGCGCGGAAATCGCACATCGACAACGCCACCACGAATTCCGACGACTTCGCCAGACTCGCTGTCATGAACGACCTGATTCGACATGATACGGTTCCTGAGCAACTAGGCGTGGCTGGCGGTGGCTTTCAAAATACGCGTGCCGGCGCGACCGTCGATGATAGCAAGGGCGTCCTCTAGCCGGCCGATCCCGCTGATGCCGCCCGTTTCTGCGAAATCGCAGGCCGCAGTCACTTTTGGGCCCATAGAGCCGGCGGGTACATCCAGCATCCTTGCCTGGTCCGGTGTAATGTTGCGAACCGGAGCAGCGGTTGGTGTGCCGAAATCGCGATAAACGGCGTCCACGTCGGTCAGCAATAGCAGTGCATCAGCGCCTAATTCGCGTGCGAGTAAAGCACTGGCGGCATCCTTGTCGATGACCGCTTCAACACCGGTCATGCTGCCGTCATTGCGGCGCAGCACCGGGATGCCGCCGCCCCCGGTGCAGATAACGATCACCTCCTGATCCAGCAGCAGTTTCAGCACGCGCATATCCGGTATTTCTTTGGGAGCGGGCGATGGCACCACTCTGCGCCACTTGTCGCCATCGGCTGCAATGTGCCAGCCTGCCGCTGCTGCCCGGGATTCAGCCTCTGTTTTATCATAGACCGGGCCGATAAATTTTGTCGGATTGGCGAATGCCGGGTCGTTCCGGTCGACAACAACCTGGGTGAGCAGAGTCGCCACGGGGCGATCGTGACCGAGGGCGTTCTCTATTTCCTGCTCGATCATATAACCAATCATGCCGCCGGTTTCGGCGCCCAGCACATCCAGCGGATAGGCCTCTTCAGGCTTGTAGGCTGCGCCCTGTAATGCCAGTAAGCCTACTTGAGGGCCATTGCCGTGGGTAATAACCAGCCGGTGCCCGGCACGCACCAGCTCGGCCAGTGCCTTCGCTGCGGTTCGAACATTGGTGCGCTGGGCTTCTGCCGTCAGTGGCTCGCCGCGTTTCAACAGGGCGTTGCCGCCCAGAGCTGCAACAATCAACATACGGTGCATCCTTTATCAGCATTCCGCGCCGGAATCAGGCCCCAAGAGTGGCTACCAGTACCGCCTTGATGGTGTGCATACGGTTTTCCGCCTGGTCGAAAACAATTGACGCAGGGCTCTCGAAAACCTCGTCGGTTACCTCCATGGCACTGATTCCGAACTCTGCCTGAATCTCTTTGCCAACGATGGTGTCGGTGTTGTGGAACGCCGGCAGGCAATGCATGAAACGGGCGCGGGGGTTGCCGGTCTTTTCCATGACGGCAGCGTTCACCTGATAGGGCATTAACAGCTTGATCCGGTCACCCCACTTTTCTTTCGCTTCGCCCATGGATACCCAGACATCCGTGTAGACAAAGTCGACGCCGGCGACGGCGGTATCCAGATCGTCGGTAATGGTTATGCGAGCACCCGTTTCCCGGGCGATCGCCTGGGCCTCGTCCTGTATCGACTGATGCGGCCAGCAGACTTTTGGGGCGCACAGGCGCACATCCATGCCCATTTTGGCACCACCGATCAGCAAACTGTCGCCCATGTTATTGGCGGCATCGCCGAGAAAGGCATAGGCCACTTCATGCAACGGCTTCTCCACGTGCTCTTGCATGGTGAGAAAGTCAGCGAGAATTTGCGTGGGGTGGAACTCATCTGTCAGGCCGTTGTAAACAGGCACGCCGGCGTACTCCGCCAGCTCTTCAACAAGCTTCTGGCCAAAACCGCGATACTCGATGGCATCGTAGACCCGCCCCAGCACCCGGGCGGTATCCTTTACCGACTCCTTGTGGCCGATATGGGTGCCGGATGGCCCGAGATAGGTAACTCGGGCGCCTTGGTCATAAGCGGCCACTTCGAACCCCACCCGTGTGCGGGTGGAGTTCTTTTCGAAGATCAAGGCGATTTCCTTGCCGGTTAGCTGCGGAACCTCGGTGCCAGCGTACTTGGCCGCCTTCAGATCCGTCGACAGCTTCAGCAGAAAGCTGATTTCCTGCGGAGAGAAATCACGCAAGGTCAGAAAGTGACGATTCTTCAGATTAAAAGCCATGGTCTTTCTCCTTTCCGGTCAAATGGGGTCGCGTATCGTGGGGCAGCTCATGCAGCGCCCACCGCCCCGGCCACGGCCCAGTTCGGCGCCGGGAATGGCCAGCACTTCGATGCCCGCCGCTTTAAGTGCCGCGTTGGTGTCATCGTTGCGATCGTAACCGACGACCACGCCCGGGCTCAGTGCCAGCACGTTGTTGCCATCGTTCCACTGCTCCCGCTCTCGCTCAGCCGGGTCATTGCCACCGGTCGGAACAACTTTCAGGGATTTATAACCGAGAACCTCTGCGACCACATCGAACAGCGGTCTTGGGTCTTGGTGGAAGGTCAGATGCTTGTTGCCTTCACCGGGGTGCAAGTCGTAGCAGACCACTTCATCCGCCACTTCTTTGAAAGCGGTGACCACGTTGCCGCCGCAGAAGGTGAAGATTGTGTCCAGGTGCATGGCGGTGCGGGATTTCGGGATCTGACAGGCAATAACCCGCTCCGCTGTGCCTTTTTCAAACAGAGCATTGGCTAATTGTCCCACGGCCTGTGGCGATGAGCGCTCCCCCATCCCCACGAGTACTGTGCCATTGCCCACGGGCATGATATCGCCGCCTTCCAGGGTGGCAAGGCCATGATTCTCAAGAGGATCACCCCAGAGCACATCCGCTTTTCCAGCAAACTTCGGGTGGAACCGGTAGATGCCGGCCATCAACAAGGTTTCGGGTTTGCGCGCGGCCCAATACATGGGGTTAAGCGTGACCCCACCATAGATCCAGGCGCTGTTGTCCCGGGTGAAAAGAAAGTTTGGCAATGGCGGCAGCACAAATCCGTAGTGCCCGAGGTGGTTGCCGAAAAGCCCGGTTGGGTCAAATGGCAGATCGGCCACCTCAAGCCCACCAATAAGGTATTCCGAAAGCTTGCTGCCTGGAAGTTCGTCCATCCAGGCGCGCAAGTCGGAAATCATCCCGACACCGATGTCGTTCCAGGTAATCCGGTGATCCAGAATCCATTTGCGGGCTTCGGGGATGTCCAGAGTCTCGGCCAGTAACTCGTTGACATCAAGTACCTCAACTCCTCGCTCCCGCATCACGCTGGTAAATACATCGTGATCTTTCTGCGCCTGTTTCACCCAGAACACGTCGTCAAACAGCAGGGCGTCACAGTTGGATGGCGTGAGCCGGCGGTGGGCCAGGCCCGGGCGGCAGACAATCACCTGCCGCAGGGTTCCGGCTTCGGAATGTACTCCAAGTGTTAGCTCAGACATGGTTAATCTCCAATTTGTATGGCGTTGCCATTACTGTGAAAGGCATTTCAAAGAAACGCAGCAGCACTGATGACCACCGAAATGAAAATGGTAAGAATCAACAGTAAAGGCCAGATAAACGCGATCCAGCGATCATAGGACACACGACCAATCGCCAGTCCCCCGACGACCACTGCAAAGGTGGGGTTGATCAGGTTCACCAGACCGTTAGCTGACTGATAAGCGGTTACAACCAGATCACGCCCGACATTGGCGAAGTCCGCGAGCGGTGCCAGTATCGGCATGGACAGAACGGCCAACCCTGATGAAGATGGCACAAAGAAGCTCATGCCCACTTCAATCCAGAACATCAGGTTGATAAACGCCAGTTCGGGCAGGCCGCCCAGAGAGGTTTCGGCACTGTGCAAAATGGTGTCGGCAATCATGCCTTGATCCATGATCACCACAATGCCTCTCGCGAGCCCCACGACCAGAGCAACACCCAAGAGGTCACGTGCGCCATCAACAAAGCTGCCAGTGAGCTTTTTCTCGCCAAGGCGGGCAATAATGCCGATCACAATGGCAGAGCCAAAAAACAGCGCACCCATGCGGGCCATCCACCAGTCTTGTGACGATACGCCCCAGATCATGACAACGAAGGTTGCTGCAAAAATCAGGAGGGCAATAATCTGTGTTCTGGTGAGCGTGGAATCATCGAATTCACCTTCATGTTTGCCCAGGAAGAGCCGGCGATGAGCATCCCATTGTTTGGACACAACAGAGCGGGATGGATCCGCTTTTACGCGAGCGGCGTAACGCATGACGTAGGCAGCACAGATCAGAAGCCCGCCGATTAGCAGGATAAAGCGCACGACAATGCCATCGGTAAAGGGAATGTCGGCAGCGTTTGCTGCGATGACTGTGGCAAACGGGTTAATGGTGGAACCCAGCACGCCGACGCCGGCGCCTATCAGGATGATCGCTACCCCGGTTACGGCATCGTATCCCGCGGCCATCATCACAGGGATGAGAATGGCATAGAAAGCCAGGGTCTCCTCGGCCATGCCATAGGTTGTTCCGCCGATGGCAAACAGCGTCATCAGTATCGGGATCATCCAGATTTCATGGCCTTCGAGATGCCGCATGGCACTGCGTATGCCGGTATCAATTGCCCCCGTGGCGTTCATTACGCCGAGGAAGCCGCCGAGGAAAAGCACGAATAGGGCAACATCAATGGCGTTGGCCGCATAGCTGTCCGGGTCATAGAACCCGGCCGTGGGCGCGAGCATGATGTCCATAAAGCCCTGAGGGTTCGGGTCGACCGTCTGGTAAGTGCCAGGAACCGCTACTTCACGCCCGACTTCTTCGTTCATCGCCCGGTCGTACTGGCCTGCAGGTATAATCCAGGTCAGGGCAGCAACGAGGATGATCAGCAGAAACAGAATGGTATAGGCGGTGGGAAACCGTGTTGCCAAATCCTGCTCAGGGTCGTTTGACGAGTTATTTAAAGAGTCATCTAAAGGGGTGTTCGAAGGGTTTTCCGGGGAGCGGTTCTTATCATTCACAGCATTTCTCCTTAACCTACACCGACAGCTATATATAGAGCCAATGGCAAATCCCGATCCCGGCTGTGATTGCTTTCTCTTGCCCAGCCAAGTGGGAGCACGATTTTCGAATCGTTAGGCTTCAGGGTAGTCTAAAAGCAGAAAATTGGAATTGAGTTAGGTCACTATTAATGCGAATGCGGTATTAATTCTTCCGGAACCGATCAACACTCCAAACGACGAGATACTATGCGCTTTTCAGACATTCATGAGCGCGCGATTGCGCGCAAAGGCGGCGTTGAAGCACTGAACGCCCTGCTGCCAAAATTGCCGCCAGCCATTGAGCTGAAAATGCGCACCGATGATCGCTACCTCTCTGAGATTACCCGCTGTGTGTTTAAAGCGGGGTTTGTCTGGCGTGTTATTGATAACAAGTGGGCAGGTTTCGAGGCGGCTTTCCACGGTTTTGTGCCCGCCTATTGGCAGCAGGTGTCGCCAAACGTGCTGGAAGAACTGGCCCGTGATGAACGTATTGTGCGCAACATGCAGAAGATTCGAACGGTGCCGGAGAACGCCCGGATGATTATGGATGCTGCGCGCGAACACGGCAGCTTTGGCGCTTTTCTGAAGCAGTGGCCGTCGGGGGATCAGGTTGGTTTGTTGCTTTGGCTCAAACGCAACGGATCTCGCCTGGGAGGTAACAGCGCTCAGTATTTTCTGCGCCGTGTTGGCTGGGATGGCTTTATTCTGTCGAGTGAAGTGTTGGCGGTTTTGCGTCATACAGATCTGCTGGATGCATCACCAGGGAGTAAAAAAGCATTGCAACAGGCGCAAGTTGCGTTTACCAACTGGCGACAGGAAACGGGCATGCCCTACAGCCACCTTTCGAGGATTGTGTCCTGCTCAGTGGATAGCTGAGCCCCCAATACTGCATGTCTCAGCTGTAATGGTTAGTTTTCATCCAACTGATTTATAGTTTGATGAACAATCAGGAGGGCTGTGTCATGAACGCACTACGAAACACGTTTCTCGGATTTATACTCGCGCTGACTTCCGTCGTCGCGATCACGGGCGCAAGCCAGGCAATGGCTGCGAGCGCGGAAGACCTCGATCGCAATGCCAATCAAGCATTGGAAACACTCTACAAAGCTCACCCTATTGCTGAAACTCTGTCCAGCAAGGCCAAGGCCATATTGGTGTTCCCCAATATTGTTAAAGCCGGACTGGTATTTGGTGGCAGCTATGGCGAAGGCGTTTTATTGAAAGGCTCAGAGGTGACGGACTACTACAATTCTGTCACCGGCTCCTGGGGGCTGCAGGCAGGGGCTCAGTCATACGCCTACGCGGTCTTTCTGATGACGGACGAAGCTGTATCCTATCTGGAAAAAACGAACGGCTGGGAAATTGGTGTCGGCCCAACGGTAGTACTGGTGGATGAAGGCTTGGCGAAAAATCTCTCAAGTTCGTCGCTTAAAAACGATGCCTATGCATTTATCTTCAGTCAGCAGGGCCTGATGGCCGGGTTGAGTATTGAAGGCACCAAAATATCCCGGATCAACCGCTGAACTATGGCAACCCGTTGCTGAACGCTTAGATTCCCAACAGCAGCACCAGCTCACAAAACACCACGCTGGCTCCCAGCGTGTCGCCGGTATAGCCGCCCAGTTGCTGCCTCAAGTACCCGCCCCAGAGTATAGCAACGATAACAGTGGCGGTGAGGCCGGTCAGCCACAATCCCGGCAGCCAGTAGCTAAAAAACAGAGCTGTCACAGTGGTAAATACAATGCTGAACATTAAACGCTTGGGAGAGAAGCCTTCCGCTACTGGCTTACTTTTGCTTTTATCGGGGTCGGTTACATAAGGCAGGAAGGCCATCAGCAGCAGTGGTGCCAGACGGCTGATGGCTGGCGTAACCAGCAACGCCAGCCAAATGCTCCGTGTATCCATCAGCAGCGCAACTTTCAGGCCCAGAGCCATCACCAGAGCCACGGTGCCGTAGGTGCCAATGCGGCTGTCTTTCATTATTTCCAGGCGCTTCTCAACGGTATAACCCCCGCCGAGGGCATCTACGCTATCGGCAAGGCCGTCCTCATGGAAGGCACCGGTAATAAACAGGTGGAAGCACAGAACCAGTAGCACGCAAATAAACGGGCTCCAAGCCAGGCTGAGCAGGGCAAATAATCCGGCATAAAGCGCGCCCAGCAATAAGCCGACCAGAGGGAAGTACATACTGCACTGGTTCATGAGCTTCTGGGAATAATCGATGCGCACCAGCATCGGAATGCGGGTAAGAAACCCGACGGCCAGCCAGAAAGACTGCCATTCATGCTGAATTTCCGGGTAACGGGGATGTTTAGTCGTCGGACCGCTGGCCGGGTTTGGTTCTGCGCCTTGTTTCGTCATGTCAGGTTCGCTCATTGACTGGTCTCCTGATGGCAGAAAAGCGCATATGTGATTTTAAACGTTTGTGAAAAGCAGGGTAGCATCAGGTCTATAGCGGAGCGAGAAACCACCGGTGAATATATGTCGCGGAAGGCGTAGTAGCCGTGTGTGGCCCTGTGGGCTACACTTTTGTAACGAAGCTGATTCACGGCCAGCGAGTGAGAGGTTCATGACAAAACAGCCCGGCCAAAGGCAGCGGCATATTGACTCTGACAAACTTTTAAGAAAGCTGGCCTCGGGTCTTCCCGGTGTTATCTGTACTTACTGGTTAAGCGCCGATGGTCTATCTCATCGGTGCTTGTTTATCAGCGATCAGATAGAGCAGATCCTGGGCATCAGCCCGGGTGAGCTGCGAGAAAGTGCCGAAGCGATTTTTTTCGCGATTCATCCGGATGACATCTCCGGCGTGAACGTAAGTATCGTGGAGTCGGCCACGGCCCTCGTGCCTTTTCGGTGTCAGGCCCGCTTAAGGGTGAAGGCCGGGCACTACGAATGGTTTGAAGCCCATACAATGCCCGAGCGCCAGGCCGACGGTAGCACGATTTGGTATGGTCAGTTTCACAACATCCAACACTATAAAGATCTCGAACTTAGCCTCAGAGAGAGTGAAGCGGAATCTGCCTTTCAAGCAGATTTTCAGAAGCTGATTGCCAGGCTGTCGACCGAGTTTATCAATCTGGGTTTTGGCACCATTGATCAGTGTATTTCCGAGTTACTGAGGGCCATCGGCGGCTTTTTCGAGATAGACCGGGCTTATCTGTATGAGTTTTCGTCGGACTACCGCGTCATGGACAACACTCACGAATGGTGTTCTCCCGGCGTGCCTTCTCTCATTGAAAGTCAGCGGGATGTGCCGACTGACGGTTTCGAGTGGTGGCAGGGCAAGATCGATGAGATGGTCAGTGACAACCGAGTCATTTTTGTTGAAGAGACTGAGCAGATACCAGCCGGCCCCGAGCGCACCATGCTGGAGGAACAGGGTGTGTGCTCCATGTTCTGCGTGCCGGTTCGGATCAGAGGTCTGGTCACCGGTTTTTTTGGTGTGGACTCGATTCGTAAACGTGCCTGGCGTGAAGATCAGGCTGACCTTCTGATTATCGTGTCGAGCTTGCTCTCCGGGGCGCTTGAGCGTAACCGGCTTGAGAGCGAACTTCTCAATCAGTCTATCCGTGATCCGCTAACCAGCTTGCATAACCGCCGGTATCTGATGCCCAGGCTTAATGAAATGCTTAGCCGCGCCAGCCGCCATGGTGAGCACTTTACTCTGGCAATGTTTGATCTGGATCGGTTCAAACACATCAACGATTCCAACGGTCATCTGGGTGGGGATTTCTGTCTGCGCAAGTTTGCCGACATTCTTATTGAGCAGACCCGTGAGACCGACGTAGCGGCACGATTTGGAGGGGAAGAGTTTGTTGTGGCGTTCAGTGGTGTGAGTCAGGCGGATGTGCGGGACACAGTGAGCCGGATTATCCGCTCGGTGCGTGATCACGATTTCGTCTTTGAAGGCAAAGTCTTACCGCTGACGGTTAGCGCGGGTATTGCCGCCATTGGTGAACTGAATGAAATCCCTGGCTCGCCGGAGCCGCTTATTCGCTTGGCGGATGACCGGCTCTACAGTGCAAAGCAGGCAGGGCGGGACTGCCTTGTTGATGCATCAGGGGTATCGCGCATATAAGAAAAGACAATTTCACTTTATATTCATTTTTGGTATATCTTTATAATCAAAGTCTAAGAATCCGCCCCCCGACGGAGGTGAATGCCGTGAGTATCCCGATTGTTCAGCATTTTTTTGATGAGCCCACCAATACGTTCAGCTATGTGGTTCGTGACCCCGCCGGCCAAGCCTGTGCCATTCTCGATTCGGTACTCGATTTTGACTATGCCGCAGGCACCACCGATGTACGCTCTGCGGACGAGATTGTTGAGTATGTCCGGTCAAATGATCTGAAGGTTGAGTGGATTCTGGAGACGCATGTTCATGCGGATCATCTTTCCGCTGCGCCTTATCTCCATGAAAAACTCGGTGGTAAAACCGCTATTGGCGCCCATATCCGGGATGTTCAGGAGATTTTTGGTAAGGCGTTTAACGCCGGTAACGAATTTGCCCGTGATGGCAGCCAGTTTGACCGATTGTTCCGTGACGGCGATACCTTTGCTATTGGCGGCCTCGAAGGCCGCGTTATGCACACCCCCGGGCACACCCCTGCGTGCCTGACCTACGTAATGGGTGACGCCGCTTTTGTGGGCGACACCCTCTTTATGCCGGATTTCGGAACCGCACGCTGCGACTTTCCCGGCGGCGATGCCCGAGTGCTTTACCAGTCAATCCGTAAGGTACTGTCGCTGCCATCAGAAACCCGTATTTTCCTGTGCCATGATTACAAAGCGCCGGGCCGGGATGAATATGCCCACCAGACAACTGTGGTGGAGCAGCGTGAGGCGAATGTTCATGTACACGATGGCATCAGCGAAGACGAGTTTGTGCAGATGCGCACGGAGCGCGACGCGACCCTCGACATGCCCCGGCTGATTTTGCCATCTGTACAGGTCAATATGCGAGCGGGAGAAATGCCGCCCGCTGAGGACAATGGCCAGGTTTATCTGAAAATACCGGTCAACCTGTTCTGAGCGCCTGATGAACTTTAAACGCTACCTGCCTATTCTCCAGTGGGCGCCGCAATACGGTCGGAGCCAGGCCACCAGTGATCTGGTGGCTGCGGTTATTGTGACCGTTATGCTGATTCCACAGTCCCTGGCTTACGCCCTGCTTGCCGGCTTACCGGCGCAGGTCGGGCTGTACGCCAGTATTCTTCCGCTGGTGATCTACGCGATCTTTGGCACAAGCCGCACGCTTTCGGTCGGGCCGGTGGCGGTCGCATCTCTGATGACCGCTGCCGCACTGGCGCCGCTGGCAGAGGCCGGAAGCCCTGAATACGTTGCCGGAGCCGTTCTGCTCGCGATTATGTCAGGGCTTATGCTCACCATGATGGGCATTCTGCGACTGGGGTTTCTTGCCAACTTTCTCAGCCATCCTGTGATATCCGGTTTTATTACAGCCTCCGGCATTGTGATCGCCGCCAGCCAGTTCAAGCACATCTTCGGGGTACAGGCCTCAGGCCAGAATCTTTTGACGATTGGGCAGTCGCTGATTCCGTCGATAGGCGATACCAATATACCAACTCTGGCAATTGGTGCTGGTGCACTGCTGTTTCTGATGTTCGCCCGGAAACAGCTGAAGCCGCTTCTGATTCGTTCAGGCGTGGGCGCACGTGCAGCCGACATTGTCACCAAAACGGCACCAATTCTGGCAGTACTGGTGACCACGCTGGTTGCCTGGCTGCTCGGGCTGGGTGCGCAAGGTGTGCGTCTGGTCGGTAGTGTGCCTTCGGGTCTTCCCGAACTGACAATGCCCTCCATGGACTGGGGGCTCGGGCAGCAACTTGCGGTTAGCGCATTGCTGATCAGCGTCGTTGGTTTTGTGGAGTCCGTTTCTGTGGGGCAGACCCTTGCGGCGAAACGGCGACAGCGGATAGATCCGGATCAGGAGCTGATCGGCCTGGGGACTGCCAACCTTGGCGCCGGTTTTTCAGGGGGAATGCCAGTAACAGGAGGCTTTTCACGCTCTGTAGTCAACTTTGACGCAGGCGCGGAAACCCCGGCTGCCGGCGCTTACACGGCTGTCGGGATTGCCCTGGCGACACTGTTTCTGACGCCCGCCATTGCCTATTTACCGCAGGCAACGCTCGCAGCGACCATTATCGTTGCGGTGGCTACGCTGATTGATTTACCGGCGCTGGGCCGCACCTGGCGCTATTCCCGCCCCGACTTCGGCGCCATGCTGGCAACCATTCTGCTGACCCTCGTGCACAGTGTGGAAGCGGGTATTATTGCGGGTGTGGCTCTTTCTATAGGGCTGTTTCTATACCGCACCAGCCGGCCCCACAGTGCGGTTGTCGGCCGGGTTCCGGGCACAGAGCACTTCCGCAATGTACTTCGACACGATGTGGAGCTGTGCCCGAAAGTGACCTTTTTGCGCGTGGATGAAAGCCTGTATTTTGCCAATGCGCGCTTTCTGGAAGAGACGGTTATGGATCTCGTCATCTGCAAACCGGAACTGAAAGATCTGGTGCTGGTGTGCCCGGCCGTCAACCAGGTGGATGCCTCGGCGCTGGAAAGCCTGGAGGCGATAAACGAACGCCTTAAGGATGCAGGGGTGCGGTTGCATCTCTCTGAGGTGAAAGGGCCGGTTATGGATCGTCTGAAGGGCACTGAGTTGCTTTCTCACCTGAGTGGCGAGGTATTTCTCAGCACCTATGAAGCTTGGCAAGCCCTTACCGGTAGCCGAATCCCCCTTAAAGCACCCGTGTGAAATAGGGTTTCGCTTTCGGATCGCTCAGCACGATGGCGAGCCCTGCGCTCAGACAATGCGCTGCAGCATTCATTTTTTGGCGACGCCGTGGCGTTGGGCTTTATTTGCCTGTCTTAATTGCGCCAGCGCGAGTGCTTCTGCAACTTTCGTTGCAGGGTTCGCCGGTGCATGTTTAGAGCCCTGGCTGTGGCAGAGACATTACCTTCATGCTCGTTGAGTACCCGCTGAATGTGTTCCCACTCCATTTCTTCCACCGATGGCGGCTCCTGGCGCAGTTCCGGCGTTGTTGCCAGAGGCTTAAAACCACTCATGAGCTGATGAACGGTAACCGGCTTACACAGGTAGTTGATCGCCCCGCGGCGCATAGCTTCAACAGCTGTAGCAATGCTGCCGTAGCCTGTAAGCACCAGAACTTCGAGGCCAGGCTGTTTTTTAAGGAGTTCAGGCAGGAGCTGGAGGCCGCTCTCGCCTGCAAGGTTCAAGTCCAGAACACACTTCCGGAAGACCTGCGTGTCCAGGACGCAGAGTGCTTCGGCATGGGAGTGGGTGCCTGTGGTTTCGACACCCTGGCGTTTCAAGGCACGCTGAAGTATTTCCAGGAAGGCAGCGTCATCGTCAATAAGCAGCCAGCTGTCGTGAGTAGTCACTTGTTGCCTCCGAAGTCTGCTTTAACCGGCCCGGTTTCAGGCAAATCGATGATCATGGTCGTGCCATGCTGGTCGACCCGCGCCTTGAGAGTGCCACCCAAACGCTGAATCGTTGCGTTAGAAAGAAAGAGGCCGACACCGAGGCCGTTTTCCGAGCCCACAATCTGTTCGCCAGGGGTATCCTGAAACGCTGCTTCCAGCCCTTTCCCATGGTCTTCTACCACCATTTCAATTCGGCTATGTTCGGCGCATCGCACACTGACGGCTACCCATGACGGGCTGGCGGTCAGTGCGTTTGCGAGAAGGTTTAAAATGGCCTGGTCCAGGGTCGCATCTACTGCAACCCGGCAATCCGGTACCGCTGCCGACCACTCGATAGGCGCGGCAGGCCAAAGGAGTGTTGCCGATTCTCTAAGCCGTGCCACCCAATCCTGAACAGAGAGGCTTTCCAGCTGCGCGGTTTTCGCTTGTATCGCAGCACTGGAAAGTTGCTGCAGGTGTTTGCCGCAAAGCACAAGCTGCTGCTCCATCAGGCTCAGATCTTCAGCAAGATCCGGATCGGGGAATGCTGAGCGGATCTCGTCGACCAGTAAAGTCATGGTGTTTAAAGGCGTGCCCAAACGGTGGGCAACGGATGCGGCAGAAAGCCCCAGCGCAATGATCTGCTCATCGCGCAGGCGAGTTTCCCGGATTGTGGACAGTTGCTCCTGTTGCTGGCGTAACCGCCGTGCCAAGGCACCCACAACCAGAAGCAGGATTGCAGCCGTCATGGCAAAGGTGACCCACATGCCGGCCAGGTGCAGCTGCGCCAGATTGGCATCGTGGTGTTCACGGGTGATAGGGGTGTGCCATATAACCAGAGCTGTGTAGACGGCAATGCCCGAGAGGGTCAGAGCAATGCTCTGACTCAGCGGAACCAGAATGATCGCCACGGCTATAGGCAGCAGCAATAAAGAAACCAGCGGATTGGTATAGCCGCCGGTTAAAAACAGCCAGCCACCTATTAGAGCGAGATCAAGAGCGAGGCCGGCGCTTACGCTGGACGGAGCACGGGGTGGTCGCCGGGTAAACCAGAGCCAGCCCAGGGTCGCGAGAACACCATAGAGCAGGCACAGTACGAGCGCCTCAGCACGGTAGGCAAGGGTAACAACCGTTTCTGCCACCGCAAGGGCGGTAAGCTGGAGGCCAACAACGGCAAGACGCATACCCAGCAGGTAGCGGGCAGCTTGTTGAAAGCCTGTTTGAGAGTGAGTGAGCCATTCCATGGCGTGGATTCTAGCAGGGCCACGCAGGTAGCGGTGGTTCAGATGAATGCTTTTAGCGGCTTTCCTGACAATAATTGACGGATATCAGCCTGAAAAGTAGCAAACCAGGCGTTGGCTGACGACGTCACCCGTCAGCTGCAGCGGGTTCGTGCGAACATCAAAAATTTGCAGTGCATGTTCCGGAGTAGCGTGCCGGATGTGAGTGTCTGTGCCGGGGAGTCTCTCAGGCTGGTAGACGCAGTTTCGGCCATTGGGGAACAGGGCCACATAAGCGATGCCGGTTTCCACAAGATCCTGGAAAAAATGTGAGCCATAGGAAAGATCCGGAACCATATCACCCTCCATTTCTGCCACCTCAACCAGCACGGCAACTCCCGCTATATCCGCAAACCTAACCGGTACGCCCAGTTCGGGGCTGCTGGTTCCCCAGCGCCCAGGGCCAATAAGCATGGTTTTGTCGTTGCTGTGACGTGTCTGCTCGCCTACAAGACGAGCCACTTCAAAGCGCTGACTAACGTTCAATCGGCTGTATACCGCCGCATTAACCTTGATCACACGTTGAATGCAGAGATTTATATTGCCGCCCATAAAGTTCCCGGATGTGCGAAACAGCAGTTTCTGCCCGGGTATTTCTTTAGGAATATCGGCCGCCATGGTTTCACCGATTGTCGCTAATGGACGACATTGCACCAGATTGAAAGCTGGCTCGCCATCGTCGTTCAGATGCACTGTAAACTCTACATCCACCGGGTGCTGATAGCCGGACTCCAGAGTTTGCAGCAAGTTTGACAGGCTGCTGACAAATTGGCTGTTACGCACCAGTGGCTTGAACGTCAGGCGCCATACCGGGGCTGGCAAGCCCAGCTCCTCTGCACATCGGCTGGCGGCCCGATCCACTTCGCCGAGATGGCTCAGGGGTAGATCTGAAACCTCTTGTGTAAGTTGGCTCAAAGGGTGGGTGGCCAGTTTTCCTTCCCACAAATCCAGCACATCCAGAAGATGCTGGGAAAAACGATAGCTTTCATCCTGATTGCGAAACGGTTGGCGGTTGGGGTAGTCCAGTGCCATCACGCACGCATGATCACCTTCAATCCGGTCAACGGCCCGGGTACCGAGCCCCACAACCAAGCGCACCATGCCGGCGGCCGGGTTCATATCTGTGTCCCAGGCAAAGGTATTGCGGGAAACGCCGACGCCGGCGGCATCTGGCAGGTAGTAACGCCCATGGAACCGGCCGTTCACTCTCTGGATCAGCAGAGCCATTGGCTCTTCTTTTTGATCCAGCCCACGTTGCTTTCGGTACACCAGCGCGTCCTCGCTCATGGTAGAGGCGTAGACTTGCCGGATCGCATCCTCCAGCGCTGCAAGCCGAAGCTCTGGAGCGCCTTGGTTGACCAGAAAAACGCTGTCGTATTTGCCGGCAAACGCATTGCCGAAGCCGTCTTCCTGAAGGCTGCTTGAGCGCACCAGAATCGGGTACTGGCCATAGTGATCCAGCAGTCGCTCCAGTTCTGCCCGGATTTCCGGGGGAAACTTGCCCGCCAGAATGCCTTGGCGAAGTTGTGCGGCTTCACTGAGATAACCGTCAGCAGAGCGCTGCCGCATAATCGCCGGCCACAGGCCATTGTGAACGAGGAATGCGTAATAGGCATCTGAGCCCAGATAGCTGGAGTCGTGTGGTTCCAGGTTTTTCTGCCAGATATCTGGCTGATTGGCGAGCAGGATGCTGCGTGCTATCAGCATGCCTGTCGCTTTGCCGCCGATATAGCCGCTGCCGATCATTCTGGCGCGTATCGCGAGCAGGCTTTCAAGGCTAAGGTAGCGTTTTGCGAGATCCAGCATACGTGGGTCCCGGCTGATCAGAACATTCAGTACGCGATCCAGAATGTCTGCTGACTGTTCTTCATCACCGGTCTCAAGGGCGCTGGCGACCTGAAGAAACAGTCGATCCCAGTAATCCAGAAGCGGTTGCCGATTGAGTTGTGCCAGTTCCAGACCGGCCTGAAGTCGGGTTGCGTCACTGCTGTCAGTGACGGGAACAAAGCGCCCGTCGCGCTCCCGATGCGGAAGAAACATGGTAGGCGACTGCCGACACCAGGCTTTGATGGGCTGGATCTGAACGTCATCCCCCAAGCGGTGAATATCCACCATCACCTGTGTCGTTTGCCGGATACGGTCCAGTGTGGTGCGGGAGTGTCGGTCGGGATAGAGTGCAAACCAGGCGACAGTGTCCAGTTCAAAGAGAAATGGGCAGACGACCCGAAAAAAGTTGCCCACCATGACATCCGTGGCCCATGCGTTGAGCAGATCACTCAGGCAATCGCACACATAGAATGCACCGCGGCCATGCTCTTCAATCAGGCGCCAGATTCTGCCGGTGAAGGCTTCAAAACCACCTAGGGCGTCGACGTTTTCGATGTGGATGTTGGCTTTCGCGGACACCAGCGGGGGATGCTGGCCAAAACGGAGGTAGATAATACGGCGCCCGGCGGACGCCGCAGACTCAATAAACGGGGTAACGAACCGGCGGTAATCGTCCAGGTCGCTGACTCTCCAGACGACATTATCACCGACTCTCAGGCCATCAAGAACATCGTCAAGCCCTGGGAGGCCGGTAGAAACCCGGGTGTTGTCCTGTGAGTTTTTACCGTTCCCGGACATGAGCCATTGCTCCGTGGTCAGATAACGCCCATGGCCTCCATGGCGCGCGCTACTTTGATGAAGCCGGTAACGTTCGCACCCAGCACATAGTTGCCTTCGGCGCCGAACTCAGCTGCTGTTTCATAACAGCTCTTGTGGATCTCAATCATGATGTCCTCAAGACGCTTTTGAGTATAGTCAAAAGTCCAGGAATCACGGCTGGCATTCTGCTGCATCTCAAGAGCTGAGGTTGCTACGCCGCCGGCGTTGGCTGCTTTACCAGGGGCATACATAACCTTGGCGTCCTGGAAGATAGCGATGCCTTCCGGAGTTGTGGGCATGTTGGCCCCTTCAGCAACCGCGATGCAGCCGTTTTCAACCAGAGTCTTGGCAGCGTTGGCGTTCAGCTCATTCTGGGTAGCGCACGGCAGTGCGATATCGCAGGGAATGGACCAGATGTCGCCACCTTTGACGTATTTTGCGTCCTTATGGAACTCTGTGTAAGCGCTGAGACGACGACGCTCAACTTCCTTGATGCGCTTGAGTGCTGCCACATCAAGGCCCTTTTCGTCCACGATGATGCCGCTGGAGTCGGAGCAGGCAATAACTTTGGCGCCCAGTTCGTGTGCTTTGGCAATGGCATAGATCGCGACGTTACCGGAGCCGGAAACAACCACTTTTTTGCCTTCCATGGAATCGCCGCGGGCTTTCAGCATTTCGTGAGTAAAGAACACCGTGCCGTAGCCGGTTGCTTCGGTTCGGGCACGGCTGCCACCCCAGTCCAGGCCCTTGCCGGTGAGCACAGCGGATTCGTAGCGGTTGGTGATGCGCTTGTATTGGCCGAACAGGTAGCCGATCTCTCGTTTGCCCACGCCAATATCGCCGGCTGGAACGTCTGTGTATTCACCGATGTGGCGATACAGTTCGGTCATCAGGCTCTGGCAAAAACGCATGACTTCGTCGTCTGAGCGGCCTTTGGGGTCAAAATCGCTGCCGCCTTTACCGCCGCCAATAGGAAGGCCGGTCAGGGCGTTCTTGAAAATCTGTTCGAACCCCAGGAATTTGATGATGCCCAGATAGACCGACGGGTGAAAGCGCATGCCGCCTTTGTAGGGCCCCAGAGCGCTGTTGAATTCCACGCGGAAGGCACGGTTGATATGGATCTCGCCGTTATCATCCTGCCAGGGCACCCGGAAAATAATCTGGCGCTCAGGCTCGCAGATGCGTTGGATAATTTTCTTTTCGGCAAACTCAGGGTACTTCACCAGAACGGGGCCCAGGGTTTCCAGTACTTCGTGTACAGCCTGGTGAAACTCGTTTTCACCCGGATTACGGTGCAGAACGTCTTCGTAAATCAGTTCCAGTTTCTCATCAAGTCGGGCGGTCATAGCGTGTTCCTTGTTTCGGTTCTTGCTTATTGCAGGAAAGTGGAAAGGATGGTTGAAAAAGGGGGCGGTGATTTGATCACATTGGAGGGCGCTTGGCAAGAGAGCCCGATTTCAGGTGCGTTAAACATATACCCCCAGAGGGATGCGGCATTGTGTCTCACGCGCTCAGAAGCTGGCGCGTTTATTATTTCCCCGACATTTTGATTCAGACAGGCCCGCCTACGGGGAAGCAGTAGTATGAAGGGACGAGCATTTGCCAGAATTGCACAGATCGCCGTTATTGGTTTCGCAGGGTTTCCGGCGCTGGCGCAGACTGCTGGAGAAAACCTGGTCATTCGGGTAACGGAGGGACGCCTGACTGAAAGTTCTGATGCTGTATTGGCCAGCGAGCCGGTAAACCGGCTGGCGTCTGATCCTTCGGTATCCCTTTCCCGGATGGGGGGCCGCGGTCTGGAGCCTGTGGTTCGGGGGCAAAGCCAGGAGAGAGTGGATGTACTACTGGACGGCATTCGGGTGGAAGGCGCCTGCCCCAACCGGATGGATCCGCCGACCAGCCGCCTGAGTAGTGCATTGGCACCAGCGTTGGAAGTGAGGACGAACAATCGCACGTTGCGCTGGGGCCCTATCGCCGGCGGGCAGGTAGTTGCAACCACCGCGGACCCGCAATTCAACGGCAATGCGACCACCGGCCAGGTAACCATCGGTGCGTCCGACAACGGCAATGGCAAGCTGATAAACGCCGCCGCTGCGGTAGGCAGTGAGGATGCCTGGTTAAGGCTTTCGGGCGGCTACGACGAAGCAAACGATTACGAAGACGGCGATGGCAACAAGGTGCGCAGCGCCTATGAAAATGCCGAAGGCCGTGCGGACGCTGCCTGGACTGCTGAGAGCGGGTTTTTTATCAAGGGCATGATCAGCCGTCAGGAAGAAAGCGATGTGAAATACGCCGGTTCCGGTATGGATGCCCCGCAAACCGATACGGATCTGTACCGCATGGAGATTGGATCTCCGGTGGCTAACGGTGAGTGGAGTCTTCTGGCCTGGCAAGCGGATGTAGATCACGTCATGGACAACTTCAGCCTGCGCCCGGCGGGCATGATGAAAATGCGGACGGATTCCATTACCGAAACCCGTGGCCTGCGCTTTATCCTTGATCAGAGTCCTGATAGCTCAACCGACTGGGCAATAGGCGCAGATCTGGAGACCAACGATTGGGATGCCACTCTTTTCAACGTTACCAACCCCATGCCAATGGCCGTGTCATTCATGTGGCCGGGTGTGGAGCGTGAGCGTGCCGGGCTTTTTGCCGAGGGTTTCCGGCGCGTTGCCAGAGATATAAAAGTCGGTGCCGGTCTTCGTTACGACCGTGTTGAGATGGACGCCACTAAAGCAGGCGACGTCGCGAGCATGGGCATGACCCCGGCCATGCTTTACCAGAGCGCCTACGGCACGACGGATGTAAAAGCTGAAGACAATAACGTCAGCGGATTTGTCTCCGGTGAATGGCGCCTGCCGCAAGATCAGGCGCTGACCCTTACCGCCAGTCGCAGCGTGCGCAGCCCGGGTGTTACCGAGCGCTATCTGGCCCGGAACACCATGGGTGATAGCTGGATTGGTAACCCTGGCCTGGATGCGGAGAAACACCACAAAGCAGAACTGGCCTTGAGTGGCAGCAAAAACCAGTGGAGCTGGAAGCCGGTTGTCTGGGTCGACCAGGTAGATGACTTTGTACTGCGTTACCGGGAGACTCCGGCCCAGTGTGGCAAGTCCAACGGCTGTGCGCGCTATGAGAATATTGACGCCCGCCTGCTTGGCGTTGAGATGATGGTCGGCTGGACCGATGGCACCTGGAACAGCCGTAGTGCTCTGGCTTCCGTACGCGGCGAAAATCGTGGCGATAACAAAGCCCTGGCCCAGATCCCCCCGGTTCAGTTTGTGCAAACTTTGGGTTGGCAGCAGCGCGGCCACCATATTGAGGCGCAATGGCAGCTGGCCCGTCGCCAGGATCGCATTGATCCAGAATCGGGACGGGATGCGGGGACTTCACCCGGATATGGCGTGTTCAATCTTTCTGGCAGTCATCCGCTGATGGAGTACCTCACTTTCAATTGGGCTCTGGATAACCTGTTTGATAACACCTGGGCGCCTCATGTGAGCCGCGCAAACACAGATCCGTTCAATGCGAGCGCGGTACGCGTGAATGAGCCCGGGCGTACTCTGCGTGCGGCGCTGACGGCCAGGTGGTAAACCTTGTAATGGCGGTTGCCCGCGACTCATAGTCCGCGGGTGACATTTTGCCCCGTGTGGGATCAACTCCCTGCACGGGGTTTTTTTAGGAGCGCCTTTGCGAATTATCACAATTAAGTTCTGGCTACGGGTAGGCTGATATGTCTTCGTATTGAGAACGTTGATAGCCTATAGTTATTAACTTATACCTATTTTCGAGGTTGCTGGTGGTGAAGCATATTGCCGTACTGGGCACGATCGTGCTTGGGTTGGCTTGTTCCGGATTGGCTCTGAGTGAAGAGATATCTGGCAAGCCGGAGACCATTCCTGTTGAGCGCAGTGAGCTGCAGGAAACGCTTGTGCTTGATGGCGTGATCGAGGCGGTTCAGCAGAGCACCGTGTCCGCACAGACCAGCGGCACCGTGCAGAAACTGCCGTTTGATGTGGATGATTCTGTCGTCGCCGGCGACCTGATTGTGCAGCTGGAAAGCAGCGAGCAGCGCTCCCGTGTCAACCAGGCGCAGGGTGGCCGGGACGAAGCGCGGGCAGCCTTTGCCGATGCCCAACAGCAGTTCACTCGGATTGAAGCCGTGCAAGAACGCGGTCTTGTCTCGCGACAGGAATTCGATCGGGCGCAGAACAGCCTGGCTGGAGCCAAGGCGCGGCTTGAGCGCGCCGAGGCAGCTTTGGCTGAAGCTCGGGAGCAGCTGAGCTATACCCGCATACTCGCACCCTACGGCGGCATATTGACCGAGCGCCACGTGGAAATTGGTGAGTCCGTCAGCCCCGGTCAGCCCCTGCTCAGTGGTCTTTCACTGGAACAGTTACGGGTTGTTGTGGACCTACCACAGCAGTACGCGGATCTTGCCCGGCGCGAGCGCCAAGCGCAGGTCACCCTTGCTGACGGGCGGGTGCTTGAAACCGGCGATATGACATTTTACCCCTATGCCAACCCGGCTACCCATACCTTCCGTCTTCGCATGCGCCTCAGTGAGCCTAACGGTTCACTGTTTCCCGGCATGCTGGTCAAGGTCGGTGTTCCGGTCGCAACCCGTGATGCACTCTGGATACCCGCCAGCAGCCTTGTCCGGCGCAGCGAACTGAGAGCCGTTTTTGTGCTTGATGATCAGGGCCGCCCGCGGTTGCGGCAGGTTCGTATCGGCACTCAGCAGGAAGGCCGTCTGGAAATCCTGGCGGGCCTGAGCGAGGGCGAAAAGGTCGTGATCCATCCGGGTGAGGAGACAGGAAATTGAGTCGCGAATTGCCTCCGGTCGGTCCTTCTGGGGCGATTGCCCGGGTTTTTCAGGATAACCATCTGACGCCTTTGCTGGCGTTGCTCGCAATCATTCTGGGTGTGCTTGCGGTTGTTGTGACTCCGAAGGAGGAAGAACCGCAAATAGACGTCACCATGGCGGACATCATGGTCGCTTTCCCGGGCGCCAGCGTGCAGGAAGTGGAAAGCGCTATCGCAACGCCAGCCGAGCAGGTTATGAGTGAAATTGCCGGCGTTGAGCATGTGTATTCCGTGTCCCGCCAGGGTCAGGCGGTTATTACCGTACAATTTGAAGTCGGCATTCCGCGACAGGAAGCGCTTGTCCGGCTTTACAATCAGGTGTATTCAAACCAGGACTGGCTGCCGCCGGATCTGGGCGCCTCACAACCCGTGGTCAAGCCCAAAGGCATTGATGATGTGCCGGTGATGACGCTGACCTTGTATGACCCTGTTAATGGGCATACCGGCGAAGAACTCACCCGCCTGGCCCACATGCTGGAAGTGGCAATTAAGCGGGTACCCGGAACCCGGGATGTTTACACTGTGGGCGGAGTGCCCGACCGTGTGGATATCCATTTTGATCCGGCCCTGCTTGCCGGGTTTAACCTTACCCTCAGCGATATCCGCGATGCCTTGAGAGCTGCCAACAGCAGCAGTCAGGAAGCCCGTATCACCCGCGACAATCTTTCCATTCCGGTACAGGTAGGCACCCTGCTGGAGAACGTTGACGATGTACGCAGTCTCGTTGTCGGTATGCACAACGGCGCAGCCGTGTATCTGGATGATGTTGCAAACGTCAGCCGCGGCGGCAGTGTTGCTGATCAGAGTGTGATGACCGGCTTCGGGCCGGCAGCGGATGCGGGCAGTGCCGGTAAGCCCGGTGATGTCTATCCGGCAGTGACACTGGCCATAGCCAAGAAACCCGGGCAAAACGCCGTGGACATCACAACTGCTATCGAACAGCGACTGGAACAGATCCGCAACCGCGCCCTGCCCGAAGGTGTGGAGGTGATTGTTACCCGGGATTACGGCGAAACCGCCTCTGCCAAGGCGCAAAAGCTCATTTCTGACTTGATATCCGCCACGCTGTGCGTGGTGTTGCTGGTTCTGGTGGCCATGGGCTGGCGCCAGGCGCTGATTGTCGGTGTGGCCGTGCTGATCACCCTGCTGCTGACGCTGGTGTTCTCCTGGGCTTGGGGCTTCACCCTGAACCGGGTTTCCCTGTTCGCACTGATTTTCTCCATCGGTATTCTGGTGGACGACGGTATCGTGATTACCGAAAACATCAATCGCCGGATCCGCAATTCCAACCATCCGGTGCGGGATATCATTCCGGTGGCGGTGGACGAAGTGGGTACGCCCACTATTATGGCCAGCCTTACCATTATGGCGGCTTTGTTACCCATGGCGTTTGTAACAGGTCTGATGGGCCCTTATATGAGCCCCATTCCCATCAACGCATCCGCCGGTATGGTGCTATCCCAGATTGTTGCCTTTGTGGTTGCACCCTGGATGGCCTTACGGTTGCTGAAACACAAAAGAGGTGAGGCCGCGACGGAAGCGGAAGAGGCCGGCAGTTCCGCCGATGGTGTTAGCCCAATGTCCCTGAAAATCTTCGGGGGCATGCTTACGCCATTTCTGGGTGACCATCGCTGGCGTCGTCGCATGCTGGCGCTTGGGGTGATCCTGCTGACACTGGCAGCTTCGTCGTTACCGGTGTTTCAGGCGGTTATCATGAAGATGCTGCCTTTCGACAATAAATCCGAACTTCAGATTGTGATTGATATGCCCGAGAGCACGCCGGTTGAGCAGACCCAGCGGGTGCTTATGGAAATGGGGCATTATCTGGAGACCGTGGACGAAGTGACCAGCTGGCAGAGCTACGCCGGCACCGCCGCGCCGATCAACTTCAATGGATTGGTGCGCCAGTATTATCTGCGCAGCGACCCGTACCAGGGCGACATTCAGGTAAACCTCAGCGACGAAGGTGTGCGATCCCGTCAGTCTCACGATATCGCCCAGGCGTTGCGGGGGCCGCTGACCGCCATCGGCAATCGTTACGATGCCAGCGTCAAAATTGTTGAGGTGCCTCCGGGCCCGCCGGTGTTGTCGCCAGTGGTGGCGGAGATCTACGGCGCTGACTCTGACCAGCGCGCTGAGCTGGCGCGCTCAGTAGCGGCTGGTATGGCTGAGGTGCAGGGGCTGGTGGATATCGACACTACGCTTGAAGCGCCCACGCGCCAATGGGAAATTGAAGTGGATCGCGCCCGGGCCGCCCGCCTTGGGATATCTCAGGCCCAGGTCGTAGACGCCTTGCAGGTGTCGCTCGGGGGTACGAACGTCAGCTTTTTGCACGATGATCGTGCCAAATACCCCGTACCTATCCGCGTAACTCTTGGAGACGCAGATAAGGCGCAACCATCGGTTCTTATGTCCTTGCAGGTGCGCAGCCGCGCCGGCAATCTGGTGCCTTTGGCCAGCATCGCCCGGGTGCGCGAAGCTGACTGGATGGGCGCCATCTATCACAAAAACCTGCTGCCGGTGACTTATGTGACGGCCGATATGGCAGGCGAGATAGATTCACCCCTGTACGGCATGTTTGCCATGGTTGATCTCCTGAAGCAGCAGGAGGGCGCGCCGGAACAGTTCTTTATTGGCCAGCCGCCGTTGCCGGAAAAAGGCACGCTCAAGTGGGACGGTGAGTGGCAGATTACCTATGAAACCTTCCGGGATATGGGGGCCGCCTACAGCGTGGGCATGTTCATGATTTTCGTGCTGCTGGTTGCACAGTTTCGTTCGTATATTCTGCCATTGGTGATCATGGCGCCTATTCCGCTGACCTTGATCGGCATCATGCCCGGGCACGCTTTGCTGGGCCGGGAATTTACCGCGACCAGCATGATCGGGATGATTGCTTTGGCGGGTATTATCGTGCGCAACTCGATCTTGCTGGTGGTGTTTATCCGGCAACTTCTGGATGAAGGCGTTGAGTTGGACAGGGCCGTGGTTCTGGCGGGTGCGGTGCGTATCAAGCCTATCGCCCTTACGGCCATATCGGCGGTGGTGGGCGCATACTTCATTCTCAATGATCCGATTTTCAACGGGTTGGCAATCTCTCTGGTGTTCGGGCTTGCGCTTTCCACGTTGCTGACGGTTCTGGTGGTGCCACTGCTGTATTACACACTTGCCAAGCGCAACTGGGTTTAACTTCCAGTCCAGTAACGCTGCATTTTTACAAACAGGAAAGAAGCGCTCCAGGTAATCAGCACTAGCCCTGAGAGCCCTTCGATTCCGGTCAGAAAACGCAGCGCACCGATTGGCTCGATATCACCATAGCCAACGGTGGTGAAGGTACTGAAAGAAAAGTAAACGCAATCCAGCAAGCTGCCGTTAAAATTGCCCGTCAGCGAGCCCCAGGCATCGGCGTGGTGCATGAAAAAGTAGGCTGCAGCAAACACCCATACCTGTGCCGTGTGAGCGAGCAGTACGCCAAGGACGGCAACGACCAGACGAAAGTGATGGCGGGAATGCATTTTTGCCAGTAGCCCGCTCAGGCGGACAAGCACCTCGTGGTGCATGAGCACAACGAGCACCACAATGAGAGCGTTGATGCCGGTTGCGCTGAGCAGGTTGGCATGATCTTCTGCGAACAAACGTATAGTACTCCTGGTAGCACTCCTGAATAGTACTCTCGAGGCGTCTTTCAGAGACACTTTGATGATAGCACCCGTTCTGTGACGGAGCTTTATTTACCCTAGCTGGCCCACACGCTATGTCCAAACGACTGATCCCCGTAATTATTCTGGCAGCCGGTATTCTGGGTTTCCTGTTTCTGAAAATGACCCGCCCGGAGCCAGCCCAGGTCGCTGCGACGGAACGCAGCTGGCGAGTGCAGGTTCAGGCTGTTGCGCCTGGAGTGCACACACCGGTGCTACCTCTATACGGCGAGGTGGTGGCGCCGGAGCAGATGTCTGTGGTTGCTACTCTGGCCGGTCGCATTGGTGAGCGGCCAGTGGCCGAGGGGCAGCGGGTGAGCGCGGGTGACTTGCTGGTCGCTCTGGATTCTCAGGATATTGAGCCGGTGCTGGCTCAGGCGAGAGCTCAGGTGGCCGACCTCGAGGCGCAGATTCGATCTGAACAGGTGCGCTACCGCAATGATCAGACCGCGCTCAAAAGCGAGCAGGCAATACTCGCCAATGCCCGTCGGCAGCTGGAGCGTACCCGTTCGCTGGTAGACCGCAACCTTGCCTCACGTGAGAACCTGGAAAGCGTAACCGACGGTGCCGCCAGGGCTGAGCTCACCGCCAGTATTCGTCAACGGGCAATTGATGAGCACCCGGCGCGGCGGCAAAGCCTGGAGGCCAGGCTGGCGCAGGCTGAAGCAACTCTGGCGACAACGCAGCGCGATGCGGAACGGTCCCGGGTTGTTGCACCCTTTGACGGTGTTGTAACGGATGTTCTGGTGGCTGTGGGCGATCAGGTATCCCGAAACCAGAAACTGCTTTCGGTCTACGCCGTTAAGGGATTGGAGCTGCGGGCCAGAGTGCCCGATAGGTATCGGGCCGAGCTGCTTGGTGCACTGGCTGAAGGCAAAGATCTTTACGCTTACAGCGATAACCGAGAGATTCGTTTCCGGTTCGAGCGTTTTGCGGGCACCAGTGACCCTGCCGGAACGGAGGCGATTCTTGTCTTGGCCGGAGACGCAGCAGGCTTGCGCCCGGGCGCACTGTTGCCGGTGAGCCTTGAGCGGCCGGAGCGCAGCGAATCGGTAGCCATTCCGTTCAGCGCACTGTATGGCGCAGACAGCGTGTATCTGATTGCTGACGATAGCCGCATGCGGCGAGTTTCCGTCGAGCGTGTGGGCGAAGCTCTCTCGGCAAATGGCGAGCGCAGCCTTTTAATCGCCGGTGAGGCGTTGAAGCCAGGCACACGCCTTATTGTTACCCATCTGCCCAATGCCCTGACCGGCCTTAAAGTAGACGTTGCCGACGCAGGTGAAGGGAGCTCCGCAGAATGAGGCGCAGAAAAGGCGTCATCGGCTTTTTTGTGCATCACAAGGTTGCTGGCAACCTTGTGATGCTGATGATGCTGCTTGCCGGTGCGTTAGCTCTTACCCGCATGAACGTTCAGTTCTTCCCTACCTTTGCGCTGGATGTGGTCAGCGTGCGTGTGGTCTGGAGCGGTGCCTCTGCGGAAGATGTAGAGCAGGGTATTACCAATCCTCTGGAGCAACGCCTGCGCAGCGTGGATGGTCTTAAGAAGATGACCTCCACCTCGGCCCAGAGCGTGGCTTCCATCACGCTGGAGTTTCAGGAAGGCTCCAATCCGATCACCGCACTGGATGATGTACGCCAGCAGGTGGATGAGTTCAACAACTTGCCGGCAGATGCCGAGGAGCCCAGGGTTACCCGGATCGAGCGCTACGAGCCCGTCGCCCGGTTGCTGGTTTTCGGTGACGTTGATCGCAGAGAGCTGCGAGCCCTGGCCTACCGCTATGAAGACGAGCTCCTGCAGCAGGGCATAGACCGGGTATCTTTCAGAGGCCTGCCAGAGCAGCAGATCAGCATTGATGTTCCTGTGGACAGGCTGGAAGCGCTGGGGCTTACACTCGGGCAGATTGCCGAACGCGTTGCTTCGGTTTCACGGGATTTGCCCGCCGGGATAATGGCCCAGCAGGATGCGGCCCGGGAGCTGCGATCGGTAGAGCAGCGGCGCAGCCCACAGGCGTTCGAATCTGTGCCCGTTCTCAGCGGTGAACGCACTCAGTTGCGCCTCGGAGACATCGCCACTGTCCGCCAGGAGGATCGGGACAATCAGGTTTCTCTCTCCCGTAACGGCTTTCCGGCCATTGAGTTGCAGCTCCAGCGGTCGGAAAACGGCGACTCGCTGGCTGCGGCAAAGGTTCTGCAAAAATGGCTCGACGAGACACGGGCCACACTGCCACCTTCGATACAGCTCGAGGTTTACGATGAGACCTGGCAACTGCTGAATGACCGCATTTCCCTTTTGACCAGCAACGGCCTCAGCGGTCTTATACTGGTTGTGTGTCTGTTGTATCTGTTTCTTCCGGGACGAGTGGCATTCTGGGTGGCGGTGGGGATTCCAACGGCATTTCTTGCAGCCTTGGGCGTGCTTTGGCTCATTGGCGGCTCCATCAACATGATTTCCCTGTTTGCGCTGATCATGGCGCTGGGGGTTATTGTGGACGATGCCATAGTGGTGGGTGAGGATGCGGACGCTCACGCCCGCATGGGTGAGGCCTCCATTTACGCTTCAGAGGGCGCTGCCAAACGCATGGTGTGGCCGGTGCTGGCCTCGTCTCTGACCACGGTCGCCGCCTTTATGCCCTTGTTGGTTGTGGGTGGCGTAATCGGCAATATTCTTGGCGATATACCTGTGGTCATGATCTGCGTGCTAATCGCGTCGCTGCTGGAGTGCTTCATTGTACTGCCGGCGCACTTACGGCACGCCTTCAGCCCCCGGCACACGGGTAAAGGTGCGCCAGAGCCTGCGCGACCCAGCGGTAATCCGGTTGTGCGTTTCCGTGCTGGTTTCGAACGCCGGTTTGATCGCTTTCGCGAAGGCCCTTTCCGTCGATTCTCCCTGCGCAGTCTGGAGCACCGGGGCATCACCATGGCCTGCGTTCTGGCGTTAGCCCTGGTTACCGTGGGGCTGCTTGCGGGTGGCCGTCTCGGGTTCAATTTTTTCCCGACGCCAGAGCCCTCCGTGCTCTACGCCAATGCCAGCTTTGTTGCGGGCACGAACAGCAAGACCGTTGACCGGTTTATGGTCGATATGCAAAAGGCATTGAATGAGGCGGAATCGGCGCTGGGCGGAAACCTGATTCTGCATGCGGTTACGACGGAGGGGGCCACGTTGGGCGGTGGCGGAAGTTCTCGTGCCGGTGATGAGTTGGGTTCCATAATGATTGAACTGGTGCCCTCGGATCAGCGCCCGGTACGCAACCCGGAATTCATCAACGAATGGCGCAGCCGTCTGACACTGCCCGCCGGGCTGGATAACCTGGCCATTTCAGAGCGCCAGTCAGGGCCTCCGGGCCGTGATGTGAATGTGCGGCTGACCGGTGACAATTCGGAAAACCTGAAGTTTGCGGCAGAAGAACTGGCACAGGCGCTGTCGACCCTGCCCGGTGTGCTGGATGTGGAAGATGACATGCCCTGGGGCCGGGAACAGCTTATCTATCAGGCCAGTGCCTACGGCGAGGCGCTGGGCCTCACTACGACTGACCTTGGCAGCCAGCTGCGAGCAGCGTTTGATGGCAGGATTGCCCAGATCTATCAGGACGGTCGTGATGAGATGGAGGTGCGGGTGCAGCTACCCCGGGAGCAGCGCGAGCGTTTGTCTACGCTGTCTCGCGTTACCGTGCGCATTCCCGATGGACGCTTTGTACCCCTGGGGCAGGTGATGAACCTGGATCACCGCCAGGGTTTCGAAGCTCTGCGCCATGCTGACGGCAAGCTGGCCGTAGAAGTTACCTCCGCCCTCAACACCCGGGTAAGCACCACGGCCCAGATTATCGAGAGCCTGCAGGCGGACGCCTTGCCCGATATTGCCAGTCGCTACAATGTTCGCTACAGCTTTGAAGGCCGGTCGGCGGATCAGCGGGAAACCATCGCGGATATGAAAACCGGTCTGTTGATCGGCGTGGCGTTGATGTACGTGATACTGGCTTGGGTGTTCGCTTCCTGGAGCCTGCCGCTGATCGTAATGGCGATTATTCCCTTCGCTCTGGTAGGCGCCTTGCTGGGCCATTGGCTGATGGGGTTGCAGCTTACGGTTTTATCGTTGTTCGGGCTGTTTGGCCTGGCCGGCATTGTGGTGAACAACGCGATCATTCTGGTGTCTTTCTACAATCAGCAGCGCGAGAAGGGACTGGGTATTAACGAGGCGTTGAATGAAGCGGCTGTCCAGCGGGTGCGTGCGGTGCTGTTGACCTCGCTGACCACCATTGGTGGTTTGTTACCTCTGTTGTTTGAAACCTCACTGCAGGCGCAGTTTCTGATTCCTATGGCCACATCCATCGCCTTTGGCTTGGGGCTGTCTACTTTTCTGGTGCTGCTGGTTATTCCAGCGCTATTGTCCTGGTTGGAGCAGTTCCGGGAATGGCGGGCCAGGCATTACGGTGGGGAACCTGTATGACGGAATCTTTGCTGGCTGTTCGGGGTCTGAGCAAGCATTTCGTCAGCGGTAACGAAGCCGTCCAGGTTATTGAAAAGCTTTCGTTTACCCTCGGGCAAGGCGAGTCGCTGGCGCTGACCGGCCGCTCCGGTTCTGGCAAGAGTACTCTGCTGAATCTGTTGTGTGGTCTGGAGCTGCCGGATGCTGGCACCATCGCTCTGTGCGATCAGGTTTTTGAAGCTGGCGGTGCAGCGGCGCGTCGAAGGGCCGCTGCGTGGTCAGCGCTGCGCAGGCAGCACATTGGCGTGGTGTTTCAGGAGGCGAACCTCATGCCCGCGCTGTCGCTGCTGGAAAATGTGCGGCTCCGGGCCCAGCTTGCCGGCCGTGATCCTGCTAACAGTGGAGACTGGCTGGCTCGTCTGGGTATTGGTGAGCTGGCACAGCGCTACCCGGATCAGGTATCCGGTGGCCAGCGTCAGCGGGCGGCTCTGGCCATGGTGTTTGCCATGGAACCCGCACTGATGCTGGCAGACGAGCCGACGGGAAGCCTCGATCGCCATACGGCCGATGAGGTTACCCGGGTATTGTTCGATCTTCAGGCGCGCCACGGCTGCGGTCTGATTCTGGCTACCCACGACGCAGAGCTGGCCGCCGGCTGCCAACAGCACTTGGATCTCGGCCACCTGAGTAACGTATGAAAGGCTTCCTGCCTCTCTTTTTGCCTTTCTTCATACCAAGGGCTTTGTTCAGCCACTACCGCCGCCACCCGCTGCAACTGGTTGCTCTGGCGATCATGATCCTTCTCGCTACCATGTTGTGGACGGGCGTCAGCCATCTCACCAGCCAGGCCAGGGCAAGCCTGAATCAGAGTGAGCGGGCTGTGGCGGAGCGCAAGCAGGTGGTGCGAGACGATGGCCAGGCCTTGGTGGTTGAAGACTTTGTGTCACTGCGGCTTGCCGGCGTGTGTGTCATGCCCTGGCTGGAGGTGACACCTGAAACCGGAAACCGCCTTGTCGGGATTGATCCGCTGGCCGCCCATTGTTTTGGCGACGGAGTCGAAACCGGCGCATTCCAGGCGTTGGATCAGCCTCTGGACGGCAAACCTTTTGTGGATATTCACTCCGCAGCCGGCATCAGCGCCCGCGAAAGCCGTTTGTTCCTGCTGGTACCTGAAATCGCCCAAGCTACTGACTTGCCTTCTAATTATCACCTGAAAATCTTCTCAACCAGCCCGGACACCGGCGAACTCGGGGACAGCTTTTTGCTCAACCTGGAGGCCCTGGGTGTGCTGGTGTTGCTGATCACTGCTTTGTTATTACGCAGCGTCTACCTGTTGGGGCTGGCACAGCGCCGGGACAGCTTTGCCCTGCTGCATCGTTTTGGTGTGTCGCCAGGGCAGGTTCAGCGCTGGCTGGTGCTGGAAATTCTTGTGCTGGCGTTGGTGTGTGTCGTGCCCGGCGTCTGGCTGGGCCGATGGCTGGCGGCAGGTCTGGGTAGCGGGTTCGGGCAGGCTCTTGACGGGCTGTTCGATATTCCCCTTTACGCCGGACAGGGGCAGGGCTGGTTAACGCCGGTGCTGGTTATGCTGGCAGTGGTAGTGATTGCCTGCCTGGGAGATCTGCTTTTGCTCAGGTTCCGAGAACGTCTTTCCTTGTCTGTGCTCGCTCGGGCGGGGTTGGCGATGGTTTTGCTTACAGCTGGGCTGGTCATAGCCTGGCTGGCGCCGTCTCTGCCATGGGTGTTTATTGCGGTTGCCCTGGTGTTCGCCGGTGCCGGCTGGCTGACACCGACCGCCGTCACGCATCTGGCCCACTGGCGAGCCGGCCGATCGAAAGCGTCGCTGGCTCGATGGCGCTACCGGGAGCTTGCTGTGTTGGTTCGCAGGCTGACACTGCCACTGGTTGCCCTGCAGTTTGCTCTGGCTATGGTGCTTGCTGTTCAGGCTCTGGTCACCACGTTTGAAGATACGTTTGATCGCTGGTTGGCGCAGCGGTTGGAGGCAGCCTATTACATTGAAGTGCCGGCCGGAGCTGACAGCGATAAAGCAGCCGATTGGCTCGTCAGCCAGCAGGCGAGCGCTCCGGGTTTGCAGTGGCATCGGGTGATTCGGGGGCACGCTCAGCTGCCAGATGCCGGCAGCCAGCAAGTGGATGTATTTGCGATCACACCTGTAGGCTCTTTGATACGCGGATGGACATTGCTGGAAGCGGCGGATCGCCCTTGGGAAACCTTGGGAGCCGGTGAAGGGATCATGATTAACGAACAGTTGGCGCGCAGGGAGAACATTGGGGTTGGTGACAGTGTGCAGCTGCGTCTCGGCGATCAGCCAAAGGCCATGCCAGTGTTGGGCGTTTACCCGGACTATGGCCGCCCGGTTGGGGAAGTTCTGGTGAACGGTGAAACCCTTCCCGAGACTTTTGACATCCGTTTCGAGAGCCTGTCTGTTACGCCGGGAGAGCCCGGGATCACGCATATTACCGATGCACTTCAGCAAATCTGGGGCGTGGAAGCGTTATCCATGAGAGACAACGGCACCATCCGCGAGCTGGCAACCGGTGTGTTTGATCAGACGTTCGCGCTCACCCGCGCGATGACGCTTCTTACCCTGATTCTGGCCGCCTCGGCGTTGTTAATGATGGGCTGGGTGTTCTTCTCTACTCGTGCCTGGTACTTCCGGTTGCTGGTGGTTTGGGGTTTGCCGCAACGGGAAGTTGCAGGCCAGTTGCTGCGGCTGGCGCTATTGCTGACTGGCGGTATCGCGGTATTGGCTTTGCCACTGGGTATCTGGCTAACCTGGGTGTTGGTGCACCGGATCAATCCCCTTGCGTTTGGCTGGTCGTTGCCTATGGCTGTTTATCCGGCATTCTGGCTGGAGCTTGGCATTCTCAGCCTGGCTATCGGCCTGAGTATTGCGGCACTGATGCGCCGGCAACTTGGCAAACCCGCCGTTGCGCCTGTGTCTGCCAGTGCTCTGACGGGAGGTGAACGATGACCCGGTACTTTGGTTTTGCACTGGTTCTGTTGCTGCTGGCAGGTTGCTCCGGAAATTCCGGCGATGAGGGCTTTGCCGGGCTGGCGGGTCTTGAAAAAAACGCTGGAGCGAATACCAAAGCCGATATGCCATATTTGCAGCCACGCCCGGGAGACCGGCTGACGTTTCCCGCCGACTTCGGGCCACACCCGCAGCACCGCATTGAGTGGTGGTACCTCACCGCAAATCTTGAAACTGAGGCGGGCGAGCCGCTAGGGCTACAATGGACGCAGTTCAGGCAAGCACTCCAGCCCAGAGCCGCAGCCGAGCCTGCGCCGACTTCCACTGACTGGCCGCTGCAAGCTGCGTGGATGGCCCACGGTGCGGTGAGTTGGAAAGGCCAGCATTACTTTGCGGAAAAGCTTGCTCGCGGCGATATGGGCAATGCGGGTGCCACCGCCGTTCCGTTTCAGGTGTGGCTGGATAACTGGCGGCTGACCGGCAATGTTGATAACAATCGCTGGCAACTGCAAGCCGCGGGCGAGGGCTGGAGCTACGACCTGAGTCTCAGCATTGAGGGCGTTCCTGTGGCCCACGGACAACAAGGGTTCAGCGCCAAATCCGCCAGTGGGGAAGGCTCGATGTACTTCAGCCTGGTGGATATCGCCATTACCGGTGAGGTAACACTGGATGGCGAGGTGCTAGCGGTCAGAGGCAAGGGCTGGTTTGACCGGGAATGGAGCAGTCAGTTACTGAAAACCGGGCAGAAAGGCTGGGACTGGTTTGCGCTGCATCTGGATAGCGGCGACAAGCTGATGGCCTTCCGTTTGAGCGATGACAGCGGTAGCTTTCGGTCGGGTACATGGCTTCCTGCAAACGGTGAACCCGTGCCATTAAGCTCTGAAGAACTGAACCTGCAGCAACTGGATCTGCGCAAGGGTATAGCTGTGCGCTGGCGGCTCAGCGTTCCCGCATACCAGGTAGATCTGGAGGTGAGTGCGCCACCAGGTGATTACCTCAATCGGGGGCTTTACCCCTATTGGGAAAGCCCGGTCAGTGTGTCAGGTAGTCACTCTGGCGAAGGTTACATGGAGCTGACCGGCTATAAGGCGGAGTGAGTCGGCTAGCCCAGGTGCTTATTCGACCGCGGTCGCGCCAATACGGTGGACACTGATGTCCGCGCCGTTGAACTCTTCTTCCTCGGTCAGGCGCAGGCCTGAGATGGCATTGACGGCCCCATAGACGATCAGTCCGCCAACAAAGGCCACGATCACGCCAGTAACGGCGCCGATAATCTGGGATATCAGGCTCACACCACCGAGTCCGCCCAGGGCCTCCTGGCCAAAGATACCGCAGGCAATCGCGCCCCAGACACCACAAACACCGTGCAGAGGCCACACACCCAGAACATCATCCAGGCGTTCGATCTTGTCCTGGGCCCATTCGAACAGATAAACGAAGACGCCACCGGCTACGGCTCCTGTAACAAGGGCACCAACGGGGTGCATAAGGTCAGAGCCTGCGCAGACAGCGACCAGACCGGCCAGCGGCCCGTTGTGAATAAAGCCGGGATCTTTTTTGCCCACTACCATGGCTACCAGAATGCCACCAACCATAGCCATAAGGCTGTTCACAGCCACGAGACCACTGATGCCGTCAAGGGTCTGCGCAGACATGACGTTAAAGCCAAACCAGCCGACGGTCAGGATCCAGGCACCCAGAGCCAGGAAAGGAATGTTCGATGGGGCGAAGGCCACCACGCGACCATTGCGATAGCGGCCCTTTCGGGCGCCGAGCAGAAGGATGGCTGCCAGTGCGACCCAGCCACCCATGGCGTGCACCACAACGGAGCCGGCGAAGTCATGGAATGCTGCACCAAACTGGCTCTCCAGCCAGCCCTGGAAGCCATAGTTACCGTTCCAGATCAGCCCTTCGAAGAACGGATAAACCAGCCCGACAATCAGGCCGGAGGCGATCAACATGGGGTAGAATTTTGCGCGCTCGGCAACGCCGCCTGAGACGATCGCCGGTATGGCTGCGGCAAAGGTCATCAGGAAGAAGAACTTCACCAGTTCGTAACCGTTACCGGCAGTCAGCTCAGCGGCTCCGGCCATGAAGTGTCTGCCGTAGGCGATGTAGTAACCGACGAAGAAATAGACCACTGCGGAGACGCCGAAGTCGGTCATGATTTTAACCAGGGCGTTGACCTGGTTTTTATGTCGGACCGTGCCCACTTCAAGGAAGGCAAAGCCGGCGTGCATCGCCAGTACCATGATGGCACCGATAAGAATAAACAGTGTGTTGGCGCTTTCAGTCAGGGTGTGTACTGCACTCGTGATGTCCACAGTTTTTTCTCTCCTGATGTTGTGGTTATCAGCCTCTGGCGGGCTGTCTGTGCATTGCCAGGGTGCAAAATAAGCAATAAGTGTTCCAAAACGATGCAAATTAATGAAGGATGGGGGCTTGGCAGGATGCCGGGGCGTAAAATTGAGAGCTTGAGCTATATTTTTGCACTCAATAAATGCATTTTTTGTAAGCGTGCACTGAATTGGGCGGTAGAGAGGTCTCTGGTGGTTACCAGCTAATCTCGCCGGATGGTGCATCACCAGACTCGATACCGATGATGGCTTCCTGATCCCGGGATTCCGACTCAATGAGCGCTTTCAGCTCAATTTGCTGTTCCTGCAGGGGGCCGGAAAGATCAATGATAATCTCCACGCGGCGGTTCTTCGCGCGGTTTTCAGCGGAGGTGTTGGGAGCCCTGGGCTTCGTATCGGCAAGACCCTTGACCGCCAGGCGGGTGGGTGTCACATCTCCGGTGGCCAGCAGCACATTGGCGACAGCGGCAGAGCGTGCCGCAGACAGATCCCAGTTGCTGTAGAAGCGGGAGGTGCGGATAGGGATGTCGTCGGTGTGCCCTTCAACCGTCAACTCGCCAGGCATGTCTGCCAGCACTTTGGCCATCTCCAAAAGCAGGCCCTCAAACTCCCAGGTGAGCTCTGCAGAGCCAGAGGGAAACGACCCTTTCTCCTCTATCCGTATGACGATACGGTGCTGATCCTGATCTTTTTCCACGGTAATGCGGCCATCGTCAATGGCATCCTCAAGAACTTCCCGGATGCGGGAGGCGCTGGCTTCAAGGGACTCCTCCGCAGCAGCAGCCTCCATAGCTTGTTCCGTTGAGCTTTTCAGGGTCTGCAACTGTGGCTGCTGATCGGTTGTGGTCTGCCGGATCTCATTAACCAGCGTTGGCTCGGGAGGCGCCGGCGAGAACTTGTCGAAAATTGGGCTGGTGCCCAGCGGAATCTCAAGCGCCGGTATTTCGCGTTGAACCCCGAAGGCCTTTGAGAGTTCACCGGCAATCTGCTTGAACTTCATTGCATCGATTTCAGAAAACGACAGCAGAAGCACAAAAAAGCACATCAGCAGTGACATCAGGTCGGCAAAGGTCACAACCCAGGCGGGGATGCCCGGTTTTTCCTCTTCTGGCAGCTCGTCCATGGGCTTATCCGCTGGCGGCCTCCGCCTCAGGCGCTTTGTCACGCTGGTTGGGTGGCAGGTAGCTGGAGAGCATCTGTTCGATAATGCGCGGGTTGGTGCCTTGCTGAATGGCCACCAGTGCATCGGTGTAAAGCATTTGCAGGCGTGCTTCTTCTGTCATTCGCAGGGACAGCTTGTCGGCAATAGGCGTGGCGATCATGGTCGCAATCATCGCGCCGTAAAGCGTGGTAAGCAGCGCGACTGCCATGGCCGGGCCGATGGACTTCGGGTCTTCCATGTTGGAGAGCATCTGTACCAAGCCGATCAGCGTACCGATCATCCCCATTGCCGGCGCCACGTCCGCCATGGCCGTGAATACTTTGGTGCCGGAACGGTTGTGGTCGAGCGTCATCAGGCGCTCTTTGTCCAGGAGCTGCTTGATGGTGTCGCCGGCCTGGCCATCCACCAGCATCTGGATACCACTACCGAGGAACGGTGAACTGACCTCCCGCCCTTCAAGACCGAGTACGCCCTCTTTGCGGGCAATGTTGGCAATGTCCACCAGTTCTTCAATGCTGGCCTGGGTTTCCGGAAGCTTGAATTTGAACGCCCGGGCAGCCGCTTTGAAGGCCCCAAGAAACTGCGGAATGCTGAACTTGGCGAGCACCACCAGCATGGTTCCACCAACAACGATCAGCAGGGATGCAGAGTTGAGGAAAACATCGGGTGACACGCCGAGAATAACGGCGGAAGCGATGAGTACAAGGGCGCCAACAAGGCCGATCAGGGTGGCAAAATCCACATGCTCTCCGAGAGGAATTAACGGTTGAAAACTGGGGGTAGTGAGATTACCTGTAGTTCATTATTCAATCAATGTGCTTTTGTCGATTGCCCGGCTTCTTCTCTAACCTCTTTCCAGGCCGCGTACTTGTGCAGGTCAGACTCGACCAGCTTCAAACATAGTGCAACCACACCGACGTCGTCCACAAACCCAATGCCAATGATCAGATCGGGGATGAAATCCAGCGGGTTCATTACGTACAAGAGTGCACCAGCCATCGCTGCAATGCTTTTCCAAGGAACGTCGCGGTAACTTCCGTTCCAGTAATCCCGGATCATGGAGAACATCAGCTTGATATCGGCGCTGAACCGGTTCAGTTTTCCGCTGCCTTTGACCTTTTTTTCAATCGCCTTCTGTCGCTCCAACAGAAGTTCAAGATCGGCGCGGTTGACGTTTTTTGCTTCAACATTCAACTGTTTCTGTGCGTTTTTCTGGCTGAACAGAGCCATGAACAAGCGTCCCCTGTTAATTGATGATGGATAGCCAATCGCAAGCATGTCATGAAATCGGCCAGTCCGCTGCATCCACTGTGTGCAGTCCCACGGGTTGTTTAGCGTGGCCGCGCCACTTGTTGACGAAAGTGCCCGCCGGGTCGTACTGGTCAGCTTTTTTTCCAGGTTGAACTGGCGGGCGCCAACCTGGTCAGCGCCCGGACATATTTCAGTCTGAAAGCAGGTTTACATCTCTTGAGCCGTAGGACGCAGGATGATCTCGTTGATATCTACGTCATGGGGTTGCTCAATCGCGTACACAATGGCGCGGGCAACCGAATCGGCACTGATAGCGACCTTGTAAAGCTCTTCCGCTGCTTTCGCTGCATCGGGGTCGGTGATGGTGCTGGTCAACTCGGTGGCAATCGCACCCGGTGAAATGTTGGTGCTGCGAATTTCGTCACCGGCTTCCATGCGCAAGCCTTCAGACAGGGCTCTGACTGCGTATTTGGTCGCGCAATAAACTGCACCACCCGGAAACACTTTGTGCCCGGCTACCGAAGATAAGTTGATCACGTGTCCGCTGTGTTGTTCGCGCATGGTGGGCAACACGGCCGCAATGCCATACAAAACGCCCTTGATGTTGACGTCGATCATCTGTTCCCACTCGTCTACCTTCAGGGCATCCAGCGGCGCCAGGGGCATAAGGCCAGCGTTGTTGATCAGAACATCAATACGGCCAAATTTCTTTTTGGTTGCTGCAGCCAGGCTTTCGACCTGTTTGCGATCGGTAACATCGGTGACCTGCCACAAGACTTCTGCACCTTTTGCTTCCAGCTCTTCGGCCAAAGACTTCAGACGGTCTTCCCTGCGGGCTGCCAGTACCAGTTTGGCACCACGGTCGGCCAGGTGGCGAGCGGTGGACTCGCCCAAACCGCTGCTGGCGCCTGTGATGATGACAATCTTGCCATTAATCGGATCGTTAGTGTTGCTCATAGTTTTTCTCCTGTTTTGATCAGAAAATTCTGATCAGGCACTAATATTGAGTTCTTGCAGTGTTGGGTAATCGGTATAGCCGTGCTCATCGCCACCGTAGAATGTGCTGTCATCCCAAGCGTTGAGCGGGGCATTCTGGCGGAAACGCTCGGGCAGGTCCGGGTTGGCAATAAACGGGCGGCCGAAGGTCACCAGGTCGCAACGGCCTTCGCTAATGCGCGTGCGGGCTTCTTCAGCTGTATAGGCGCCGTTGGCGATGTAAGTGCCTTTATATACAGCTCGAATTGCGTCGATGATGTCTTCCGGGCGACCGCTGGCGTGATTGCCCTGGAATGAGTCTTCTACCACCTCAAGATAAGCGATCCCCAAGTCGTTCAGGTGTTTGGCAAAGGCCGTAAAGGTTTCGATGGGGTTGTCATCGTGCATGCCGTTAAAGCTGCCGGTTGGGCCAACACGAACGCCCACTTTGTCTTTGCCCCACACATCGATGACGGCTTCAATCACCATTAGCGGCAGGCGCAGACGATTTCCCAAAGAGCCACCGTATTCGTCGGTGCGGTGGTTGCTGCCGCTCTTTATGAATTGCTCCAACAGATAACCATTGGCAGCGTGAACCTCAACGCCATCAAACCCTGCCTTTTGCGCGTTCAGTGCGCCTTGGCGATACTGCTCGACAATGCCGGCCATCTCACTGGTTTCCAATGCCCGGGGTTCAAGCACATCTACCATGCCGGAATCTGCACTGATAAAGGTTTTGGCGCCTTCCGGCTTGATGGCTGAGGGAGCGACTGGCTGGTTGCCGTTCGGCTGTAGGTCCGGGTGGGAAATGCGGCCCACATGCCACAGCTGCATGTGGATGCGACCGCCGGCAATGTGCACTGCGCCGGTGACCTTTTTCCAGCCATCAATCTGTTCCTGAGAATGAATGCCCGGTGTGAATGCGTAGCCCTTGCCTTGAGGCGATATCTGAGTCGCTTCACTGAAAATCAGCCCTGCGGTTGCTCTTTGCTGGTAGTAATGCGCGTTCATGTCGTTCGGGATATCGCCCGGTTGGCTCGAGCGCGAACGGGTCAGTGGAGACATCAGAACCCGGTTGGGCAGCGTGAGATCGCCCATATTGAATGGCTGAAATAGCGGATCATTCTGTTGTTGATTGCTCATAAAATAATCTCGTTGCGGATAAATTAATATTAATTAGACCAGTCTACTAGAAAGTGTGCGAAAAAAATTCAGCCGATGCCAAGGCACTGCTTGAAAAAGACGCGGACAAACCGTTCCATCGGCTCTGTTGATTTCACAACTTTGGATCTCAGGATTGCCCCTTCCCAGCCGGACAAAAGGACGCTGGCGGCATCTGAGGGCTTAATGCCAGCGCGAATGTCACCAGCGCTCTGCGCTCCGGCGATGCAGCGTTCGAAGCGCTTTTCCCAGCCGGAGAAAACTTTGTCCAGCCGCACACGGAATATTTCGTTTTGGCCCGCCAACTCCTGGCCCAGATTGCCAATGAGGCAACCACGTGTGCATTCGCAGCTGGTCATGTCTTCAAAGCCAGTGTCGAAGTAAGCGTGTAAGCGATCGACGCAAGAACGGCTGCTGTCATTGAGAATCCGGTCCAGTTTCGCATCGTATTCCTCGGCGAAGGTGTCAATGATCGCAAGGCCGAAGTCATTCTTGCTGCTAAAATAATGATAGAACGAGCCTTTGGGCACGCCAGCAACAGTGAGGATGCCATTGATGCCGGTTGCACCAAAGCCCTTCGTGCCGATAAGGTCGGCGCCTGTCTGAATGATGAGATTGCGTGTGTCGTTCGTTGTCATGGCGGCTATACTAGACCGGTCGTCTAGAATCCGTCAAACTCTCAGTATCCGAAATAACCGTAACTCTTTAACCGTAACTCTGCCCGCAAGGAGATATCCTGTGATTAAATCCCGTGCCGCCGTAGCCTTTGCTGCCAATCAACCGCTGGAAATTGTGGAAGTGGATGTCGCACCGCCTCAGGAGGGCGAAGTTCTGGTACGTATTGTGGCGACAGGTGTGTGTCATACCGACGCCTATACGCTCTCAGGTGCTGATCCGGAAGGCCTGTTTCCGACCATTCTGGGCCACGAAGGTGGCGGTATTGTCGAAGCCCTTGGTGAGGGCGTGACCGGCCTTGAGGTCGGCGATCACGTGATTCCGCTTTACACCGCTGAGTGCGGCAAGTGCAAATTCTGCACCTCCGGCAAGACCAACCTGTGTGGCGCCGTTCGCGCAACCCAGGGTAAGGGCGTAATGCCGGACGGCACATCCCGTTTCTCGTATAAAGGCGAGCCGCTGTATCACTACATGGGTTGCTCAACCTTCTCTGAATACACCGTTCTGCCGGAGATTTCCCTGGCAAAAATCCCCAAAGAGGCACCCCTGGATAAAGTGTGCCTGCTGGGTTGTGGTGTAACTACCGGTATTGGTGCGGTGCTGAATACTGCCAAAGTTGAGGAAGGCGCAACGGTTGCAATTTTTGGCCTTGGTGGCATTGGCCTGGCGGCGATTATCGGTGCCAAAATGGCCAAGGCCGGCCGCATTATTGCCGTTGATATCAACCCCAAAAAATTCGACATCGCCAAACAGCTGGGCGCCACTGATGTGGTCAACCCGAAAGATTTCGACAAGCCCATCCAGGATGTGATTATCGAAATGACCGATGGCGGCGTGGACTATTCATTTGAATGTGTGGGCAACGTAAAGTTGATGCGCTCGGCCCTGGAGTGCTGTCACAAGGGTTGGGGTGAATCTATTATCATTGGCGTGGCCGGTGCAGGAGAGGAAATCAGTACCCGCCCATTCCAGCTGGTTACCGGCAGGGTCTGGAAAGGCTCAGCATTCGGCG